>Ga0256845_1003111_pt1 | contig 11470 bp, 15 predicted proteins | sample RiftiametaG_FD_189101 | JGI IMG/M metagenome (GOLD analysis project Ga0256845, IMG submission 189101) | Tube worm associated microbial communities from hydrothermal vent at the East Pacific Rise, Pacific Ocean - Riftia | ecosystem: Host-associated > Annelida > Integument > Unclassified ... | reverse complement strand
GCAGCTTGGATTTATAACTAACGGTATTATTTGTTGTTGGATGAACAAAAGATAAACGCTGAGCATGCAATGCTTGTCTTGGAAAGCTTCTTACAATGTCTTTTAGGCCCTCTTCTAAATCTGGCTCAACTCTTAAGTGATTACCATAAACTGGATCACCCAATAATTGATGATTGACATAATGCATGTGAACCCTAATTTGATGAGTTCTGCCTGTTTCTAAATTAACCTTAATAGCGGTATAATGTTTGAAATTTTCAATGATATCAAAATGCGTAACCGCATTTTTGCCATTTAACATCACCGCCATTTTAGTTCGATTGGTTTTATGACGGCCAATTGCTAGGTCAATTCGATTTTTATTATGTAACTGACCTTTTACAATGGCATAGTACTGTCTTTCTACTGTGTGTTCTTTCAATTGGTCAACTAAAGAATTATACGAAACCGTAGTTTTTGCCACCACCATCAAACCACTGGTCATCTTGTCTAACCTGTGAACAATACCAGCTCTTGGCAATAAAGATTGAGTATCATTGTGAGCCAACAACCCATTAAGCAAGGTATTGTCGGGATTGCCAGAACCAGGATGCACTAACAAACCTGCAGGTTTGTTTATAACAATAATTTCATTATCTTCAAATACAATGTTCAAATCCATTTTTTGTGGCATGTCTTCTACGACTGCCTCTATAACAACATCAACAGATACCTTTTCAAAGCCTTTTAATTTATGCTTAGCTTTACATTTGTGAGAATTTATTAAAACATCTCCATTAGCAATCCATTTCTGAACGGCTCCTCTAGAATATTCGGGGAACAGTTTTGATAGGTATTGATCTACTCTAACTCCTGCATCATTGGGACTAACATTATAGTTTTGTTTGATTATTTGTCTGTTTTGTTGGTTCATGGCTGTATTTTACAGTATTATGTCGATGTTTATATTCGTGGTTTATATATTTAATGAAAAAAGTTTATTCTATATGTCTAATTTTGGTATTACTGGTGAGTATTTCTGCCTGTAATAAAAACAAAAAGAAAGAGTCTGTTGAAGTCACAAGATTTAGTGCTGAAACATTATATAAGAAGTCCAAAAAATTCATGGATCTTGGCATATGGGACACGGCTATATTACATTATAAAAATTTAAGGAACCAATACCCATTTGGCCGATTTGCCGAGCAAGGGTCTTTAGAGTTGGCTTATTCATATTACAGAAGTTACGACATGGAGTTGGCGATTTCGACTTTAGAAAGATTTATGAAAAACTATCCGGCACACGAACATTTGGATTATGCCTATTTTTTAAAAGGCCTTATTTATTTTGAAAGCGAAAGAGGTATGATGGAACGTGTTCACCCCAGCGAAGCAAGAGACCGAAATCAGGAAAATGCTAAACAGTCTTTTGTATCATTTAAAACTTTTATCGAAAAATTTCCTAAAAGTGAATATGCTGCTGATGCTGAACAACGCATGGTTTATCTGCGCAACCAACTGGCAGCTTATGAATTGCAAGTGGCCAAATATTACTTACGCAGAAAAGCCTATATTGGAGCGATTAATCGTTGCAAATATATTATTGAATCCTTTCAAAAAACAGACTCTGTAGGTGATGCACTTGCTGTTATGTCAGAATCTTACAAACAAATTGGTCGCATCGAATTGGCTCAATCTAGCCGCTTGGTTCTATCTACTAACTTTCCAAGACACAGTTACCTAAATGATGAGAAAATTGATTTGGATACAAAATTATTTTCATTTATGGACTTATGGATTTTTAGTAAAAAAGAAAAATAATATATAGCTTGAGTAGCAATCATGGATATTTTATCAGCTACGATACTGTTATTCTTGATACTTGATCCATTAGGAAACATTCCAATATTCATCAGCTATTTGGAAAAAAGCAAAAAACGGTATAAAATTTTGGCAAGAGAACTCATTCTTGCCTTAATTGTTTTGTATGTATTTCTATTCTTTGGCAGGCAATTTCTCGAAGCTCTGCATTTAAAACAAGAAGCAGTATCAATTTCCGGTGCTATCATTCTTTTTATTATCGCTTTGCGAATGATTTTCCCTAGCAGCAAACAATATGGTGATGAAGAAATTGAAGGTGATCCATTGCTGGTACCATTGGCTATTCCCTTGGTAGCAGGACCATCAATCTTGGCTACCTTGATTTTATTAGTAAGTCAATATCCAGATAAATTAATGGATTTATCCATCGCACTTTTTATCGCTTGGTTTATTTCAGCAGTTATACTTTTTTCTGCCATTGCTATGCAAAATTATTTGGGTAAAAGAGGCTTAATTGCGATAGAACGGCTAATGGGCATGGTACTTATTGCCGTTGCTGTACAAATGTTTTTAGATGGTATTAAAACCTTTTTAACTGATGTTTTATAAATCTAAATGCTTTAATTTATACCACGTGTGTTTTTTTTGCTCTGGGTTAGTTAACATATCAGAAATTTTGGCTAAATGTACTATGGGTTTTTGATCTATTAAATTGACATCATCAAAAATCAATTGATTATTATCCAAATTAATCACCACAATGCCCGATTCTCTGATTTCTAAAATACCTTCGTTTAGTTTTACGCCTTTTGCCAATAGAATTTTTCTTAATAATTCTTTTTCATCTCTGCTAATTGTATGCACTTGTGGCTGGTTTTCTGCATCGATCAGGTTGAGTTGCCAATAAGTTAAATCAAGCTCTTCACATAATTGTTGTGTCAGTTCAATCATGGCATATCATTAAGCAATTGCTGAACCATTTCTTCAAGCAATACCGAGATGGCTCTCACAAAGGCTGGTATGCTATTGCTAACTAGTTGTTTAGAGTTTTTATAAGATTTATTTATAATCAGATTTCTATTGCTGTCTTTTAAAGTGAAATTTATCGACAAAATTGCCGTGTTTTGTTTTTTCTCAAGATTAAGAATGTGACTATTCAATGTAAAATCAATTTTATCGTTAGAAATTTGTTTGATGATTACTTTCTCAAGATAGCCTTGCAATAATATCCTTGGAGATTCTAACCAAAAATTGTTGTTCATCTGTTTCAAAGCGCCATCACTATTTTGAACAACCATAGGACGGTTTCCAATTATACCCATAGCTGTTGGCTTTTTTATCTGGATATCGGTTCTTGCTAAAGGCGCTATATTGACTTCTGGGAAACGATAATAAAGTTTTTCTACTGGTTTTTTCCCACCCGATGAACAAGCATTAAGAAAGAAAATAACAATTAAAATGGTGAATGCGTTAGTGAGATTTTTCATCTTACATGTCCTCATCGGCTATTTTAGATTTTTTATCAAAAACCAAACTCGATGGATTTCTTCTAATAATGTCTGTGGCTTCATTCATATTCATGCTGGCACTCTCAATCTCACTGGCAATGGTTTCAGCCTTAATTGAGAAGGCTTCCATCATTTCTATCGCAATATCTAAGAATGTAGAGATTTTACCATCACTGTTGGTCACCAGCTTTTCTCCAGATGCTATGAGGTCATTAACTTTGTTCATACTGTTTTCAACCCAGTTGCCAGCATCTGATAACTGACTGGTGAGTTTTTCTAGGTTAGCAATAATGTTATCGATGCCTTTAATATTGTCTTCATCCAGTAATTTATCGGCTGTCTTAACCAATTTATTAATGTCTTTTACGAGCACATCAATAGAGGTCAAAATTTCAGGGATTTGTGTATCCAGTGATTTGGTTAAATTATCTACTCGCTCATAAATCAAATCAAACAAGGGAGTTATTTTTTCCTCATTCAACCTTCCAAAGTCATTGGCAAGCTTGGTCATGGTTGCCATAATATCATCACCAGCAATACCTTTTATTTCACTGTTGGCTGGCAAGTATGTTTTGTCGTTTCCTGCATGAATACTAAGAGACATATCAGATAACAATCCGCTGGAAGCAATTTTTGTAATACTATCTGTTGGAACCTTCCAACCTTGAATAAGAGTATATTCTGTTTTAAATAACAACCTGCCATCGATTGTTTCTGGCGTGATGTCTTCCACCTGACCAACTCTATAGCCTTCATAATATACTGGGTTGCCATAACCTAACCCAGTAACATTGTTAAAATAACTATAGTATGTTTCTGCTTCTTCATTTTTACCACTCATCTTCAACAATAAAAATATAGAGACACCGCCAATAAAGATGGTAAATAAACCCACCAAAAAATAATTATTATAAACACGTTTCATGAGATTGTATAATTTTCCTGTGTTAATCGTTTGAGGTATTCTTCTGGATCGACAGTGTCATGTCTGGCTCTTCTTTCCAGTAAATCTTGAACCCGTTTAATCTTAGAATTTTTAACTTCTTCGACCGTACCTGTAAGTAAGTTTTTACCTTCATCTAATATTGTAATTTTATCTGCTATTTTAAAGGCAGAATCGAGTTCATGGGTGACTACCACCATTGTCATCCCCATTGCATCTCTAAGCTTTAATATTAAGTCATCAATTTCAGATGCCACCACGGGGTCCAATCCTGCTGATGGTTCATCGAAAAATAATAGTTTTGGATCCATAACAATGGCCCTTGCCAGTGCTGCTCTTTTAACCATCCCACCTGATAGTTGTGATGGCATCAATTTTTGGAACCCACCGAGGTTAACCACTTCTAATTTCATCCGGCTTATAATCCTGATAGTACTTTCATCTAGGTCAGTAAATTCTGTTAGAGGAAAGGCCACATTTTCTCCTACTGTCATGGATGAAAACAATGCTCCACTTTGAAAAGAAACACCGATATTTCTTAATAGTTCATGTTTTTCATGGAATTTTATTTTATCAAGGTCTTTGCCCAGTACATTAATGGATCCTGATGTCGCTTGATACAATCCCAGAATATGCCATAATAGAGTACTTTTCCCCGAACCAGAACCGCCCATTATAACCCTGATTTCACCTTCTTCCACAGCCAAGTCCACCCCATCAAGAATTTTTCTATCTCCATAATGAGTGACCAAATTTTCAACTTTTATTAAATAATTTTTCATATTTCTTGCGTAAGAAAATAACTGAACATCATGTCTGCCACGACAATCGCTGCAATTGATGCCACAACCGCCGTTGTAGTTGCTTTACCAACACCTTCTGCTCCACCCGTAACATTAAATCCTGTTGTTGCACCAACCAAAGCAATAATTATACCAAACACCACGCTTTTGACCAATCCTTGATTTATATCGCTCACTTCTAAAATATCAAAGGATTCTTTTAAGTAAGCCATAAGAGACATATCTAATGAATCAATACTAAAAACAGCTCCTCCCAATATGGCCATGGCATCAGCAACCAATATTAATAATGGCATAGAAATAATTAAACCCAACAAAGGTGGCAATACCAAATACCTCACCGGCACAACACCCATAACTCTTAAGGCATCAATTTCTTGTGAGACAACTTGTGATCCAATCTTTGCAGCCAAAGCCGCGCCTGATCTACCAGCAATAATAATACCAATAATAAGCGGGGAAAATTCTCTGGTAACCGATTTTGCAATCGCCAACAAAACTTGAGATTCCGCTCCAAAGTCTGAGAAGGCATAAAGTAATTGAATGGATAACATAACTCCAACCACAAAAGCCAATGCCATTACGATGGGCAAAGCATCAAAACCAATGACTCTGACTTGTTCAACAACTTGGGTCAGTCTTAATTTTTGTTTAAATTTTCGACCAAATAACATCCAGTATATACTGTCCAAAAAAAGCCTTATGGCAAATCCTAAACGTTCTACAACCAGTATTATTGCAGCTCCAAAGTTTTCAATTGCTCCCTTCATAATTTACAAAATGGTGAAGACCTTATCCAATCGTGCCAACTCCATAATCGCTTTGACCTGTTTACTGGGTTTGGTTAATACGAATTGCTTGCCTTTGGATTTAGCAAATTGCAACCCTTCAACCAAAGAAGCAATACCAGAGGAATCAATATAATTGACACCAGATAAGTCAACAAACACTTTTTGATCTGTTTTTAATGCAGCTAATATGGTTTTTCGCAACTGGTGGGAGTTAGATAAATCTATCTCACCTGTAGCATAAACTATACAACCATCTTCAATTTTTTTAAATTTAATTTCTTCCACATTGCCATCATGTTTTGAACATATTTCAGTTTATCATGAATACAATGAAAAAGTTATCTGTTAAGAAATAAATTAAAAAATTTCGACTTTGTTTCTTCCTTGTTTTTTTGCTTTATAGAGCGCCTTATCTGCTTGGATAAATAAACTTTCTAGATTATCCTTATCATTTTGGTATTGACTGAGACCTATGCTAACGGTAAATTGAATGCTTAAATTATTAATTAAAAATTTATGCTGTGAAATTTTTACCCTTAACCCATCCATTATCTTTTGGGCTTGCTTTAAATTAGTTTCTTTTAATATGATTAAAAACTCTTCTCCACCCCAACGACCGACATTATGTTTCTCGCTAAGATTTTCATCAAGGAGCTGAGCAAACAAACTTAAGACTTTATCACCAATGTTATGGCCAAAATCATCGTTGATGTCTTTAAAAAGATCAATGTCAACTATCGCTAAACTAAATTCAGCATTAGATTTGTTACAATTAATTATTTCTTTTTCAATCAATTGACTAACCAATCTTCTATTTGGAATACGAGTCAAGTCATCAGTTAATGATAAATTTTCGAAACTACTCATCCACTGCCTGACACCTATAAATATATATATTATAGCAATAACTAAAGTGATTTTTTCAAGGAGTACAGTGTACAGCACAGAATGGATAAATATTTGATCCATAGCATCAACATAGTAGGATACAAACAACAAATAAAAACCAATATTCAAATTCCAATAAAACTTGTTTTTCTTGAAACATTGAATCGCAAACAAGAGATAAAGCACGAAAATAGATACCAGCGACTCTATAATAAGATTAAAATAATTGATTTGGGTGAATTTTGCAAATAGCCACGCACCCACACTTGGAACTATCAGACATGTAGCCACTACAACTATGATTGTTAACCGATATTTTTGCAAATACAACCTCCGAAGTTATTCCTTATAATGCACGTTCCATCTTAACATTTAATTTTCAAAAAACATGCAGGATTCACATTTGTTCACAAACTGAAAATTTATTTGGATTTTAATTTGAACCCTTGGAGGATTAGTTATTATTGCACACTGATTTTGTTAATTGTTATGGGCTCATGTGGAACATTTTCTATCTCCAGTTTATCGCTGTACCCTACTCTAACTTTAGAGATTTTTTTTAATGTGTCCATGCCCTCTATGACTTCTCCAAAAACTGTATATCCCCAATTTTTGGCATTGGGATCAAGTGATGGTGAGTCGGTTAAATTAATATAAAATTGAGAAGTGGCAGAATGAGGGTCATCGTATCTTGCCATGGCTATTGTTCCCGCTTTGTTTTTTAAACCGTTGCCAGACTCATTAAATATTTTATCACATTCATCAATAGCATTAAATTTGATGTCATAACCACCTCCTTGGATAACAAAATTTTCTTCAACCCGATGAAATATAGTTTTTGTATAGAGCCCTGATTTAATGTATTGTAAAAAATTATTGACTGTTATGGGCGCTCTTTTTCTGTCTAATTCAATAATAATGTTACCCACCGATGTCTCAATTAACACTTCGGGAAATATTTTATCTGGATAAACTGGTACATCCTCACACGCTATAGCCCCATTTATAGCAAAGGCTAATATAACCATTATATTTTTACACATATTTATCCTGCTCTGGCTTATATCTATTATAGAACATTAATTGTTAGTCAGTAGTTCACTGTGGCGATGCAACCAGGTTATTTGTTGGAGTGTTTCTGGCACCCTTAAACCTCTTGTTTGGCTCAAGGCTATTAAAGCTTCATCAACTTGCATGCCCATTTTAATTAATAGAGAGGCCGCGATTATTCCAGTTCTACCAATACCTGCATAACAATGTATGGCGATATTTCTATCCTTTTTTATCTCTTTACATAATTTTTCAATTAAATGATTAAATGGCACAAAAAACTGAGGAGTGCTGTGGTCTTTTATCTGGAAATTGATAAAGTCTATTGCTTGTGCTTCACACTCAAACCCTTCATTGACCAAAGAAAACGAGTTAATTTCTTCAAATTGTAAGAGCGACACCATGACATTAACATCACGACTTTTTAAATATTGAATAAAACCAGGCAGTTGGTTTGCCCCTGGAGGTTTGGGCATCATAATCAAGGACCCCTTGTCTAATTTATACTTAAACACCTGTTTATCCCATTGTTTGTGTAAAAAAACCGTGTCTGAATTGTAAGAAGCGTCAATCATAGATTAAAATTAATTTATACTGTAACAAAATCTCATGATATACGTTCTTAAGATAAAACAATAGGAAAATAAACCATTAATGAATATTTGGTTCCGCCTACAAGTTAACAATAACCAAAATGGACTATACGCTGTATGCTACCAAATGCTAAAAAATAGTTTGGAGGCTGAAGATGTGGTTCAAGATAGTTTTGTTAAACTATGGCAAGCAAAACAAAAAGGCAATAAACAACCAAAAGCTTGGTTGTACCAAGTAGCAAAAAATCAGTGTTTAGATATTTTGAGAAGAAGGCAACATGAAATTAAATACCAACAGCATAATATTTTAAATGAGAAAATTGAAAAATCTGCTTGTGACGAACTTGGAAATACAGAATTATCAGAACATATCAGTAAAGCAATTGAAGAACTAAAAGAACCTTATAAGTCTCTAATAGTTCTTAGAGAGATTAGTCAATTGAACTACCAACAACTGGCTGATGTATTAGATTTAAATGTTTCTCAAATAAAAGTATACTTATACCGTGCCAGACAAACATTGAAACATAAACTTATAGAATGGGCGTAGTTAAAAAGAAGAATGAATGATGAATAAGAAACCAATAGAAACACAAACCGAAACGGAATTAGAACACTATTTCGATTATGCGCGCAATCAAAAATGCCCGCCAAGTATGAAACAAAACCTCTATGAACGGCTTAATTTGAATAAAAGCCCTTTTTGGCAAACACCTCGATTCGCTATTGCTGGCCTTTCTTTGGTATTTGTATCATCCTTGCTATTTAAAATATCAAACGACCACAATCTCCAGCAAGATAATTTGCAACAAGCACAAGCTGACCTACAAGTTGCCATGCATTACATGAACCAAGTTTCATTTAAATCCTTATCATCAATCAACAACAAAGGCATAAAGCCAGCTTTAATCGTACCACTGGCAAGATCTGTGGCGACTTTATAATTGGAAATAAACATGAAAAAAATATCAAAATTCAAAAAAACCAAAATTTTATCTGGTCTATTACTCTCATTTTGTATCGGCACTGCATCAGCACAAATTGACAGTGACAGTTTTGCTAAACTCATTGGAACTGAGCCAGTTGTAGAAATCAACCTTGGTGCAATGATGTTAGGACTGTTGTCTTCTGCTACTAAGGAAGAAGAAGGTGTTTCCTCAATATTGTCTTCACTTCAAGCAATAAATGTTACTGTATTTGATATTGGAAAATCTCAAAACATTAATTTAATCCGCCGTGAAATAAAAAAATTGGCAAAATCTCAACTTGCAATAGGATTTGAAACAATTGCCACAATAAAGGAAGATGATTCTCTGGTTTATATTCTAGCTAAAATGGACAATGAGAAATTTAATAATTTAATCATATTTGCCCTAGATGACGATGACGAATTGGTTTTAATTGATATCAAAGGCAGTATCCACATGTCTCAAATTGGTGAATTAATGAATCACTTTGATGTAGATTTAGAGCTAAAAGCACTAGAAATTAACAAACAGCGTAAAAAAGATTAATAAAAAGTTTACAAGCACAGGTGTTAGCATTAGAATACGCCGTTCAAAATTTTATAGTTGGTCTAAATAAATAGACCAACAAAAAAGAGACATTTAGGAATTGTACTATGAAACAAGGCATACACCCAGATTACAGAGACGTTGTATTTCAAGACTTATCATCAGATTTTAAATTCTTGACACGTTCAACTATTCACTCAAAAGAAACCATCAAATGGGAAGATGGCAATGAGTATCCATTAGTCAAAATTGAGGTTTCATCAAAGTCTCACCCATTTTACACAGGTAAGCATAAAATGGCTGATTCTGGTGGACGCGTTGATAAGTTCCGTCAAAGATACGGCAGAAAATAAAACTGTAACAACTTTAGAAATATCAAACCCGATAATCAATCTGATTTATCGGGTTTTTTTATTTCTACTCATCTGTTTTAAGTTAAAAAAGCAAAATCTTTATACGGTAATTATGCTCAAGAGGGTATAATAACAATCAAACGTATGTTTCAAATAATAAGCCAATCAACTAGAGGAAACCCATGAGCAGCAAGCACGTTACATTAAATATTCCAGGAAGTAATATTTCAGTAGACCTTCCAGTTATTGAAGGGTCAATGGGACCACCAACCTTTGATATAAAAACCTTACATAAAAATACTGGTTTTTTTACTTATGATTCAGGTTTTGCAGCAACGGCTGCTTGTCGCAGTGCCATTACTTTTATTGATGGGGGTAAAGGCATATTACTCTATCGTGGTTATCCGATTGAACAATTAGCAGAACATTCAAATTTTGTAGAAACTTCTTACCTGTTATTAAATGGTGAATTACCCAGTAAAGATCAGTATAAAGTGTTCGATGATGAAGTACGCTATCACACCATGGTTCATGAAAAAATGAAAATGTTGATGCAAGGATTTCAATATGACGCCCATCCAATGGCAATGCTGGTTGGTGTGGTGGGTTCATTTGCAGCTTTTTACCATGATTGGATGGATATGTCAGATCCTGAACATCGAAAATTAGCTGCCATAAGATTAATTGCAAAAATGCCAACAATTGCAGCGTCTGTTTATAAAAACTCTGTTGGACAACCATTTGTCTACCCAAGAAACGACCTAAATTTCACTGAAAGACTATTACACATGATGTACGCTGTGCCATCAGAACCTTATATACCTAATCCAGTTGCAGCAAAAGCATTGGATTTACTGTTTATGCTACACGCTGATCACGAACAAAATGCCAGTACATCAACAGTACGCTTAGTTGGCTCAACTGGTGCCAACCCTTTTGCCTGTATATCAGCGGGAATTGCTTCACTTTGGGGACCAGCTCATGGCGGCGCTAATGAAGCGGTGTTAAATATGCTAGATGAAATTGGTGATGTATCAAACTGTGATAAGTATGTGGCCAAGGCCAAGGACCGAAATGACCCATTTCGCCTAATGGGTTTTGGACACCGTGTATACAAAAACTTCGATCCGCGTGCGACTATTATTCGCAAAGCTTGTCACGAAGTACTAAATGAATTAGGGGTTAACGACCCACAATTAGAACTAGCCATGAAACTAGAAGAAATTG
>Ga0256845_1003110_pt1 | contig 11472 bp, 11 predicted proteins | sample RiftiametaG_FD_189101 | JGI IMG/M metagenome (GOLD analysis project Ga0256845, IMG submission 189101) | Tube worm associated microbial communities from hydrothermal vent at the East Pacific Rise, Pacific Ocean - Riftia | ecosystem: Host-associated > Annelida > Integument > Unclassified ... | reverse complement strand
CAATGGCCAGCTTTTCCATATAGGTATCAGGGGCATAGAGCATAGAGCCTTTTGGCCCCATCGCGATAACAGCCAGCGCATTGGGCATGTCTTTGGCGCAGAGCGTGGTGCCCTCTAGCGGGTCGAGCGCGATGTCAACTTCCGGCCCCGTGCCGTTGCCGACTTTCTCGCCGATATATAGCATCGGCGCTTCGTCGCGCTCGCCTTCGCCAATTACGATCCGGCCACGGATATCAAGCTTGTTGAGCTGGGTGCGCATGGCGTCTACCGCGGCTTGGTCTGCGGCTTTTTCATCGCCAGCCCCCACCAGTTTGGCGGCGGCAATGGCGGCTTGTTCAGATACACGGGCCAACCCGAGCGAAAGCATACGGTCGGAGTAAAGCGTGTTGTCGTTGGGCATTTTGGACCTTCCCAGAGATTATTTCGGGGAAATAGAGAATCCTGCCCCGTCGATGGTGAAGATATATACGACTGTGGCGTTAGAACCAGCGTTTTCTACGCAGGTGATTTCAACAACATCTTCATTATCGGTTGGCTCGGCCCCAAGCACGCGCGCGCAGGGAAAGCCGTTCATGGTAATGCCCAGTTTGGCCATTTCAAAGTTGTCGGCCTCTTGGGCGAAAGCCGTGCTGGCGGCCAGAGTGAGGGCCAGTGCTGCTACAGTTTTCATAGTAAAATCCTTAATTGGTTTATGTTCTGAAATCCGTATTACAGGCTCTCGATCCGCAAGGCCACCGGTTCGGCCAAAGAGGCCTTCAATGCGCAAATCTCCGCCAATGCGGCGTCGAGCGCGGCGCGGGGCGTTACATGCGTGACGATAACCAGCGGCGCGGTTTTGCCGTCATGTCCATATTGATGCATCCGGTTAATCGAAACCCCGTGCCTGCCCAAAATGCTGGCCAGCTCGGCCAGCGTGCCGGGGGTGTCCGAGAGGTTGAAGCGCAGGTAATAGGCCGATTCTGACCCCGCTGAGGAGCTGTTGGGCTGGCTTAGCCCTTTGGCGGGCTGCCCAAAGGCCGGAATGATAAGGCCGCGGGCGATATCCATGATATCCCCCAATATTGCGCTCGCCGTTGGCCCTTCACCCGCGCCGGGGCCTTGATAAACGGTCTGGCCAATGAAATCACCCTCGACCACCACCATATTGTTGACGCCCTCAAGCTGCCCGAGTGGTGAGGAGGTCGGGACCAAGCACGGTTGCATCCGCTGCTCGATGCCATCGGCGTTTTGCTGCGCCACCCCCAAAAGCTTGATCTTGTAGCCCATATCAGCGGCGTTTTTAATGTCCTGAAGGGTGATCCGCTGGATGCCCTCGATCTCGACCTTGGCAAAGGCGACACGGGTGCCAAAGGCCGTGGCGGCGAGCAAACTAAGCTTATGCGCCGCGTCAATCCCCCCCACATCAACCGTGGGGTCGGCCTCGGCATAGCCAAGCGCCTGCGCCTCTTTCAGCACCTCGCCATAGCTCTCGCCGGTGGCTTCCATCTTGGTGAGAATGTAGTTACAGGTGCCGTTCATAACCCCCATAACGCGCGAAATACCATTGCCCGCCAGCCCCTCGGTGAGCGCTTTTACAATGGGAATGCCGCCCGCCACAGCAGCCTCGAAGCGCAGGGCTGCGCCCGTGCTTTCGGCCAGCTCGGCCATGGGCTGTCCGTGCAAGGCCAGCATGGCTTTATTGGCCGTAACCACATGTGTGCCTGCCTTTAGCGCGGCCTCACAGCTGGCTTTGGCTGGGCCGTCTTCGCCGCCCATCACCTCGACAAACACATCTATATCGTCGCGCTTGGCCAAGGCCACAGGGTCGTCTTCCCACGCATAACCGCTTAGGTCTACGCCGCGATCCTTGCCTTTGGAGCGGGCTGATACGGCCACGATTTCCAGTGGCCTTCCGGCGCGGCGGGCCAAAAGCTCACCGTGGGTCTGGATCATTTTAACTACGCCTGCGCCTACGGTGCCAAGGCCGGCAATGGCTATCTTAAGGGGGTCGCTCATTTCAAATATCCTTATGCATCTGGCTCAAGAAAACCCCAGCCATCGGGGGCAAAGCCACGGGCGCGGGCCAGCTTGGTGGTGCGCTCTTCGTGGAGCCAAATATCGGTGGCGGTCATTTTGGTTGGCACGGTTACCAGCACCGCATCACGGGGGGCGGTTTCGGTGCTTTTGGCTTGCACCTCGGCCGCATAGCCAAAGGTTTTAAGCGCCTTCAAAAAGGCGGCTTGGTTGGCCTCGGCTTCGGGAATGAAGAAGATCTCCAGCTCTATAGCGCTGCCTTCGGGCAGCTTGCCCTCGCTCAAAAACTGGGCAACCGAGTAAAAAGTTGCGGCTTTCTGGTCAAATTCCTGTTCGTCTGTCACCTTGGCGCTCCCGTTTGTGTTTTGGGTTTATAAGGCGTGGGGCGGGCCATGAAAAGCTTGAAAAGACGGTTTGGCAATTATTGCCCATATTTGCGCAAGGCGGTCTGCAGGGCGCGGGCGCGGGCAGGGTCCAGCACGGGGCGGGCGCGTAGCGCGGCGGCATGCAAGCGCAAAGCGGCGGCGCGTGCGGCTAGTGAGCTTGCATCGGGCACGGGCTGCTGCGGGCTGCTGGCCGCAAATGCGCCCAGCGGCACCAGTGCGGGCCATGCCAACCCGCTTATGCGCTCTGGCATGGTGCCGCGAAATTGCTGGAGATCATCGTTGACCGAACAGCCGGAAACGGCCACGCCCGCAACGAAAATAAGGGTTAAATGTAAGCGCACCGAATATTTACCCTTGAAAAAGTTTCATTTGCCATTTCAAATGTAAACCCTGCGCCCGCTTGGCGCAAGCGCTGACGGAGGCCCGCTCTAATGCCCGAAACCCCAATAGACCTTGAGGATCTTGGCCAACAGCTTAATGACAATGCGCAGAATTTCGCGCAGATCGTAGATCTGTCTATGAAAGTGTGGCAGGCGGCCATCGATGGGCAGGGGGCGGAAGCCAAGCCCGACAAGGCGCTGTCGGAAATCAACAAAGCGCTTTGGCGCTCGCCCGAGGCTTTGGTGAAGGCCTCGACCGACTATTGGCTGGGCCAGCAAAACCTGTGGCTCGAAACCATGCAGCGCTGGACGGGGCCAGATACCCCGCCGCCAGACCCGCGCGGCGGCAAGCGCTTTGCCCATAAGGGCTGGTCAGAAAATGCGCTGTTTGACTATATAAAACAGGCTTACCTGTATACCTCAGACTGGATGCACGCGCAGGTGGCCGAGGCTGACGGGCTGGATGATGCCACCCGCAAGAAGCTGAATTTTTACACCCGCAGTTATGTCGATTCAATTCATCCCGCCAATTTTTTCGCCCTCAACCCCGAGGTGCTAGAGGCCACGGCCAGCCAGAACGGCGAAAACCTTGTGCGCGGCCTTGGCATGATGCTAGAGGACCTTGAGCGCGGCCATGGCCAGCTTTTGATCCGGCAAACAGATATGAACGCCTTTGAGGTTGGCCGCGATATGGCGGTGACCCCCGGTGAGGTTATCTGGCAAAACAATGTGTTACAGCTTATTCAATACGCCCCGAGCACCGAAAAAGTGCAGGCCAAGCCGCTGCTTTTTGTGCCGCCATGGATCAATAAATACTACATTCTGGACCTGAACGAGCAGAAATCCCTGATGAAATATCTGGTGGGGCAGGGCTATACGGTGTTCATTATTTCATGGGTTAACCCGACCCAGGCGCAGCGGGATGAAACATGGGGCAGCTATAGCCAAGCGGTGCTGGATGCTGTTGATGTGGCGCTGGCGGCGACGGGGCAGAAGAGCCTGAATATAGGTGGCTATTGTGTGGGCGGCACGCTGTTGGGGCCGCTGCTGGCTTATCTTGGCAAAACCGGCGACAAGCGGATATCATCGGCCACGCTTTTCACCACCCAGCTGGAGTTTTCTGACGCGGGCGAGCTGCAAATTTTTGCCGACGAGGAAACGCTGTCCGAGCTAAACACCCAAATGCCCGATGGCTATCTGCCCGCCCAAACCATGGCCAGCGCTTTTAATATGCTACGGGCGAATGACCTGATCTGGTCTTACGTGGTTAATAATTACCTGCTGGGCAAAGAGCCGTTCCCGTTTGATCTGCTCTATTGGAACGCCGATAGCACAGGGATGCCCGCCAAGCTGCACCTTTACTACCTGCGCCGATTCTATATGGAAAACGCTTTCGCGCAGGGCGATTTCAAGCTGTTTGGCGAGGGCGTGACCCCTGCCGACATAAAGCTGCCCCTCTATCATGTGGCCACCAAGGACGACCATATAGCACCGGCCGAGTCGGTGTTTCGCGGGGTGCAAATGCTAACAGCGGCCCAATCGCGCTTTGTGCTTTCTGGCTCGGGGCATATTGCCGGGGTGGTCAACCCGCCCGCTGCGGAAAAATACCAATATTGGACCGCCGAGATAGATGGGCAGGGCGGCCTTGCCGATTGGCTGGACGGGGCCAGTGAAACGGCTGGCAGCTGGTGGGGTGATTGGGATAACTGGCTAAAAAAACGTAGCGGCAAAAAACGGGCGGCGCGGGCCGTGAAGGGCGGGCTAGAGCCAGCGCCGGGCAGCTATGTGAAAGACCGGTTCGATTTGCGCTAGGCCCGCAGGTTTTGCTTGCTATTTGAACGTGTGTTCAGTTAACTTTAGAAAAAACCGAGGGCAGAATGGCCAGAAAATCAGGATCTGACGGTAAAAAGACCGCGCGCGAGCTGCGGTTGGCGGCCACAATGCTATTTGCAAAATTCGGCTTTGCGGCGGTTTCTATGCGCCAAATTGCAGCTGAGGTCGGGGTGCAGGCGGGGGCGCTTTACCTTTATACCCCCGATAAGCAAACCCTGCTTTACCAAATCATGGACCGCCACATGGACGATTTGCTGGAGGCATGGCAAGCCGAGGCCACCGAGATTTCGGGCGATGCCATGACGAAAATCGAGCAGTTTGTGCGCTTTCACATCCGGTTTCACCTCAATCGTGGCGACGAAATTTTTATTGCCTATATGGAGCTGCGCAACCTCTCGCCGGAGAATTTCATTCTGATCGAGCACAAACGGCGGGCCTATGAGGGGCTGCTGGGCGATATTCTGGAAGAGGGCAACGGCTCGGGGCGGTTTTCACTTTGTGATACCAAGCTTTCATCTTACGCAATTATTGCCATGCTAACCGGCGTTAGCACGTGGTATAAGGGCGGCGGTCGGCTTTCACTTGACAAAATCGAGGAAATTTACCTCTGCATGGTGCGCGGGCTGGTCTCGCAGGGTGGCCCAAAGGCCGCAAGCTAGGGCCGCTTTTGCTGCAAACCTCATGCGCGGCCTTAAGCGGCAACGGCTTTGGGGGCCGCGATGTTTTTTAGCATGGCGGGGCTGGCAAAAGTATAGCCTTTGGCGTCGCCATTAATCACGGTAAAGGGTTCTGTAAGTTGCCCAAGATCACTGATTGTGAGGGCGGCCATGCCAAAGCGCTGGCTGGCGGTATAAAGGCTTGGCGTGGCCAAAACCTTAAGGCCACAAGCGGCGGCAGATGAAGCCCCGTGTGGGCTATCTTCAATAGCCATGGCCTGCTGGCCCTTTATCCCGAATTCATTAAGCACAGCCTGATAAAGCGAGCGTTCTGCGCCGCGCAGCTGCGCATTTTCAGCCGTTTTCAGGGCGCTCAACCACCCCATGCCATGGAAGCCGAGCGTCGCTGAAAGCAGTGCCTGCGTTTCGGGGCGCGTGCTGGTAGAGACTGCGCCCAGCATTAGCCCGTCATGCCTCGCTTCTTTCATCAAGCGCGCCACGCCCGGGCGCAGGCGAGGCGCCCCCTCTCTGACGAGATCACAAAAAATATGGGCCTTGCGTGCGCATATTTTTTTGATCTCGTCATGGGTAGGCGGGGGGCACAGCCCGCTGCGCGTGGTCGCAACGGCAAAAAGCCTTAGCTTGGCCAGCGAAAACTCCACTGGGGCGAGCTGGCTATAGATCTCGCGATCCCAATGCCAGTTTAGCCCGTGCTCCTGAAACGCGCGGTTAAAGGCCGCGCGATGGAGGTCGGCGGTCTCTGCCACCGTGCCGTCCACATCAAAAATGATTGCCTGTAATCCCATCTCGGGTGCCTCCGGTAATTTTCTGTGCTTAACGTATCGCTCAGAAAGGTTACCGGAAAGTTACCAAAATGCATAAATCTCGTCTAAAAATCGTGGGGAGCCACTAAATGTAGTATTTTAGAGATTTGGGTACATAGGGAATTTAGCGCACAGATCAGCGACTTTGGCGGCCACGGCGGCTTCAACCGCACCATTCCCTTCAGCGCCATTAGCGGCCAAACCATCCACCACTTCGATGATCAGCTCGCCAATCAGCGTAAATTCCGCAATGCCAAAGCCGCGCGTGGTGCCCGCAGGCGAGCCAAGGCGCACGCCCGACGTTACCATCGGCTTTTCAGGGTCAAACGGAATGCCGTTTTTATTGCAGGTAATGCCCGCACGGCCCAAAGCCTCCTCGGTGGCATTGCCCTTCACGCCTTTCGGACGCAGGTCCACCAGCATCAAGTGAGTGTCGGTGCCGCCCGAAACGATATCAAGCCCGCCCTTCATCAGGGTCTCGGCCAGCACTTGGGCGTTGGCAACCACGGCGCTGATATAGTCAGTGAATTCAGGCCGCAGCGCCTCACCAAAGGCCACGGCCTTGGCGGCGATCACGTGCATCAGCGGCCCGCCTTGGATGCCGGGGAAAATGGCGGAGTTTACCTTTTTCGCAATCTCGGCATTGTTTGTCAGAATCATCCCGCCCCGTGGCCCGCGCAGGGTTTTGTGCGTGGTGGTGGTGGCCACATCGGCATGGGGGAAGGGCGACGGATGCGCCCCCGTGGCCACAAGACCCGCGAAATGCGCCATGTCGACCATCAGAATCGCACCAACTTCATCGGCCACAGCGCGGAACTTGGCGAAATCAATCTGGCGCGGAATGGCAGAACCACCCGCGATGATCAGCTTGGGCTTGTGCTCCAGCGCCAGCGCCCGCATTTCGTCATAATCCAGCAGATTGTCTTCTTTGCGGACCCCATATTGCACCGCATTAAACCACTTGCCAGACTGGTTGGGCTTCGCACCGTGTGTAAGGTGGCCACCCGAAGCGAGGTTCATGCCCAAAATGGTATCGCCCGGCTTGATCAGCGCGTTAAACACACCTTGGTTGGCCTGCGAGCCAGAATGGGGTTGCACGTTGACAAACTCACAGCCAAACAGCTGCTTGGCGCGGGAAATGGCGAGGGTCTCGGCCACGTCGGCAAATTCGCAGCCACCATAATAGCGACGGCCCGCATAGCCCTCGGCGTATTTGTTGGTCAGCACGCTGCCTTGGGCTTCCATAACGGCGGCAGAAACGATGTTTTCGGAGGCGATTAGCTCGATCTCGTCGCGTTGGCGGCCAAGCTCGCCGGTAATGGCGGCTTTGATCTCGGGGTCACGGGTGGCAAGGGTCTCGGTGAAAAAGCCGGAATCGGTGGTCATGGCGCGCTCCTATGGGTTGGTTTGGGGCTGCTATAAAGGGGAAAGAGGCTTTGGTACACAAAAAAAACGGCAGATGTGCGCAGATGTCCGACAGGGCTGAGGCGGCGCGGCGGGATTGCACTGCTTGGAGAGGTTTTGTGCGCGCCGCGCTGGGGCGTTGGTGTTTGTGGCAGGGGGCGTGGCCCCCTCGCTTCGCTCACCCCCAGGATATTTTGACAATTTGGAGCCTTTTGGCGTTTCAAGTCGGCAATGGTGCTCGCAATGAGAAACCACGTTGCAAAGCGGCGCGGGCGCTACTTTGCCACAAGTGCTGTGCTCGCCGCGCCGCCACCGCCCAAACGCGAGGTTTTTTTTGCGTAGCAAAAAGCCCGAGTGGAGGGCCGCATGGCTGGTGTGGTGGCAAGCCTCTTCGGAAATGCGTGCTTGTAAACTGCGGCCATGCTTGCAAATATAGCGGGAAACTGGGGAGCCTTCATGGCGTTTGAGAAAATTCATTTTACGGCGAATGATACCGACAAAGCGCAGGCGGCTAAGCTGCGGCTGGTGCATGCTTATGGGCAATTTGCACAGGCCGAGGCGGATGTGATTGTGCCGCTTGGCGGCGATGGCTTTATGCTGTCTACTTTGCACGCCTCGCAGAGCCTGCCTGCGCCCGTTTATGGCATGCATCAAGGCACCGTAGGGTTTTTGATGAACGACTATGCCGAGGAGGACCTTCCAGCGCGGATTGAGGCGGCGGAGCGGGCGGAGATTCACCCGCTTAAGATGCGCACGCTTTGCGTGGATGGCACGGAGCAAGAGGCGCTGGCGATTAACGAGGTTTCTATGCTGCGCATGGGGCCGCAAGCCGCCAAGCTGCGGATTTCTATCAACGGGCGGGTGCGGATGGAAAGCCTTGTTTGCGACGGGGCTTTGGTGTCTACCCCTGCTGGTTCAACCGCTTATAACTATTCGGCCCACGGGCCGATCTTGCCGATTGATTCTAATATTCTGGCACTTACTGCCGTAGCTGCTTTTCGACCGCGCCGCTGGCGGGGGGCGCTGCTGCCGATGGATGCGGCGATCAGCATTGAGGTGTTGGAGCCGGAAAAGCGGCCTGTTTCGGCTGTGGCGGATTCAAATGACGTGAAAAACGTGCTAAGGGTGGATATTGGCATTGAGCCAAGCATTTCGCATGCGCTGTTGTTTGACCCCGGCCACGGGCTGGAAGAGCGGCTGCTTAACGAGCAATTTCAGTAAGGAAATGCCATGGGATTGAGTGCAAAAAAACAGATGAAATGGTGGGGGATCACCGCCACAGTGCTGATCCTGCTTTTCTGGCTGCTTGGCGGGGCACTTACGCCGTATATTGCGGGGGCGGCAATTGCGTATTTCCTTGATCCGCTAGCCGACAAGCTGGAGAAGATAGGGCTTTCAAGGCTTTGGGCAACGGTAGTAATTTGCACGATTACCGCTATGGTGGCGCTTTTGGCGGTGCTTCTTGTGCTGCCGTTGTTGATAGACCAGCTGGTGGGGCTGGCTAAGGCGGCACCGGGGTTGGTGGCGCAGTTTCAAACATGGTTGGGGGAGAAGTTTCCGCAGATGCTGGTTGAGGACTCTATGCTGCGCCGTGGTTTGCTGGCCTTGCAAAATATGCTGAAAGACCAAGGGATTGTGCTGGTAAATGGCGTGCTAAATTCCTCGCTTGCGGTAGTGGATTTCCTCATTCTGCTCGTCGTAACACCCGTGGTGTCTTTCTACCTGCTGCTTGATTGGGATAGGCTGGTCGCCAAGGTGGACAGCTTCCTGCCGCGTGAGCACCTTGTGACCATCCGTCGCTTGGCCCGCAATATTGACCGCGTGCTCGCAGGCTTTGTGCGCGGGCAAATCACCGTTAGCTCCATTCTCGGCAGCTTTTACGCCATTTCGCTGGTGCTGATCGGGCTGCAATTTGGCGCGGTTATTGGGCTGGTCGCAGGGCTTATTTCGTTTATCCCCTTTGTGGGCTCTATTATCGGCGGCGGGTTGTCCATCGGCGTGGCGATATTCCAATTCTGGGATGACCCGATTTGGATAGGGGTTGTGGCTGCCGTGTTTGCGGTTGGGCAATTCGTTGAGGGCAATGTCCTCAGCCCTAAATTGGTGGGTGGCTCTGTGGGGCTACACCCTGTTTGGCTCATGTTTTCGCTCTCGGCCTTTGGCGCGCTGCTGGGCTTTGTGGGGCTGCTGATCGCGGTGCCTGTTTCGGCCAGTATTGGCGTGATCGGGCGGTTTTTGATGGACCAATATATGGACGGCCCGCTTTATAAAGGCCCGCAAAAGCCGGAGGAGGAATGAGCGTGGCCGAGCAATTGGTGTTGGACCTCCCCATCCGCCAAGCCCTTGGGCGGGCGGACTTTTTCGTGGCACCCTGCAATGAGCTGGCCGTGGCGCAGATTGAGGGCTGGGCGCGCTGGCCTGAGGGGCGCTTGGCACTGGTGGGGCCGTCTGGAAGTGGTAAAACCCACCTTGCGCATGTTTGGGCCACGATGAGCGGCGCGCGGATTGTGGAGGCCGCCGCGCTGTTGCCAGAGGAGGCCGCGCCCGCGCTTGTGGTGGAAAACGTGGACCAAATTGGCGATAATGAAGCGGCGCTTTTTCATGTGTATAACCAGATGAACGCCGATGGCGGTGCGCTGCTGATCACCGGCCAAACGGCCCCTTCTCGCTGTCCGCTCGGCCTGCCAGACCTGCGCTCACGGCTGGAATCCGTGCCTGTGGTGGCCGTTGAAGCCCCTGACGATACGCTGCTTTCCATGATTATGGCCAAACTGTTTGATGACCGCCAGCTTCCGGTTTCTCCCAAGCTCATCGCCTATCTGCTTAAGCGGGTCGGGCGCTCTTACGGCGAGGTGAATGCACTGGTGCACCGTCTTGATAAAGCGGCGCTGGCGGCGGGCAAGCCGCTCTCGGTGCGCTTTGTTTCTGGCATCCTAAACACTGTTTCCGAGCCAGACCATGCCTGATACAAACGCCGATTTCCTCAATAGCCCCACACCGCCGCCCATCACCCTTCCAGTGGACGGCCCCGCGCGCTTCATCAACCGAGAGCTTTCATGGCTGGCCTTCAACTGGCGCGTGCTGGAGGAGGCCGCCAACCCTGCGGTGCCACTTTTAGAGCGGGTGCGCTTTCTCGCCATTTCTTCCACGAACCTTGATGAATTCTTCACCGTCCGTGTGGCGGGCCTGCGGGAAATGTGCCGTGAGGGCATTGGGCGGATATCGGCGGACGGGCTAACCCCACAACAGCAGCTCGAAAAGATCAATGAAAACGTGCGGGATTTGATGGGCCGCCAGCAAGCCACATGGACGGACTTACGTGCCGCCCTGAGCGCCGAAGGCATCCTCATTCTGGGCACAGAGGACGTGACCGAGGCCGACCGCGAAGCCCTTTCCCGGACCTTCCTTGAACAAGTGTTCCCGATTCTCACGCCGATTGCGCTCGACCCTGCACACCCGTTCCCCTTTATCGGCTCCGGTGGTTTTGCCCTCGCGCTGCAACTGCGGCGCAAGGGTGATAACCCCAAGCTCACTGCGCTCCTCCCCGTGCCGCCACAAATTCCGCGCTTTTACCAGCTCGCCGACAGCGAGTCCGGCGCGCTACGCTTTCTACCGCTCGAAGCCCTGCTGGAGATGTTTATCACCCAGCTTTTTCATGGTTACGAGCTGCGCGGGCGCTGTGCATTCCGCGTGCTGCGCGATAGTGACCTAGAGGTCGAGGACGAGGCCGAGGACCTTGTGCGCGAGTTTGAAACCGCCCTGAAGCGGCGCAAGCGCGGCAAGGTAATTCGGATGAATATCTCGGCAAATGCGCCCTCCGAGCTGCGCAAAACCATCCTGCGGGAAACCGGCGTAATGCCCGACGAGGTGATCGAAACCGACGGGCTTATCGGCTTTGATGACCTGTCCGAGCTGATATTGCCGGAGCGGCCAGAGCTGCTCTGGCCGTCGTTTACCCCCCGCGTGCCCGAGCGGG
>Ga0256845_1003109_pt1 | contig 11473 bp, 10 predicted proteins | sample RiftiametaG_FD_189101 | JGI IMG/M metagenome (GOLD analysis project Ga0256845, IMG submission 189101) | Tube worm associated microbial communities from hydrothermal vent at the East Pacific Rise, Pacific Ocean - Riftia | ecosystem: Host-associated > Annelida > Integument > Unclassified ... | reverse complement strand
ATGCTCGGAAGTTGGTGCAATACGGCCCTTTGCGGGCTTTGTAAAGCGCCGCTTTATGGCCAGCAAATGCAGCGCCGCCTCTGCCGCGCCGCCGCCCTTGTTTTGCCCGCTGGCCTCAGCCCGCACCTCGGCCTGCGCAATGTTTTCCACCGTCAAAATCCCATTACCAATGCACAGCCCCTCAAGGCCGAGCAGCGTTAGCCCCCGCGCGCTATCATTGCACACGGTTTCATAATGCGTGGTTTCACCCCGCACCACGCAGCCCAGTGCCACAAAAGCATCAAAATGCTTTGCCGCCAGCTTGATCGCGGTTGGAATTTCCAGCGCGCCCGGCACCGAGATAGTCTCGAAACTGGCCCCAGCCGCTTCAAACGCCGCCTTCGCGCCTGCCACCTGCTGCGCTGAAATCGCCGCGTAATACGGCGACATCACGATCAAAACCTTGGTCGGCGCATCCACCTTGGGTGCATCCATCACATCATGCTCAACGGCCATTCAAGCCTCCTCGATCCGCTTGGTGTCAACAATGCTCAGCCCATATCCACCAAGCCCAATCACATTCGGCTCTGGTGAATTACTCAGTAAAATCAATTCGTTCAGGCCCAAAGCCGCCAATATTTGCGCCCCCAGCCCGTATTGCTTCAGCTTGCGTTCCGGCGTGGCATCCAGCCCAATGCTCGGCACCATATCGCGCAAAAGCACCACCGCACCGCGCCCCTCGGCCGCGATCATCCGCATCGCCGCCTGCAACTCGCCGCTTTTACCTGGAACCAAGCCGAGCATATCTACGCAAGGGCTGGCCGCGTGCATCCGCACCATCACCGGCGCGCCCGAAAGGTCGCCCTTGGAAAGCACCAAATGCTCCACATTCTTCAGCGTATCTTTGAAAATCCGCAACGTCCAAGTGCCGCCAAATTCAGACTCCACCTTACGGTTCGAGGTCTCGACCACCAGCTCATCATGGCGGAGTCGATAGGCAATCAGGTCCGAAATCGTGCCGATTTTCAGCCCATGCGTCTTAGAAAACGCAATCAGGTCCGGCAACCGCGCCATGGTCCCGTCTTCGTTCATAATCTCGCAAATCACGCCAGACGGGTTCAGCCCCGCCAGCTTGGCAATATCCGTCGCCGCCTCCGTGTGCCCCGCCCGCACCAGCACCCCGCCCTCACGCGCCCGCAGCGGAAACACATGCCCCGGCGTGGCAATATCACTTGTTCGCACCTGCGGATTTATCGCCGCCGCCACCGTCACCGCGCGGTCCTGCGCCGAAATTCCTGTGGTCACGCCTTCCGAGGCTTCAATAGACACCGTAAACGGCGTTTCATGCCGCGAGGAATTATTCGACGCCATCATCGGCACCCCAAGCCGCGCCACCTGTTCGCCCGTCATCGTCAGGCAAATAAGCCCACGCCCATGGGTGGCCATAAAGTTGATCGCCTTGTCGTCGGCCATTTCCGCCGGAATCACAAGGTCGCCCTCATTCTCGCGGTCCTCATGGTCCACGAGCACAAACATCCGCCCCGCCTTGGCGTCAGCAATAATATCTTCAATCGGGGAAATATCACCCGCAAAAGGATTACTCGGCATGCAGCCCTCCATATTTGCGCCCAGCTTTACCCCACTTCCTCACCGATGCCAACGACATATGGCCATTACCCAGCCCCGCCAAACACCAAAAGCTCCCAGCGCACCCCCAAGGCTTTGTTTTTCGCGCCAACCGTAGGCCTATTACATTGAAGCAATGTCGCCAGACCACAATCCGCCGCCAGCCCCTCAACTTCACCCGTTTCAAATGGAAATGCCGGCCTCGAAGCCGCAGCAGGCCCATGCCGGAGCGACATTACAATGCGCCCGTCCGTCGCCAACAACCCAGCAATATTCTGCATCGCCGCTGCCCGCACATGCTGAAACACTGCATTCACCAAAATGAAATCAAATTTTCGGCCCAATCCGCGCGTTTTCGCCAAGTCTGGCAATCGGTCATCAAGCCAACAAAGGGCCTTACCGCCCGCCCTAAAAGCCGCCACCGGCTCCACCGCGAGCACATCATGCCCAAGCCCGGCCAGCCAAGCGGCATCACGGCCCGTTCCTGCGCCAATATCCAATATCCGGCTTGGTTTTTTCGGAAAATGCGCCATCACAGCCCCGTAAAGCAGGGCAGAGTCTATCGTATCATATCGCGGCCTCAGTTCCGCCGCCGCCGCTGCATATCCTGCAAGTATTCTATCCACCACGCCAGCCCCCTTTTAAGAGGCCGAGCACGCCGCCCTCAGTAAATAAACCGAATCTGATCGGTCCAAAACCGCTCCATCCGCTTCATCGCGCCGTTCATTTCGCCCAGATCTTCCCCGGCCAATATGTCCTTTTTCTGCAACACGCTCGCATGTCGCGCAAAAAGCTGTGCCACCGTCATCCGCACATCGCGGCCCTTTTCCGTTAGCTTCACCCGCACGGCCCGCCTATCCACCGCGCATTTTTGGTGGTGCATATAGCCCGCCTGCACCAGCTTTTTCAGGTTATAACTCACATTCGACCCTTGGTAATAGCCCCGAGATTTCAGCTCCCCCGCCGTCACCTCGTTCTCCCCGATGTTAAACAGCAGCAGCGCCTGCACCGAGTTAATGTCAATAATCCCGAGCCGCTCAAACTCGTCCTTCACCACATCAAGCAATAGCCTGTGCAGCCGTTCGATCAGCGCCAAATGCTCCATATACCCGCCAAGGTATGCCACAGCATCTGCGCCCCCCTGCGGCTCTGTTTTCATAGCTGTCTGCGCCATGGCTTGTCCTCCAAATTTCAAATCTGAAGCCACCTTGCCGCAATAAGTCCAAATAACGCGTTAAAACCCGCTAAAATTCAATGCAATTTCACCTCGGCCTTTATTTTCAGCAAAATATCGGCGTGTTCCGGCGGCGTTTCCGCCAATCCGGTAAACCAAGGGTAAAGATCGGTGTCATTTTCGGCCATTAGCGCCTCGAGCGCATCCAAATCGGCTGCCCCGAGCGCAGCCAACCGCTGGTCTACGAATGTCCCAAGAATCAGGTCCATCTCCTTCATCCCGCGCCGCCATGCCCGAATTTTCAGCCGCTTTAAGCGGTGTTCATGCGTTTCCATGTGAGTCTCCTTTGCCGCACTCTAAAAAATCCCCACCCAAACCGCAATTGCTGATAGCCTCGCCTAAAAGGAGAAACACATGACACAATTATCACCCGAGCAAGCCACCCTCAAAGCCAGCATAAAAAAATCTGCCGCTAACTGGGGGATAATTCTAGGCGTCATCGCTGGCGGCATCGCCCGTTGGGCGCTCAATGATCAATCAAACGCCATCCATTACGCTCTCCCTACCGCCATTGGCATTGCCGTTCTTTACGGCATTCGCACATGGCGCATCTCAACCGGGTAAGGTGAATTTTGTACTACCTATCTGCGGCAGAATAGAGCTTCTTCAAGCAAATTTAGAAGCGTCAATACAAACTGACACGATTTCAGGTGGGGCCAATCTTAAGAATGCGGGAGCGTGAAAAACAAATTTATCTTCCTGTATTGATCTAACAGGAGATCAAATAAAATCAATGTTTGGGGACCGCACTACCGTATTACCCCAAGGCACACCCCCGCCCGACTGAGCCACATGGGCAGTGGATGAAGTAAAATTCGACAAAAATAGTAAGCCGCCAACCTGTAGGGTAGGGTTCCACCCCACCAAAGCCCCCTTCCCCTCCCCCCAAACATATTGCATAACACCCCCAAACCTCGATTCCTCCTTAAGGGCCGCTCAAAATGCACGATATCAAAGCCATCCGCCAAAACCCTGCCGCTTTTGACGCCGGACTTGCCCGCCGCAACCTCCCCCCCCAATCCCCCGATATCCTCGCCATTGACGACGCCCGCCGCGCTGCCATCCACGCCGCCGAAACGGCGCTGGCCGAGCGCAACGCGGCCTCAAAACAGGTCGGGGCCGCCAAGGCCAAGGGTGACGAGGCCGAGTTCGAGCGTCTCCGCACGCTGGTCGGGGCCAAAAAGGCGGAGATCGCCGCGTTGGAGGAGCAGGCCAAGGCCGAGAGTGCCCGCCTGAATGACATCCTCATGTCCCTCCCCAACATCCCCGCCGACGACATCCCCGATGGCGCAGATGAGGACGACAATGTCGAGGTTCGCCGCATCGGAACCCTGCGCAATTTCGCCTTCACCCCCAAGGAGCATTACGAGGTTTTGGGCGCGGCCAAGGGGCTGGATTTCGAGACCGCCGCCAAGCTTAGCGGCTCGCGTTTTGTGGTGCTGAAGGGCGCGATGAACCGCCTGCACCGCGCGCTGGGGCAGTTTATGCTGAATACGCATGTGGATGAAAACGGGTTTACGGAGATGTGGACGCCCGTGCTCGTGCGCGACGAGGCGATGTATGGCTCCGGCCAGCTGCCGAAATTCGCCGAGGACAGCTATCGCACCGAAAACGGCTGGTGGCTGATCCCCACCGCCGAGGTGACGCTGGTGAACTCGGAGGCAGGCAATATGATCAACGAGGCCGACCTTCCCATTCGCCTCACCGCCCACTCGCAGTGCTTCCGCTCCGAAGCCGGTTCTGCTGGCCGAGACACCGCAGGCATGCTGCGCCAGCACCAGTTTGAAAAGGTCGAGATGGTCGCCTTTACCAAGCCCGAAGACAGCGCCGCCGAGCTGGAGCGCATGACCAAATGCGCCGAGGGCATTCTGGATGCGCTGGAAATCCCCTACCGCACGGTGGTTCTCTGCACCGGCGATGTGGGCTTTGGCATGCGTAAAACCTATGACATCGAGGCCTGGCTGCCCGGCCAAAACACCTACCGCGAAATCTCCAGCTGCTCGCTGGCCGACGCTTTTCAGGCCCGCCGCATGAACACCCGCTATCGCCCAGATGGCGGCAAACCAGATTTCGTGCACACCCTAAACGGCTCCGGCCTCGCCGTTGGCCGCACGCTTATTGCTGTGATCGAGAACAGCCAGCAGGAGGATGGCAGCATCACCATCCCAGAGGTGCTGCGGGCGTATATGGGCGGAAAAACCACCATCACCCCCGAGGGGGAGCTTGCGTAGCCCAAAATGCCACCCAGCAACCTCAACAGCCCCCCTCATGCCGCCTATGGCGTCACTTTATCCATTGGTGCTTTTGCCGTGGTCGCTTGGGCGATTTAATATTTTGTAGTTCCGTCGAATACATATTTCACGCATGCAACCGAAGTAAAACGGGGAACGCGCATTAGCTATTTTGGATCAGAAAGCTGAGGTCAAAGCGGGTGAAGCCATTAAGGTCATCCTTCCGGCTTCAGATCCCGCTTTGCCGACTGGAAACCAGATTTGTATCGCCATTGCAGCCCATGACGCACTGGCGCCACACACAGCCACCCTCGCAAATGTTGTGAAATGCGAAGCGCATTAAGCGCCCCCCAACTCCTCCAACTCCATCCACTCCGCCTCGGCATCTGATAGCATGTCGTGGCGCATTACCAGCGCATCGCTGGCCTTTTGGAACTTGTCGGGCTGGGTGGTGAAAAGCTCGGGGTCGGCCATAAGCCCTTCCAGCTTGGCGATCTCGGCTTCGAGTTTTGCGATCACATCGGGTAGCGCTTTTAGGCGGTGCTCTTGCTTGAAGCTGAGGCCGGACTTTGCCGTGGCAGTTTTGGCCTGCGGGCCACCCTTTTTCTTGGCTTTCGCCTCGGTTTCAACGGCTACCGCGCCGCGCTGGGATTGATAATCGGTCCAGCCACCAGCATAGACAATCGCGTTGCCGTCGCCTTCCATGGCGATGGTGGTATCGGCGACACGGTCAAGGAAATCGCGGTCGTGGCTCACTAAAATCACCGTGCCATCATAATCGTCGATCAGCTCTTGCAGCAGGTCGAGGGTTTCCACGTCTAGGTCGTTGGTTGGCTCGTCGAGGATAAGCACATTGCTTTCCTGCGCCATAATCCGCGCCAGCAGGAGCCGCGCTTTTTCACCGCCCGAAAGGCTGCGAATGGGGGCGCGGGCTTGAGCCTCGGAAAATAGGAAATCCTTGAGGTAGCCGACCACGTGGCGAGGCGTGCCGCGCACCATGACTTGGTCATTATTACCCGAAACCCCAAGCGCCGGATCTCCCGTCAGGGCATCCCAGAGGGATTGGTTCGGGTCGAGTGCCTCGCGGTTTTGGTCAAACACCGCGAGGGAAAGGTTGGTGCCGAGCTTGATCTCGCCGCTATCGGGGGCGATCTCACCGATCAGCATTTTCAGCAGCGTGGTTTTGCCGGTGCCGTTGGGGCCGACCAGCGCAATGCGGTCTCCGCGCATAACCCGCAGGCTGAAATCCTGCACGATGGGTTTTTCATAAACCTTGAAAATCTCGCGGGCTTCCACCACAAGGCGGCCCGATTTCGGCCCGCCCTCAAAGGCCATGGCAGCGCTGCCGATTTGCTTGATCTCGGAGGATTTTTGCGCCCGCAGGTCTTGCAGACGGCGCACGCGGCCCATGTTGCGCTTACGGCGGCCTGAAATGCCTTCAACCGCCCAGCGGGCCTCGGCTTTTATCAGGCGTTTAAGCTTGTGGCGCTGCATGTCTTCGTCCTCAAACACCTTGTCGCGCCACTCTTCAAAGCTGGCAAAGCCAGAGTTTTGACGGCGCACAATGCCACGATCCACCCAGAGGGTTGTCCGCGTAAGCGCCCGCAGGAAGGCGCGGTCATGGCTGATCAGCACAAAGGCTTTGCGGATTTGGGCGAGGTGGCCCTCAAGCCATGCAATTGCCTCGATGTCGAGGTGGTTTGTTGGCTCGTCGAGGAGGAGTAGGTCGGCCTCGCTGGCTAGGATTTGGGCGATGGCGGCGCGGCGGCGCTCACCGCCGGAGGCGTCTTCACAGCGGATGTCTGGCGAGAGCTTGATGCCCTCCATCGCGATTTCGACGCGGTAGAAATCGGCGGGGTCTAGGCCATCGGTGGCGTAGTCAAACAAGGTTTCGAAGCCGCTGAAATCGGGGTCTTGCGCCATGTAGGCGACGGCCATGCCGGGCTGCACGAAGCGGCCGCCGGCGTCTGGTTGCATCAGGCCGGCCATCACCTTGAGCAGGGTTGATTTGCCGGAGCCATTGCGGCCCACGAGGCAGATGCGCTCACCCGCATGCACGGTTAGCTCCACTCCGTCAAACAGCGGGTGGCCGCCAAAGGTGAGCATAATTTCGGATAGGGTCAGGATCGGTGCAGGTGCCATTCGGGTGCTATCGCCTGCCTTGAGCCGAAGGTCAAGCGGTATGATCTGCGTTTGCAGAAACACCGCTATGGTATTTTCCAAGCATGCTTCTGTAGACATGTCTAATATGACATGTCTACAGAAGCATGCCTAGGCGCTAAGAAAACGTATCAGCACCGTTTATTGTGATAGGTGAGCGCGGCCCTGATCAGCATATCAATGGCCTCAGGCGGCATTTCCCCTACCGCAAAATGCACCGCGCGGTTACCCTCAAAGCGCAGCTCGGGGCATATCTCGCGAAAATCGCGCATCAGCGTGGTTTGGCAATGGGTATAAATGGCATAGCCGCCGATTTTGGGCACCCCAAGCCGAATGGTCGAGCCTTTTTGCGCCAAATAGGCAGGCTGGCCCCAGCGCAGAGATTCTTCAAGCGGGATCCCCTCGGCCAAAGCAACAGCCAAAATCTGCGCCCGCAGCGCCAGCAACCCTGCCCGAACATCCTCGGGAAACGCGGCAAAAGCGGCCGCTACATTTTCATATTCAATCATCATAGCCCCTCTTAGCACATCCGTCCTGACATTACCTGTCAGTAGCACACCCCATATCGCCTTCGATATGTCGATTGTGAGGGGGTCGATCCCCCGATCAATCGAAGCCCGCCAAGCAAGGCGCCCTTTTGGCTTGCCACCCTCGCCGCTCCACCATAAAACAGCCTGAACAGTTATTGCAGGGGTAATCCACATGAGTGACGTGCGCAAAAAGAAATCCGGCGTTTTTGTCTGGGGGGTGATGGGGTTTTTGATCCTTGGCCTTGGTGGCTTTGGCCTGACCGGCGCATTTCAAACAACAGGGGGCAGCACGGTTGCTACGGTAGGTGATCAAGAGATATCCGCCGACCGGTTTCTGGGGGCCTTACAGCAAGATATCTCACGCACCGCCGCGCAGCTGGGCCAGCCTGTCAGCTTTGCCCAAGCCAAGCTTTTCGGGATAGACCAAACAAGCCTGCGCCGCCAAGTTACGCTTGCCGCACTGGCAAACGAGGCTAATCAGCGCAACCTTTCCGTCGGAGACAAGGCCGTGCGTGAAGCCCTGCTTTCCAATCCGGCTTTCCAAATTGGCGGTGGCATTTTCTCGGAAGCCACTTATGACCTTGTGTTGCAACAGCAGCGCGTGACCCGCCCCGAATTTGAGAACATGTTGCGCGTTGACCAAGCGCAAAACCTGATCAGCGGCGCTGTGTCCGGCGCTATCGGCGCACAGACCACAACTGCACGCGTATTGTTTGATTATATCGGCGAGCAGCGCACGGTTACTTGGGCAGAAATCACCCCCGATAACGCACCCTCGGCGATTACTGCCGTAGATGAAGCCACCGCCCGCAGCTATTACGAGGCGCACCCCGAGGTATTCACCATTCCGGAAACCCGCGTTGTGACCTATGCCACCATTTCCCCTGCCCTGCTGGCCGAGGGGGTCGAAATTGCCGAGGCCGATATTCGGGCCATATTCGAAGAGCGCCAAGCCACGCTCAATGCCCCGGCCCGCCGGATCGCAGACCGCATTATTTTTAGCTCTACCGAAGCCGCCGATGCCGCAATGGCCCGCATTACGGCGGGTGAGGCGAGCTTTGCCGATATTGCGCAAGAGCAAGGGCTATCTGCCGACGAAGCAAATATTGGCCTTGTGCGGGCCACCCAGCTTTCCACCGCCGCTGCCGCTTTGCTTTTTGACGCCGAGGAGACTGGTGTTTATGGGCCGGTTGAAGCCACGCTTGGCCCGGCGATCTTTAAAATAAACGCCGTACTGGCCGCGAACATCGTGCCGTTTGACGATGTTAAGGATGGCATTCGTAGCGAGCTGGCCCTGCAACAGGCGCAGTCTTTGGTGCTGACCAAGGCCGGCGATATTGAAGACCTGATTGCAGGCGGTGCAACCCTGGAAGAGCTGGCGACTGAAACCGCGATGGTGCTCGAACATATTGATGTGAATGACAACACCCCGCTTGCGAATGACCGCGACGCCGCATTGGTAGCCGAAGCCCGTGCTGCCGATTTGGGCGAAGAGCGCGACCTTGTAGAGCTTGGTAATGGCGAGATTGTTGCCGTGCGGGTAGACGAGATTACCCCGCCGCATTTGCAGCCCTATGAAGAGGTGAGCCAAGCCGCCAACCAAGCCGCCACGCTGGCCGCCAACGCCGAAAGCGCCAAGGCCTATGCCGCGGAGCTGGTGGCGCAGATAGAGGCCGGTGCAGACCTTTCTGCCAGCCTTTCAGCCATTGGGGTGACGGCCCACGAGCAAGCCAACGTAACCCGCACCAATCTGCCTGCAGGCCTGCCGCCCGAAACCGGCTTGGCGCTGTTTGATCAGGAAGCTGGCGTGGCCGCAACCTACCCTGCGGGCATCAGCAGCTTTATTGTACAGGTTAACGACATATCGCCATTCGACCCTGAATCCGAAACGGGAAAATCGTTTCTGGCGCAGGCCGAAGCACAGGTAAAAAGCGATATCGCCGACGATGTTTATAATCTTTACGCCAATGGCATTGTGGCCAATACCGACATCACCATCAACCAAGGCATGATCGACCAAATTCTTGCCAATGTAGCACAGTAAGCGCCCATGACCTTAAACCCCACCTTCCCCGATTTTGAAAAAGCCTTTAATGCCGGGCAAAATCAGGTGGTTTGGTCAAGGATCGTGGCTGATTTGGACACGCCGGTTTCGCTAATGCTGAAGCTGACGCAGGGGCGCAAAGATAGCTTCATCCTTGAGTCCGTGACCGGCGGCGAAGTGCGCGGGCGCTATTCGATCATCGGCATGAAGCCGGACCTGATCTGGCAGTGCCATGGTGACAAGGCGAGCCTGAACCGCGAGGCGCGCTATGACGAGCACGCGTTTAAGGACGAGGCGGCAGACCCGCTAACATCTTTGCGCGCCCTGCTGGCCGAAAGCGTGATTGACCTGCCCGAGGGCCTGCCGCCCATGTCTGCTGGCCTATTCGGGTTTCTTGGCTATGATATGATCCGCCTTGTGGAGCACCTGCCCAACGTGAACCCTGACCCGATTGGCCTGCCCGATGCGGTGATGCAGCGGCCCTCGGTTGTGGTGGTGGTTGACGGGGTAAAGGGCGAGGTTACGGTTATCTCTCCCGCTTGGGCCAATGCGGGGCTTTCAGCCCGTGCGGCTTATGCCCAAGCTGCCGAGCGCGTGGCTGATGCCCTGCGCGAGCTAGACCGCCCAGCGGTGGCGGGCATTAACGAGGTGGCCGAAGTGGCGCCCTCAGCGCCTGTTAGCAACATGAGTAAGGACGCCTATTTCAAGATGGTCGAAAAGGCCAAAGCCTATATCCGTGCGGGCGATATTTTTCAGGTAGTGCCCAGCCAACGCTGGTCGCAAGATTTTACCCTGCCCCCCTTTACACTTTATCGCGCGCTGCGGCGCACAAATCCTTCGCCCTATATGTTTTACTTCAACTTTGGCGGCTACCAGATCGTCGGGGCCAGCCCCGAGATTTTGGTGCAGGTAAAAGGCGAGCGCGTAACCATTAGGCCCATTGCCGGCACCCGTAAACGCGGCACCAACGAGGCTGAGGATTTGGCCTTGGAGCAGGATTTGCTCGCCGACCCCAAGGAATGTGCCGAGCACCTGATGCTGCTGGACCTTGGCCGCAATGACGTGGGCCGCGTGGCTAAAATTGGCACGGTTGACCCGAATGAGCAGTTCATCATCGAGCGCTATTCCCATGTGATGCATATCGTTTCCAACGTAAACGGGGTGCTTTCCGATGAGCATGACGCGCTTTCAGCGCTCCTTGCGGGCCTGCCCGCTGGCACAGTTTCTGGCGCACCCAAAGTGCGGGCGATGGAGATTATCGACGAGCTGGAAAGCGAAAAACGCGGCGTGTATGGCGGCGGTTTCGGGTATTTCTCGTGCAATGGTGATATGGATATATGCATTGCCCTGCGCACGGCTGTGATAAAGGACCAAACGCTATATGTGCAGGCCGGTGGCGGCATTGTATATGACAGCGACCCAGAGGCGGAATTTGAAGAAACCGTCAACAAATCCAAAGCGTTGAAGCAAGCAGCGCTGGAGGCCGCCTTATTCGGGGCGGCAGGTGGAAACCGCTAGCGCGAGAGCAGCTCAAAGCGGGCGAAGGGGGCCAGATTTAGGCTCAGCCATGTCTCTACCCCTTTGACCTTACGCCTCACAATCCGGCCATCTTGCATTTTTTTGAGGTGAAAAGCCAGCGTGGGTGAGGTGAGGCCCGTGCGCTTCATCA
>Ga0256845_1003108_pt1 | contig 11474 bp, 13 predicted proteins | sample RiftiametaG_FD_189101 | JGI IMG/M metagenome (GOLD analysis project Ga0256845, IMG submission 189101) | Tube worm associated microbial communities from hydrothermal vent at the East Pacific Rise, Pacific Ocean - Riftia | ecosystem: Host-associated > Annelida > Integument > Unclassified ... | reverse complement strand
AACTGGCGCCGCTTTTTGGTGAAGATACAGATAAAACGTGTATGCACGAGTTTGTTTTCTCGGGAAGTTTCTTGAAAAAATATGGATTGAGTACGTTGGATTTGGCGAAGGGTTTGATTGATCGAGATATTCATCCGCCTACGATTTATTTTCCGTTGAACGTGCACGATGCAATTATGATTGAACCAACCGAGAGTGAAGATCTGGATATGTTGGATCATTTTGTGAGCGTGATGGAAGAACTTGTCGAGGTGGCAAAAACCGATCCAGATCAGTTGCATGCTGCGCCTATTACTACGCCTGTTGGGCGTTTGGATGAAGTGAAAGCGGCAAAAGATATGCGGTTAAGTTATAGTTGATAAAAATGAGGTGGGATTAAAAATTATTTTTCGGGGTTGCATTTTCATTGTTTTGGAAGATAATTCGCACATTAGAAAAACATAATATAAGGAGAATAAAATGGCTGAAGGTGTATTAGATTTAAACAATAGTAATTATGATGAGACGTTGAAGAGTGGCGTGGTGCTTGTTGATTTTTGGGCGCCTTGGTGTGGTCCATGTAAGATGCAGACGCCTATTTTGGAGAAGGTTGCAGCTGCGGTTGGTGATGCTGCAAAAATCTCGAAAGTGAATGTGGATGAAGCGCCTGAGTTGGCTGCTCGATATGGCATTCGCTCGATTCCAACGCTTATCTTATTTAAAGATGGCGAAATTGTTCAGCAGTTTATTGGGTTGCAACAAGAGGCTGGATTGGTTTCTGCCATTCAATCTGCGTAAAGCAGTGGATGTGCACAAAAAAGGGCATCGTGAAGATGCCCTTTTTTTGTGGGTTGTACGTGTGGGTTAATTCCAGAGATTGCTTGGATATTTTCCTGCATCGTGCATGGTTTTTAATTCACCAACCACGGTGGGTTTATCGTTGGGGTAGGTGACTCCAAACCATGAGTCGCGTGAGCGGAGTACTTTTACACGTGTTTCGCCGGCTTGGATCATTTCGTCTACAATGGAGGGGATAAGCCATTCGGATTTCATTTCGGTTCCGCGTTCTTTTAAGAAGGTAGAGAATCGAGCTTCGAGTGCTTTAAAGAAGGGTGGGGTGAATCCCCAGAAATTCATGGAGCAAATTTCGTCGCCGTTCATATTGAAGGGTGGTTCGGTGTCGAAACACTGAATAACACCTTCGGCGTTGCGTTCAATTTTGAGGCGTTCTACAACACTGGTAAGATAGCCTTCTTCGTTGACTTCACAGATTCCACGGCTTACGGATCCGTTGGGGGAGAGGGTTTTTTGTGTTTCGAATCCAACCATGCAACTGTCGGTGCTTTCGGGGGATTGTTCGCTGAGTTCTTTGGCGATTACTTGGTAGGCTTCGGTGCCGTAGTAGTCGTCAGCGTTTTGCACGGCGAAAGGTGCATCGACCACATCTTTACAGGCGAGGATGGCTTGTCCTGTTCCCCATGGTTTGTTGCGGCCTTCGGGGACGCTAAATCCTTCGGGAAGATCGTCAAGTTCTTGGTAGGCGTAAGCCACTTCGATTTTTCCGTCAAATTTGCTACCGATGGATTCTTTGAAGGCGTCGGAAAAGTCGTTGCGAATAATGAAGACGACTTTTGAGAATCCTGCACGGATGGCGTCGTAGACAGAGTATTCGATGAGGGTTTCGCCGTTGGGACCCATGGGGTCGATTTGTTTGAGTCCGCCGTATCGGCTACCCATTCCAGCGGCCATAATGACAAGTGTTGGTTTCATAAGATAACGTTCCTTTTGTTGGTGTTTAATTTGTAAAGGCGATCTTAAAAGATCGCCATGTTAAAGTGAAAAGGTTTGATGGGTTAGGAGAAAGATTCGTCCGTGAAGGTATTTTCTTCCTCTTTTTTTGAGGCGGGTGGGTCTCCTGAGATTTCTCGAATTTTTATAGAGATGTCGGAAATATTTTCGATTCCGAGGGATTCACCTGCACTTTCACGAACTCGATATTTGAGTTGTTTGGAGAGTTCTGGAATTTTGTTTCCTGCTTTAATTTTTACAAGCAATGTAATTGCGATGGATGATTTTTGATTTTTGATTTTTGTTTCGATTTGTCTGATAGCAGGGAACTCTTTTCCGATGCGGCTGATGAAGTCGCAAATGGCTTTAATGCTAATTCCGATTTGTCCATCGTCGGTTTGCAAATCAATGTACTGACCTTTGGTGTTGTTTTTATTTTGGATTTCGAAACGAACCAAAACGATGAGTAGGAAGAAAAGTCCAATAGTAATTCGGAGGGATTTGGTTGCTTTTAGGGTATCCCAAAGATAATTGCTTTGATCGGCATCAAAGAAGCTGATGTAGAGCAACCAAAGGCCAGCACAAAAGAGAATCGTTTGTGAAATGGAATCTAAAAGCTTTAGAAGAAGCTTTATCATTTCCTTACTCCGCCTCTTTTTTTGATTTTTTGTCTGAGGTGTCGCGAACGCCTGCGACATTTATATTGATGGCGCTAATTTTGTTGCCGGTCATTTTTTCAACGGCATCTTTTACGGCAATTTGTAATTGTTGGCAAATGTCGGGGATATGTGCTCCATATTCTAAAATAACGGTTAGGTCGATTGCACGAATTTCTTCGTTCTCTTTTTCAACCCGAATTCCGCTACGATCTTTTTTTCCAATAATTCCTGCGATTCCGTCAACGAATGAGCCGGAAAGTTCAAGTACACCTGGAACTTTTCGGGCGGTTTCTTGTGCAATCATAGTAATTACATTGTCATGAATAGCAATGGTACCATGTTCTGAGTTTGAATGTTTTGTTGGAACGGTTTCTTCTGTTTTGTTTTTATCTGTTTCAGTCGTCATTGTTTACTCCTCCTTACGTGCGTTACTTATTTTAGAAAGGTTTCTTCCATAAATTTTTCTAAGAAAGCGGTGTTGTATGTTCCTTTTTTGAAGCGTTCATTTGAAAGAAGGGCTTCGCCAAGAGGAACCGACGTGAATGGTCCGTTAATCGTAAATTCTTCGAGTGCACGTTTAAGGCGTGCGATGGATTCTTCTCGATCTTTTCCCTTTGCAATGATTTTTGCAATCATGCTGTCGTAATAAGGGGAGATGGTGTATCCCGAGTAGACGTGCGAATCGATGCGGATGCCTGGACCTCCGGGGAAATGAATCGCTTCTACTTTTCCGGGAGAAGGCGTAAAGTTGGTATTTGGATTTTCTGCATTTATGCGGAATTCGATGGCGTGACCTTTTATTTCTAAACTTTCTTGAGTGAACGAAAGTTTTTCTCCAGCCGCCACACGGATCTGTTCTTTCATTAAATCGATACCGCTTACCTCTTCCGAAACCGTGTGTTCCACTTGGATTCGGGTGTTCATTTCCATGAAGTAAAATTGTTTTGCGGTTTCGTCGTACAAAAATTCGAGTGTTCCGGCACTGTCGTAATTTACTGCTTTTGCAGCTTTTACAGCGGCATCACCGAGTGCTTTTCGCTCTTCATCGGTTAGTGTTGGGCAGGGAGCCTCTTCGAGCAACTTTTGGTGGCGGCGTTGAATGGAGCAATCGCGTTCGCCGAGGTGGCAGACGTTTCCGTGTTTATCGCCAATAATTTGAACCTCCACGTGTCGTGCCGATTCGATATATTTTTCCATGAAAAGATCGGGATTACCAAATGAGGCTTCGCCTTCGGCGGAAGCCGCCATAAAACCTTGAACTAAGCTCACATCGTTATGAGCCACACGCATTCCTTTTCCGCCGCCACCTGCTACGGCTTTAAGCAGAACGGGGTAGCCCATCTCTTTTGCAAGTTTTAGAGCTTCATCGGATGTAGGAAGGATTCCATCTGATCCGGGGGTAATAGGAACGCCTGCGGCTTTCATCGTATCCCGGGCAATGGCTTTATCGCCCATATTACGGATGCAGTCGGGCGAAGGACCAATAAAGGTAATGTTACAATTTGCACAGACTTCAGCAAAGTGTGCATTTTCAGCTAAAAATCCATATCCTGGATGGATCGCATCCACATCGGCAATTTCGGCGGCACTGATAATATTGGTAATTTTTAAGTAGCTTTCAGTGGCGGCCGCAGGACCAATACAGATGGCTTCATCTGCCATTTGAACATGCAGTGAATCAGCATCGGCATCGGAATAGACCGCAACGGATTTTACACCCAACTCTTTACAGGCACGAATAATACGCAGTGCAATTTCACCGCGGTTAGCAATTAAAACCTTTTTAAACATAGGTGATTCCTTGGTTAGCGCGGTTCAACAAGAAAGAGGGGTTGACCGTATTGCACAGGGGAGGCATCTTCGATTAAAACTTTACGAATGGTTCCGCTTACTTCGGCTTTAATTTCATTCATTACCTTCATTGCTTCCACAATACAGACGACAGTATCTGCAGAAACTTCGGAACCTACCTGTACAAAATCATCTGCATCGGGCGCCGGTTTTTTGTAGAAGGTTCCAACAATCGGAGAGAGGATTTCAACCAATCCGTCCTCTTTTTCTGGAGCAGGTGCAGCAGCAGGCGCTTCTTGAGCAGGTGCTGCAACAGGTGCCGGCGCAGCCGCAACTGGTGCGGCAACCATTGTAACTTGTTCTCCACCTCGTTTTAAAGTGAGTTCAAAATCGTTGTCTTTTAGTGAAAACTCAGTGAGCTCATTGTTTTTCACTAATTCCACAATGCGCTTAATATCTTTGATTTCCATAATATCCTCTCTCTTATAATTGGTTCAGCTTTTATCGTTAAAGGAACTAAACAATATTTTATGTCGTTTGACTAGCTCTAATCCCAGAAAATACAGGTTGCTACGTTTGTTGGAGGTAGCGATTTGCTATCATGGTAGATGACGTATTTTTCTGTGCAGTTATCTACATTTCTTTTTGCTGTTCGTTGTGCTTTGAGTGAAGTGGGTACTTAATGAATCTGAGATTTTAGATCTGAATCATTTTTCGAAGAGAAGTAATGCGCTGGTTGATGTCTGACGAAGAGATTTGGATGAGTTGATCGAGGCTGAAGGCTTCAACCCCGAAGGAGGCGATAACGGTTCCGTAGAGCATGGCTTTTCGGATGGCGTTTGTGTCGGTTTTGCCTGAGGCGGCCAGAGCACCCATCAGCCCGCCGGCAAAGGTGTCCCCTGCTCCAGTTGGATCTTGTACGTGATCGACGGGATAGGCGTGTAGTAAAAAGATGTCGTCTTCAGAGAAGAGGATAGAGCCGTTTCCGCCTTTTTTGATGAGGACGTGTTTGGGTCCGAGTGCGCGTAGTTTTTTTGCAGCTTTTGCAAGGAGGTGTTCACCGGTGAAGAGTTCGGCTTCGGATTCGTTTAGGGTGAGCATGTGGCATTGTGCAATAACTTGTTTGAGTTCTTCTGGAGCGATGTTAATCCACAAATCCATGGTGTCGATGAGGACAAATTTGGGATTGTTGCTCTGTTCGAGTACATGAAGTTGAAGAGCGGGATGGATATTACCAAGGAAGAGATAGGGTGCGTTTTGATAGGATTCGGGGAGTTCGGGGGAGAAGGTTTCGAATACGTTTAGTTCGGTGGAGAGGGTTCGCCGATTGTCCATGTTTTTTTCATAGATACCGGACCATCGGAAGGTTTCGCCTTCGGCGGTTTGGAGCCCTTGAAGATCGATGTTTAGATTTTCCCAAATGGAGCGAAAGGCAGATGGAAAATCGGTTCCAACAACGCCAACCATTCCGGGGTGCGTGAAAAAAGAGGCGGCAGCACAGGCGTAACTGGCGGAACCGCCAAGAATGCTTTCTCGTTTTTCGGTTGGGGTTTCGATGGTGTCGATTCCTACAGATCCGACAATGGCAAGTTGAATGGATTTCATGATTTTTCCCTAAGTTAAGTAGCTAACAAAATAAGAATTACACCGATACCGCCTACGAAGTAGGTGGCGAGGTCGCGCGCAGCAAAGGCAAGCGGATCGTCGTTCATTTGGCCACGCCAGGTGAGGAGCCAAATACGGGTAATCCAATATAGAAGAAGGGGGCAAAAGAGCCAAAGAAGTTGCGGGTGAGAATAGAGCTGGCGCACTTTTTCGCTATTTAAGTACATGGTAAAAACAAGGGTGGCGAGGTAGCCGCTTGTGGCACCGAAGGTCATAAGTAGGGGGAGATCGGCGGGGGTGTATCCGCGTTCGCGTGCACCGATGTGTTCTTCTTCTGTTTCGCGTAATTCTGCAACCCGTTTGACGAGTGCGAGGCTAAGAAAGAGAAAGATGGAAAAGATGATGAACCAGGCGGAGACGGGAATACGTGTGGCGGTTCCTCCGGCAACAATTCGCAAGGCGTATAAAACAGCAAGGGTTAGTACATCAATAATTTCAAGCTGTTTAAGCCGCCAGGAGTAAAGTGTGGTAAGGATGTAGTAGAGCAGTAGAACAGCGCCGAATTGGAGGGGTAAAAAGGTGGAAAGTGTGGCACTTAATAGAATGAATATTGCGGAAATGCCTAGCCCTAGCCCAACGGGTAGGTTTCCTGCCGCGAAGGGTCTAAAACGCTTGTGTGCGTGGTGTTGATCGGCACTAAGATCGAAGAGATCGTTAAGGATGTAAATGGATGAGGCGGCAAAACTGAAAGCAATAAAGGCCAAGAAGGTGCCGAATAGTTGAATTTCTAAAAATTGGTGTGCAAGCAAAAGGGGGGTAATAATGAGGCCGTTTTTAAGCCATTGTTGCGGACGAATTGCTTTGAGAATTGATCGCCAGCGGGGAGGGCGATCTTCAAAAAGATGCTCGGCTGTTTTGGCGTAGCTTTTTTTTGCGGCGTAAGAGGGATTGGCGAGGAGTATTTTTTGTGCAGCATCCCAGAGGGGGAAGTCGGCCGAATCATTTCCGATGTAATCGAAGGTTGCGTATTTTTTTTGTAGGAGGTTTCGTTTTTCTTTGCCTCGCAAATTGGTGGTTTCGGTACTTGAGAAGACCTCATCGAAAAAGCCAAGGTGATCGGCAACGGCTTGAGCGGTTCGATGATTTGCAGCGGTGGCTAGAACGAGGGTGCGCCCCGCTTTTTTTTCGGCGGCAAGAAAGTCGAGCACGGATTGGTTGTACGGAAGTGTTGTGGGGTCGAGTTCCACGCGTTTAAGAATCTGTTCTTTTAAATAGGCTTTTCCTTTGGCAAGCCAGCCGAGCAGAAAAAAGATAGAAGTAGGCTGACGGCGTAAAAGCAGAAAGAAGGCTTGATGTAAGGTGTCGACCTTAACAAGGGTTCCGTCTAAATCAACGCAAAGAGGGATGGATGATGTAGGGTTCATGGTAGATTTTTCGAGGAGTAGATGTTCACTTGTACCTCGCCTTTTCGGATTTTTTGTTCAAGTTTTCGTTTAATCCAAAAGCGGATATTTTTACGAATAAAAGGGATGAGCAACAAAAATCCCGCGGTGTCGGTAATTAAGCCTGGGGTAATTAAAAAGGCGCCCGCAATTAAGATCATGACCCCATCGATGATTTGTGGAGTGGGAACATTTCCAATGGCCATTTCGCTCTGTATTTTTTTTAGCATCGCAAGACCTTGTCGTTTTACTAACGAAACGCCAACAACTCCCGTTAAAACAACCAACAAAAAGGTCGGCCAAAAATGAAAGATTTCATGCACCTTAAGTAGAACCACCAATTCTAAAATGGGCAGGCCTACGAAAAGTGCAATAAAATAGGGAAAAGGCATCGGGTCGATTATTTCTTTTTCTTGGTTTCGGAAAGATCTTTAAACCCGGCATCTTTAAGGATGTTGTTTCTCCAAGAGTAAACGAGTTCTTGCGATTTTTGACGAAGAATTCCTGCTAAGATACGGTTGCGCTCTTTTGGCATTCCTGTGGTTTCGTCTGCGATCTCTTTTTTGGCAAGATAAGCAATAAAGAATTCGTCATTATTCGTGTTTAAGAGGTCGGAGAGCATTCCTTGCTTAAAACCTAACAGAGCAAACTGAAGTTTGGTACCAAACCCTTTTGGTTCTTCAAGTGGCTTTGCTCCATCAAACGACTGGGTGGTTTTAACGTCAAACCGGAACTTTTTAACCGCATCGGTAAAGGAGGTTCCCTTTTTTAGATCCGCTTTAATTTGAGCCAGAATATCTTTTGATTTTTTTGTGTAAGCAGACTCTTTTGCTGCACGTATTGCACTCTCTTTCACTTTGCTGTGCACCTCTTTCAACGAGGGAATATATGTAGGAAACACCTCTTTATAAAAGAGAACGTAAACCGAATCTTTTCCTGAAACGACGTCGCTATAAAAATTGGAATCATCTTTGGTTAAGGTGAAAGCATTTTGAGCAAAAGGAGCGGTTGCATCGATTCCATCTACCAAATCATTTTCAGCAAACGGCTTGGAGGTGGTCTTAATTTCGAGCTTCATCTGTTTTGCAATCGCTTTATATTTGCTCGATTCATCACCCAACTCCGCCTCAAACTCGTCTGCCACATTTATGGCTTCTTTAAGCGCAAGGTTTTGAATAACGCGTGTTGCAATTTCGGATTTGGCTTCGGCAAACGTTTTAAACTCTAGCGGAGCGTTTGGTGCAGCATTGGTTGCAGGCATCTTTATAAAATATTTTTTATTTTGTTCGTAAATGGCCTTAAGCATCTCGTCTGCTACACTTACTTTATTGGTGTAATCTGCAACAGGCACTTCGATATATTCTACAATCCGTTTTTCTGGAATACGGAACTGTTCTTTATGTTCATTATAATATTTTTGAACATCTTCTTCGGTCACTTTTGGCGTGTGCACAATGTTTGAAGGAAGAACAACATACTCCGCAGTCATTTTGTCCGCCAAAAGATGAAAATCCTTTTTAACCTCTCGCTCGGTAGCCAAAGCACCAGAAGCCACTAAATTTTGAACCTTTTCAATTAAAATCTTTTCTCGGAAAAATTGATCAATGCCACTTGCAGTAACCCCTAGTTTTCCTCTCAAATATTGAATCACTTGTTCGCTTCTCGCTTTATCAAAAAGCCCTGTTTTTGGATTTTGAAACAGTTGCGTCGCTTCAATGGCATGTTTGATTTGATCATCTGTTGTTGTTATACCAAGTTGTTCCGCCTTTTTTAAAATAGCCAGCCGTTGCCAGGCCAGTTGATCGATGCTAAACGTTGTTCTTCTTGGAAAAAAAGTTTTTTCAAGCTGAGCATTTTTATACGCCACAAGAAACTCGCCGCGGGTAATTTTTTTTCCGTAAAGCATTCCGATGTCGTCATTCATTCGTTTGGTTCGTTGGGTGCCTTGGTTTCGTGCTGCAGGGTTATAAGCAATCACAAAAGCCAGACTAATTAAAACGGCAAATCCTCCCCAAATAATCTTCGATTGAATTAATTTGTGGAACTTAGAAATCAACATTGTCATGAAACGATCCTCTCTTCTTTAGTGAAATTAGTAAATAAATAATTGCGCACCCTACAGATTGTCATTTGCGGGGTCAATCGGTAAGTGAACCCAGATCTGCATGCATTGTTTAAATAAAAGAAAAGAAAAGTTGTACATTTTTCAACTCTAAGGCATATTAAGATTCAATAAATATAAGGAGATTTGTCATGAAAACTACCGTCATAAAAAGCCTATTTCTTGCCATCATCCCGCTTGTTTTATTTGGTTGCGGAAAAGATTCAACCGATGATTCAAAAAAAGTAACGAGCAAATCTTTTTCTGAAAATGGATACATTCCAAACACACTGCACGTCACCCGTTTTGAAGGGACGTATGCCATCACAGGAATAATTAAAAGGGGCAAGCATCTTACGGCAATTATTAACAAAAAAATTGTTAGCAGCGGGACCGAGCTTGATCCTGGCGTTGTGCTTACAAAAATTACACCAACGTATGTCGTGATCTCTTTTGGAAATTCTGAATATTTAATTCGTCCGACAGAAATCCAAAAGAAAATAAACATGCACTAATATTAAATAGGAAATAGAAATGAAGAAATATACGGCTTTGGCTTATGCACTTTTAACCCTTACGTTCATCGGTTTTACTACGGGTTGTGACAATCTATTCGGGGGCAAAGAGCCTCTTGGAAAAGAGCAACTCAAAGCGGCGCTGAGTAACGCCGTAAATGCAGAAGGGAAAAAAGTTAGTGCAGAGTCGTTGCTCGACACCCACTATCTCCTCATCTATTTTTCTGCACATTGGTGCCCTCCGTGTCGCCAATTTACACCCAAACTGGTTCGTTTTTACAATTCGTATGGCAACAACCCTCCGTTTGATCTTGTTTTTGTGAGTAGCGACAAAAGTGCTGCGGCCATGTTTACTTATATGAAGGAGACCAAAATGCCATGGGCGGCACTAGAGTTTAAAAGTAAAAATGCGCAAACGCTTCAATCTCATTTTGCAGGAAGGGGCATTCCCTGCCTTGTTCTCATTGACCCAAATGGAAAAGTGTTAGCCGACAGCTTTAAAGGAAAAAAAAATATCGGTCCACAATCCGTACTCACATTCCTTACAGCGGAGCTTAAGAAAGCTGGGGTCTCAAAAGGGAAAAAAGCTACACATTCCAAAAAAAAGAAAAAGAAAATCAACACGACCGCTCTACAAGGTCGGTTTAAACTCACAGGAACCGGAAAGAGACAAGGAAAAGCCTTTGCCATCATCAACGGGAAAATTTTTAATATCAATCAAAACATTACATCAAACGTGGTCGTTAAAAAAATAACGACCACATATGTAGAACTCTCCGTTGATGGAGAACCCTTTCGGATTAAGAAATAGATGTCGCACGCACTAAGGCGGCTTTTACTTGCTCTGTAATTACCGACCAATTTTTGTCGGCGATTTGTTGTTGAGTGGCTAACCAAGATCCACCAATGGCGCTTACGCAAGAGAGGGAAAGATAGTCGGTCATATTTTCCAAATTTACGCCGCCGGTTGGACAAAACTTAATTTGATGCGACGCATACGGAGCCGCCAGATTTTTCAGTAAGTTGGGTCCGCCCGCTGCACCTGCTGGGAAAAATTTAAGCATTTTACATCCCAACGAAAGCCCTTGTTCAATTTCGGACGGAGTCATAACTCCAGGAACAAAGAGAGTTTCGTGATCGGAAAAATAGGTGACGGTTGCAGGATTAAGCCCGGGAGCTAATCCAAAATCGACTCCGACGTCGATGCACATTTTTGCCTGATCCATCGTTACAACGGTTCCAGCACCCACCAACATTTCGGGGAAGGCTTTCTTAATATTTTTTAATGCGGCTTCGGCAGCGGCGGTTCGACATGTGACTTCAATCACATTCATTCCGCCCTCCAAAAGAGCTTCTGCTAAGGGTTCAGCATCGGCGGCATCGTTGATGACAATAACGGGAATGACGGGGCATTTAAGTAATTTTTCTAACATGGTTTTCCTTTTTTAACGAGCGACGCGAGCGCCACCACCTGCTACAATTTTTTCCACTTCAGCCAGCGATGCCATTGTGGTATCTCCGGGCGTTGTCATTGCCAGTGCGCCGTGTGCGGCACCGTATTCAATGGCTTGAGCGGGATCTTGTTTGACCATCA
>Ga0256845_1003107_pt1 | contig 11476 bp, 20 predicted proteins | sample RiftiametaG_FD_189101 | JGI IMG/M metagenome (GOLD analysis project Ga0256845, IMG submission 189101) | Tube worm associated microbial communities from hydrothermal vent at the East Pacific Rise, Pacific Ocean - Riftia | ecosystem: Host-associated > Annelida > Integument > Unclassified ... | reverse complement strand
CAGCACTTTGCGCTGCTGCAAGGCGTTCTCGTTCCGCTTTATCGTTCAGCGCGTCTTCGCGCGCGACAATAAGCGAAAGATGCGCTTCTTCGAGCTGCTGGATGCGCCGAGCCTGCAGTTCAGTAGAGTCCTTCAGGACCTTTGAGACGAGCTCCAACACACCTAATTGCTGCTTAGTTAGCGCGGCAATATGGGACGACATAACGTCCGCAAGGCGCTCGTATGAGCCAGCAGCGTGCTTGTGTGCTCGCACTTCAGGTTCCGCTGGATCACCCGGAACTACTTCTCCATCGCTCACTGCTTGCGCCAACGACGCAACAGCTTCGGCGTCAAACCGAGGATGGGCGGTAGGCCCAGATTGGACTGGGCTGATTAGCCCATCGTCAATCATCTGAGTAAGCTCCGCATCCGTGCAACCCAAGCGGGTCATGACGGCTCTACTGCCTAGGAGCCTCATCGGGACATCGCTACTTTCGCCGCTACCACCGCCACCAGCGCGACAGCAAGGAGCATCATCTTAGTCTTCGCCGGCAGCACAATATTGTGCGTTTCGACAGTCTGCATATCCGTGAACAGGCCGTCCCGCCTGAATTCGTCGCGCAGCGCGCGAAAAGTCGACTCGGTCTTGCTTGGATCACAATCCGGACAGTACCCAGTATCTCGCACTGCGCGTGCGAACGACGCAACGTCGCCGGAAGCCGCCGCCGCGAGTAATGGCTTGTAGCGTGGAGAACTTAAGAACCGGATATAATCTTCAAAACCCGATTCGGGCGTCTGATACGAGCGAAACGCCCTAGGGGCTTTTCCTTCGAGCATCAGCTTGTTCAGCCGCAAGTCTCTAGGCGAGCTCTCATCAGTCACGACGTACCAAGTAGGACGCCAGAAGTCTCCCTTTTTTCCCGCGCTAGTGATGTTACCTGGGCTGTTGTTCTGGACGCTTTTGCCGCGTCCAGTTTCTAGCCAAATCTGCGTCATCAGCAGTTCAGCCATATTCCGATTAGCGCCCCGAATCCGACGTAGAACCTGGCGCAATTGACGCGCCGCGAATCTATCCTGCCATGGTGTGTTGCGGCGTTTCACTTCGCTCATCGGAATCTCCCTAAGTATGCAGTAACGCCTACCCGCGCAGGAGCTACGCCTGCGTAGCTCGACACTAATTCATTCGCATCCGGGGGCACCCTCAGGCGCCGGGCGCCATCGAGCGCAAAGCGGACGGTTGGGCCATCGTAAGCAAGGAGAGCGGACGCCGCTCCCGACAGCACACCCGGTGTCGGCGACGACAATAGAGTGTACGTCGCGCCTGCTGCATAGCTCAGTGCATCGATACTCATTATGTCGATACTGTCAGTCCCTGGCTCTAGCGCCACACGGCCCGCGCCCATCACGTATGTCGTATTAGTTGTCAGCGACCCGCCGATAGCTCTTCGGATCGAGCACGTAAGCTCAACCGGCAAAGCTTGGGACACAAGTCCTAGAGCTTCCGGCACAATCGCGTCTACTGACACATAGTCACACGGCAAATTAATGGTGACTCCGTTAGTCGCGTCGATGTGACGCACACGTTGAGTAGCACCTGAACCGCTACGCACAATCAGGCGCACTGGAGTAAAAAAAGGAAACTCGCCAATTATAGGGCCAAACGACGCAACTTGTGCCGTCAGGACCCATGAGCCTACTGATGACCAGTCGCCGGGACACTGATCTAGCAGAGCCGGTAGGTCTGCGCGCAGCAGACTGATGCGGCCGAAGTCCCCCGCGCGGAGAATGCGCGACGTGATACCCAGCGCAGGTGAACCAGCATAAGTAGTGACGATAGTCGACTCAGACAACGGGCGTCTCGCTTCCAGCGGCCGCGTATTGACCGGCGGTCACTCGGCCAGTTGCGACGTCAAAGAATAAGCCTCGCTTACCCGAAGTCGGGCCAGAAGACTTCGCCGCGAGCCACAATCGCTTGTACTTTTTCCACCTCAGTTGGAGCTTCTTGCGTTCCGCAAGTTCCTTCTGGTAAGCATCTTCCAGGCGCTTCGACTTAGGAAGACAACGACGCAACGCGTCTGTCTTCGCTGATAGCAGCCCAAGAAGTTTCTTGTCGTTTTTCTTCGCGTCATATTGACACGAATTCAGTCCGGACAATGCTTTGCGGAGCTTGTCGGTTTGGCGCGATCCGAAGCTTCGGTTTTTAAGTGCCATATTGCGCCACATCAGCGCCGTCTTTAGTAGCTCCGCTTCGCGGACCCTCATCAGCAACAATGCGGCGGCGGGGTCACCATTAGCCGCTGCTTTCTCAGCAACCTTAAGTTGCGTCGATATAGCAGCGGCGGCGTCAACGGCAAGCCTAGCCTTACCGGCTAAGCGATTAACGTCGCCACCGGCGCTCTTGAGTGCGGCGCGTCCCTCATCGATGATAGCGATTGCGCCGTTAGCAGCCGCTAGGCCAGCGGCCGCTGCAGCGCCAGCAGGAGGAAAGACAGCGGTCAAACCAGCGACTCCTAGCACGGTAAATTTACTCCGAGCTACCGATCGGGCCGCCGAATAGACGATATCTAAAGCAGGGGCGACCTTATCCTTTATTCCCGCGGCTATGTCATCCCAGACATACCCAATAGACATCGCAACGGTGTCCGATTCGCAGGGTGCGCCCTGTGCGCACGAAGGACAGCAGCTCATACCGACACCCGCAATCCGAGCCATTCGGCGGCTCGTGGTGAGTCTTTTTGCGACTGAATTGAAACATACTTGTTCCAGCTTTTCTTGGCTTTCCACCAAGACTTTGGCCAGTAGAGCACTGGCGCTGGAACGATACCAAACGAACCTACCGCTGTAGCGGTACCAGGACCATATAGACCATCATCCTTGAGCCCTGCTAGCCGTTGGAACGCCGCAACCCTTTTCCGGTCTTCTGTCCCCTTGCGCCTTCCGCGCAAGTGAGCGACAAGCCGCATTGCAGCATCGCGCCCTGGTGCTTCAGGTGGCGGAGGAGCGACCGGCGGAAGTACTGGCGGAAGAATTGGCGGCAATGGTGGCGGAAGCGGAGGTGGAGCGACCGGCGGGACAAAAGGCGGGGTAATCGGCGGAAGAACAACATCCGGTGAAGGAGGAAGGACAATCGTAGGCGGAGGTGGCGGAGCAACCGGTGGCGGAGGTGCAGTCAGTCGCGTAATCAATCCATCGACATAGCGAGCAGCGTCGTACTCGCCCATTCGGCGATACTCTGCAGCTATCGCGCGTAGTGTAGCGACGTCCCCTTTGGACATTGCCACGGCTGAAGCGCGCGTCAGTCGCGCAATCGCCTCAGCTTTCGATTCCCCCTTCGGGGGAGAGGGTGGAGCTACTGAAGGACCGCTGCAGCGCGCAATGTGCTTGCGCACGATGGCTACCGCTCGTAGTTCTCCGAGCGATGCGTATTCCGACTCAATTAGTTGTAGTGCTCGAACATCACACGATTGAGATGCTCCGCCCAAGGCCGCGGCAAGCTGCGCCAGCTTCTGCTTCCTTGGGTCTGTCAGGCCCTCAAGGCAAAGCTTTTGCTTCGCCCGGACACGTGCGACAGCGACATTGTCACCCAGGCGCTGATATTCCGACAGTAACCACGCCAGTTTTTGCGGCTCACCGCATGTAGCGGCCGCTTCAACGGCCAGCAATTGCTTCACCCGGTCATCAGGCGTAGTGCCCGGTTGCGGTGTTTTCTTTTTTCCCAGCAGCGCATACGCTGCTACGGCGGCGGGTACCAGGTAAAGTAATGGAGTCATAATCTAACTCCACAAGTGAGTGCCCACGCCTGTAACTGTTGCGCCAGGTCGCCCAATCTCTTATCTGTGCGACCGCGGTCGCGCAGCTCATTATAAAGGACTACAGTCCGGAGCGCTCCGGCTCGCGCGACATTACATTGCTGCGTCACCAACTCCAGCATGACTTCCTTATAAATCCCCTCATCCGACAAGACTGCTGGATGAAGTTTTTCCGGAGTTTTCTTGCGAAAGAAGGCATACAGCCCCGCTCCCGCGGCAGCAATGTAATAAATCAATGGCGTCATATCATTCCCAGTTCTTTCGACGGGTCCTCAATAGACCCGTCCGCACGCCGCACCTGGACGTGAAAAATCTTTGACCGGCCGTGTGGTGCAAACGTCACAACGAGCGTCGCAGCTTCGTTGGACCTCCGCAACTCGGCGCACCGCCAAGCTGCAAGATGAGCGCAATCACCATGCCCGCGTTCAAGAGTTGCCCGCGCATCACGGAAAGATTCCGCGGATGCCGGCTCGGAGCGATATCTTACCCCGGATTGATACAACGGCGGGAGTTGCGCCGTCATATTGTGCTCGACCAGACAATCCAGCAGTGACCGCACCAACATGGCAAAAGCCTTGGAGCGTCGCGGGATTCTTATGTCGAGCGTAATTATCATCGGCGGTTCAAGTAAGTGCTGTGCAGATCCAACCGCAAGTCACGATCGGAATTACGTTCGGACTAATATTCCGAACAGTGATTGAGACTTCCGAACTAACGGCCGCTGTGTCCAAGTCAAGGTAAGTGTCTTGCGACACCTCAGAAAAGATACCCGCTAACACTTCACCGTTTTGCGAAACCATCTGGTTCCGCTGTCCAATGACAATCTGCGAGACCGTCAGTAGCGATGCAAAAGACGAATCGAAAACGATGCGCTTTGGCTTGCACACAAGCTGAGGGCTCGTGGTCAACGTTGCAGTGGCACCGGCCGCCAAGTCTGTGACGACACTGAACGGCAGAAGGAACCTTTTTGCATTGGCATATTCCCTGGTCTTAAGAAGAACAGCGTTCTTCTCGACAATGCGGGCGAGCGCCCGCTTGCAGACTGGTACACCGCCGACGAGCATCTGCTCGCCTGCCACTAGATTGTAGTCTTCTTCGCCTCCTCCGATCATATCGGAGGTCGAACGACCGACCCCGCCATATTCCTCCCCGATAATATCGGGATATCCATAGTTGTAGTCACTCATAGTCACTCCTTAATAAGACGCCGCAACTTTGCGACGTCGAAATTTCCAATAACGACTCCCAATCCGAGCCAAAGAAAAGGCTCAGGAATCGCCGTCTTAGTCGCCAGCGCCAAAGCCGCTATTGCGGCGGCGCAAAACGTTCTCACGCTGTCTTTTCAGCGAGCGTTTTTTGCGTAAATTTATAGGCATATACTGATAGCATGCCTGCGCCAAAAGCACCGAGGGCTTCCCCTTGCTTTCCGCCCATTCCTGTTGCGCCGGCAACTGCCAATGCAACGCCGGCGACGGCTCCGATGGGAACCTCGGTCCCCGGGATATTGTCGTCGTCGACCGCGGCTTCAAGCGCCGCAACCGCGGCTCCTCCGGCAGCGGTGGACATTGTGACGACCGCGCGCTCCGTAGCCAGAGCCGCTTCTTCTTTTACGCGCATTGCCGTGCGACGGGCGCGCTCTACGGCGCCCCGCAGGTCCGTTACGCTCATTTTCTGGATTGCAGCCATATGTTCAGTGGCGCACAGAATTACTGAACATGCAAGCAGAAAAATCCAGCATCGCTCACAACCAAAGTTGCTGCAACACTGGATTCCCCAGCAATATCAATGAAAAAAACTAATTTAACCTTGTTTTTGCGAAGTTTTTAAGCTCCGCAAACCACTCAAACTCATCGAGCTGAACACACATCCAGCCCCCGCACCCCGGCGGGGCAATGACGGATTCGACGGTGTATTGTCTCAAAGCAGACAAATCGGGTAAAAGAATCCCAGCTACAATCGATAGCCGTTCTGGCGCCTCAAGTGGAAACGTCTCCCAATCGCGACGGCAATGGTATGGCCCCCCGCCTGAGAGGGGTGTCATCGCAACAGCCAAAGGCGATCCGGAGCGCACGAGAAGAATCGGCATCGAGTCCTCGTGTTCAGGATGCGACATTGTGAATATGTCGCAGCCGAAGTCAAGAAACAACCGTAAATTATCGAAAGCCGCAGACAATCGAATCACGATTCGCTCCTGCTTGCCGACTCGCGGTCTGCTCGGAGCTCGCCCCGCTCTGCTTCTTCTGCTGCCTCCTGATGCTGTAGACAGCACTGCCGGTAGAGCGCAGCTCGCACCCATTCCGTCCATGTCACCCCTCGTTCTTCTGCGAGTCGCAACTGCGACTCGTAATCTACCCGACGCACCTTGATGCTACGATAGACAGATGTGCCGATTATAATCTTATCATTCATAATAATCCTCTCAACCATTCCAGGTTTTGTTGTGACACCTCCGCCACGCCGGCGGCGGAGCGCTCTATCTGTGGGAATATCCTCTCTAGCCGGCGGAGGCGCTCTCCCGAGAAACAGAGATCCGCCAGTTTTCGGAAAAGAGGCATATCTGATGAGTCCACGATTACCGTCGCCCACCCATCACCGTGCCTAACCCAATGATAGGTGAGCGTCACAACGCCCTCATCCAGTTAAGGGTACGTCGCGAAAACATCGCAACTCCCGAATGCCGTTCAAAGATTGATCCCAGGCGAGCCAGTGCTCGCCCACGCGCACCCGCGATAATCCTGGCGAAACGGGGTGCATCCAGCGCTCCTCCGTGCTCCACCGCGAGTGCGGCTTCTCCCGGCGCCCAATGCATCCACCGGTAGCTCACCTTAATGTCACACTGTCTATTGTTTGGGGGCGCGATGCGCCCGTTCTTTGTTACTGTCATAAACATTCCTTTAATTGTTTTAATTCCGACTCATTTAAGAGTCGGATTCCACAGACACCGGGTAAGATACGGCGCCAAACGTTCCGACCACCATCTAAATTGTACGCCAATCAGACCATCCTGCTCCTGCTCAACCAAAGGTAATCTCCAGCGAGATAGTCCTTTTTTCCTCTAGCTTTTTTAATGCAGACAGCAGAGAAGGGTAGCCTGTCACTTTTTCTGGAATGCTATACCGACACCACGGGGCACCGATAAACGGGTAAACTTTGGTGTATAATTGCCCCTCATTATTGAGTAGGGCAGTGGGGAATTCCCACCCAGTCCAGCCGCATGCTTTCGCGCGTCTCCACAGGTCGCGGCGCAAGAATAAGTGACCAGCCAGACGCAGCAAAAGAAAGTCTGCTGTCGGCGGAGCTAAGCTGTCGATAGAGATAACGCTCATGGGCGCCAGGGGAACTGTTGCACTTGTTTTCTTTATGTTTTTTTTCATAGCGGTTGCGCCGGGGTCGAACCCGGCTCACACCGTCACATTGTGACGGCACAGCCCATATCGAAGCTACAGCATGCTCTCTATCCACGCTGAAGCTAATCCCCTCACCTCCACTTCCGCGGTGCTGAGTTTCAGCTCTTCGGCGAGAGTAATTAGATGCTCCACCACGGAGTCTCCGGCGGCGCTCTCCTGGTTTTCTGGCGCAACTAGTCGCCATTCTCCCTCATCTTCATACTTTTTTCGTCCTATGGTGGTCCTTATCGGATTCCCATCGCTCCCGTGTCCAGAGTGCCGCTTCTGCCACACCTGATCATAGTTGCATTCGGAAACGCGAGCTCCCGAAGCCTTCGAGATGATCTCCAGAGCCGATCCGGTAGCTAAACAGATCACCTCCCCTTCTTTGATCGTGCAATTCTCTATCCACTCCGGGGCGGCTGAGCACGCCGTCCCGGCGGGAAACCTCAACTCCACGTAGTCCTCGCCGTCCGCGAGGTAAGATATCGTTTGCGCCTGGTTCGTTATGGTCTTTTTCTTTTTCATCTAATTTCCTTTAGTGGCGCAACAATTGCGGCACTAAGCGCCCGCACCAGGTCCGGACCTGGCTCACACCCACACAATGGGGCACGGACTCAGTTATCTGTACTGTCGTTTCAATTGAGCCGCCTAAAAAGACGGGAAAGAACTCAGCGACGTGTGCCGCGATAGAGTCGGACGTCCGAAGAGTACGTCCAGTTACTGCCCCACAGTCACGTCGCGCCGCGCGTCGTACTCCTGCAGCACGAAGTACGGGCGTCCACCCGCCCGGATAACCTCATCTGACGATCGACATCAAACAATCTCGACGTACACTCGCCGACCCCCGGTCGGCCAACTTCCGGCGACGCTCTCGTCACGCGGAAGACTGAGCCGGAAGATACCTGTCACCGATGCCATTGACTCATCGTGCTCAGCTTTAGTGGCCGCGCGGATAGGCTCGTTCTTGTTTGCGTCCATCAGTACTCCGTACGGAGATGAGTCGAAGGAAGTCTGGTCGGCGGCTGTCAGTGTCGGTGTCTGAGTCATGAGTAGATACTATCTGTTCTCAGAGAATTGTCCAGGATTCTTCGAAGAATCTCGAAGAATCTCGAATCCGTTATCACTGTAAAAGAAGAACGGACTGCACGTCGCGTCTCGTGAGCGCAGATATCGACGAGAGCCTCCGCCTGGTGACCCTCTCTATGTAGTGTCGCGGATCGACCGCGACCGGGAGCACAGCCGGCACAGCGCGCGGAGGAGGCGGGACTGCGCGCACGAGCGGTCGCAGCTCATGCGCAGCTGCAGGCCAGGCCGCTAGCAGCGTGCGATATACTGTCTCCGTAGCCGCTTCTTCGGCGACGATCGTCTCTTCCGACTGACACGCATGACACACAGCTTCCGCCGTCTCTGCCGATACGTCGTGCAGAGGCACGACTTCCGGCAGTCCGAGCTCACCGGTGCGACGACGAACCAGTGTGCCCGTGATATCCGGATTCTTGTTGCGAGGTTTCAAAAACCCTTTCCCGGCTCGCAACCGGCGAAACTTCACTGGCGCGTTAAGTGGGAGTTGCGACAACTTGACGACTTCTCCCGTCGTTGCCCCGCCGCAACCGCGGTCGATTGCGTCCGCTGTTTTATTGGCTTCGCCCGCCAATTTAATTATATAGCCCGCGAGCGCGCCTGCATCGCGCGCTCTCTCTCCCGTGCTCATGCGGCCCCAGCCGCTCTCTGTAGCGTGCTCGCCTATCCAGTCGCAAAGAATTGTCTCAGTCGTTGGCCGCAGACCGCAAGCAAAGCGGTCATCATTATACTTTCGTTGCGTCGTTTTTGCGTCGTCCAGCGCGTCCGCAAGATGTTCGGAATGCACGATAATATTTAGATGAGGCACGCCCGATCGGTGAGCTTCTACCGTCGCAACCCAGCGCGACCCGAAGTCGCCGGCGGGCCCGTGCTCGCGGATTAGTTGTCGGCGCAGCCGCTTCAAAAATTTTCTACTGCGGGCGGACAGCTCCTTGTACAGCTCCACTGGACTTAGCTTTTCACGGCGCTGGTCCAGTGTGAGTACAAAAAAGCAAACACCGCGGGATGAGAGCGGTCCAAACGCATCACGGATGCGCGCGTACTGCACAGCCGCTTCGCCCGGAGCGCAGTGACTGCATCGCCACGAGCGACAATAATAAGGAGAGCGCGTCTGGAGCATCGGGCTCGACTTGCGCCACGTGTACAGCACCCAGCTTTTCCCGCCGCCCGCTGCGCAGTGACGCACGTGCTTCGGGACGATTTCCCTTGCTTTTGCGCTCTGGCTGCTACTCCGCGCAGTGCGTCCGCCAGCTGAAAACAGCTTGCGGCCACTTATCCTAGTAGAGACTAGGACGCGCTGTGCCGGCGATCGAAGGGCAGCATTCATGGGGCTACGCCCCCCGCGCGGGGGTGGGTGTCTGCTGAGAGTGGGGTCGCAATGGGGCTCTGCCCCGCGCTGGGGCGCTCCCCGAGACGAGCGCAGCGCTACGCGCGGCAAGGGTAGCCCTCGTGACTGTGACACCCGCTGTGCTCTCGACAGCGCATGTGCATGCTGAGGCGCGGATAGGCATATAGAGAGAGAGTAGACTCATGGCACTGTTCATCCGCTCGAGCGGATAGCCGACAGCAGTCGGACTACCCTTGCCGGGATAGGGGAGTCTACACCCTACCCGCTCCAGCGGATGACGGAGTAAGACTGTCAGATAGCGGGAAAAAAGCAAGCACTATCTCAGTATTCTGCTCGCAGCATAAGCGCCGACGAGCACAGCGGCTCCGAGAGCATAGCGAGAGATACTACCGCTAGCGCCGCCCAGGATCGGAGGAATCCACGAATCGTCCGGAGGGTCTGGGACTGGCGGAGGCTTCTTCAGTTTGTATTGTCGCACTACAAGCAGTTCCGATTCCCGCGGGCATGGTCCGCGAAAAGGCCAACTCAATGTCTGCCCGGATGAACCGCGAAAGACGAATCTGGCCCACAGTTTGTGCGGTTGCGTCGTTCCTGTTTCCAGTAGGAATTCGCCGGGGCAAAGCAATTGCATTGCATCATATCCCTTCCACGCAGGCGGCGGAGACTCCCCCGCCACGACTTCTACATGATCCACCTCCGATAGCACGCCCCCGTAAAGCATCGAACCCTTCAGCCAGTTCTCGACACTCCCAGCCGCAGATTCCGGCGACTCGGTGAGCGAATCGGAAGCCCATACCTCCCACAGATTCCACCCGCCGACCAGTTTGATTCTGCATCGCTGCAGAACTTCAGCTATCTCAGCGTCGGATTGGGAGCATGCGTTGAAAAGGCCCATAAGTCTACTATCTCACGCGGTGAACGCCAGTCGACTCCGGATCCACATCGGGGACCGAGAGAAGAAAAACATGTAGCGTCGCTACATACAATGTCAACAACGCAACAAGAACAACTAAGCCAGTCATAACGTCAACGCTGTAATAATGGCCCAAGTCGCGGCCGGAAGCGTAGCGGGAACTGGGCCGGTGTTGATCAGCCGAATTCTGATCAGTCCAGCTGCGATAAATTGAATCTCTTGGACCACCACAAAACCGGGTAGCTTCGGTGAGATATACGACACAACAACAGCGTCTCCCGGTGCCCCCGGGACCGACACAAGCTGCGTATCAGTCCCTTGCGCAGCCATTGAAAACGCTGAGACTGATGCTGACAGCGTCGGAGCCGTGCGTCCAGAAGGACCCAACCGGCTCATCGCAACACCAGCGATGTCCAGATACCAGCCCCGATTGATTGGTCACTCGTGCCAGTATTATGAATCCGGGCAAAAGCGGCAATTACGCCGCCGCCTGTATCCGAAAAAAACGGGATACCAAAGAATAAACTCCCACCGATATTATCGAGATTCGGTGGCAGCAGGTCGACCACTCGGTCGGTGAGCAGCCCTGTCGTCATCGGAATTTGCACCGATGCAGTTGCTCCTGCGAGGATAGATACCGCTTCGACGGTAGCGTCCGAAGACAACACGACCAGTTGCGACGAACCAAGAGGAATAAACAGCCCCGAAGGGCTAATACGGTCTAATACAGCCATTACTCTTTCGCTTTCTTTTCCGGCCTCGGAATCCGAGCCAAAAGTTCGGGTGCTAGCTCCATCGCTAGCCCCAGCATCTCTTCCTTGCGCTTATCAGCAGCACTTTGCGCTGCTGCAAGGCGTTCTCGTTCCGCTTTATCGTTCAGCGCGTCTTCGCGCGCGACAATAAGCGAAAGATGCGCTTCTTCGAGCTGCTGGATGCGCCGAGCCTGCAGTTCAGTAGA
>Ga0256845_1003106_pt1 | contig 11479 bp, 8 predicted proteins | sample RiftiametaG_FD_189101 | JGI IMG/M metagenome (GOLD analysis project Ga0256845, IMG submission 189101) | Tube worm associated microbial communities from hydrothermal vent at the East Pacific Rise, Pacific Ocean - Riftia | ecosystem: Host-associated > Annelida > Integument > Unclassified ... | reverse complement strand
GTTGCAGAGCGGTCTGCTCAGCCGCCGAAGAAACGGCGGACAAAGTCGCGGCCCAGGTCGACGACGCCGCCCAGTCGTTCGCGGAGGCCGCGGCCGTAGATCGCACGGATCGCCGATTTTGCTTGCTCGTAGTCGCCGGGGCCGACCGGGTAGAGGCGGGCTGGTGTGCCGCCCGCAAAGCGGTCGTCGAGAACCGCTTTGATGTCGCAGCAGGCGCGCAGCCCCTCGGGGCCGTTGAGGCGCCCAAAGCCCGAGCCACCGATGCCGCCGAAGGGCAGCTCGTTGGCCATGTAGGCCATGCTGAAGTCATTGATCGTGGTCGAGCCGGCGCGCAGCTCGGAGGCGATCCTGCGGGCGCGTGTCGGGTTGCGTGAGAAGACCGTTGAGCCGAGGGCGTAGGGCGTCGAGTTGGCGAGGCGGATGACCTCGTCGTCGTCGTTCCAACGGAGGATTGACATCACCGGGCCGAAGGTTTCGTGGCTGACGATGTCCATGCTGTGGTCGACGTCGGTGAGCACGGTGGGTTCGAAGAAGGCGCCCTCTGCATGGCGCCCTCGGGTGCCGCCGACGCGCACGCGAGCGCCTTTTTCGACGGCATCTTGGACCAGGCGTTCGACGATTTCGACCTGCGCTGGCATCGTCATCGCACCGACGTCGACCGGCTCTGGGCCGGTGAGTGGCGGCGCCTGTCGGAGGCAGCCTGCGATCTCGACGACACGATCGACGAAGCGCTCGTAGATACCGTCATGTACGTAGATTCGCTCGGCGGCGAGGCACATCTGACCGGAGGCGATAAAGGTTCCTGCGAGCGCAGCGTGCACCGCTCGCTCGAGGTCGGCGTCGTCGCAGATGATCATCGGATCCTTGCCGCCGAGCTCCAGGATCACCGGGGTCAGCGTCGCTGCGCTGGCCTCCAACACCCGCTTTCCGTTGGCCATGGAGCCGGTGAAGATGATCAGATCGACACCGCCGTTGACCAGCGCCTTGCCGGTCTCCGCGTAGCCGGCGATCACCTGCACCAAGTCACGGGGCACACCGGCGGCGTCCAGGGCTTCGTCAAAGATCGCCTGGAAGCGGGCCGCTGACCAAGAGGTCCACTCCGAGACCTTGACGATCACCGCATTGCCGGCAAAGAGCGCTGGGATCGTCGGCCCAAGAACATTTTGTAGGGGGAAATTCCAGGGGCAGATGATGCCGACGACGCCCTTTGGGTGGTACTCGACCGTGGCTGTCTTATGGACCAGGAGACCGGGAGAGACCCGGCGTGCGCAGAGGGCCTCTTCGCCGCGAGTGATGGTATGGCGGATTTTTTCGCAAACCGGCCAGATCTCGCCGAGAATCGCGTTCTCGAGGGTTTTTCCGGCGTCGCGGGCGATCACCTGGCAGAGCTCGTCGGTGTGCTCCAAAACATGGCGGAGGATCGTGCGCAGGACCTCGCGGCGTTCCTCGAAGGAGCTGTTTTTCCAGTCCTCTTGGGCCAGGCGAGCGCGTTTGATTCGCTCGTGTACCCCGTCGGCATTGACGACGGGCACGTCGCCTAAGAACTCGCCGGTAGCCGGATCGTGGCAGGGAATCGACGCGTCCGTGGGCTCGTCGGCGACGCTGATGGGAGGAGTCCGAGTGTCCATGGCGGCGGTGAAGCTACACCAGGCGGGCTCGGCGGGTCGCGACGATGATCACAGAGCCTGCGATCACCCGTTGGCGAGCGCTCCGCGAGAATCCATGCGGGCTGTGCAGCGGAGTGAACGAAAAGAACGAAAAGAACGAAAAAAACGACGGCCACCGCGGGTGTGCGGGGCCGTCGAATGCGTGTTGTGGCTGATTGTTGTGGGGCTCGGGATCAGGAGTTCGCGGGGAACTTGATACCGCTGGCGGTGAGCACGAACTCTTTACGCTCGCCGGCGACCTCGGCGGGATCGCCCCCGCCGTCCTTCTCGAGGTGCTTGACCTCTTTTTCGGTGAAGGTGCGCGAGGTGAGCGTGCCTTCGACGATCGCCGACTTGCCCTTGACGTCCATCGGCACTGCGAAGGCGTGGTCCTTCATCATGATCCGGGCGATCGCCGAGTCGCCGTCTTTGAGCACCATCCAGCAGCCCTTTTTTTGGCAGACCGAAGAGACTTCGCCGGTGACCTGGATCGCGGTGGTTGGCAGGCTCGCGTCGGCACTCGCGAGCACGTCGCGGAGGGGCTTGTTCTCGGTGAGCGCAAAGGCGGCGCCGTGGTGTCCGGGCACGCCGGTACCGGCCTTGCTGTCGCTGTCGCCGTGGGGGCAGCCCTCTTCTTTGCTGTGGTGAGCGCCGTGCTCGCTGTGCTCGCCGTGCTCGCCGTGCTCGCTGTGCTCGGCTCCGTGATCGCCGTAGATGCAGCCCTCTTCGCCCTCAGCGCTGGCCTCGTCGGCCTTGGCGACAACGGTCTTGTCGGCGTCGCCCTTTGCATCGACGGCAGCGACCTCTTTCGCGGCTTTCGCGGCTTTGTCGGCGTCTGCCGGCTTTTCGCCGCTGTCGCAAGCGACCAGGGCAGCACTACCAAAGAGGATCATTGCAGCAATTCGAAGGTTCATCGGGTCTCCTGTGCGAGCATGCGTTCGCTCGCGGTCGAAGTGTGCCGATCCGCATTGCGGGCTGTCAATCGGCGGTTTGCGCGGCTGGTGGGGCTCTCTCACATTCCTGGGCGAGCTAAGCGCGGCGGGCATCGCGAGCCGAGAGCTGCGACACTCCGTCGGTGTCTGTCCGTGCAAGTCACCCCCGCCGGCGCCTCCCCCTAGCGCCCCTTCGTGCGCTTGTGAATCCGTCGCTTTTGCTGCTGGGCGCCCTGTCCCGCCGCGCGCTGTCGTGTTGTGCGTTGCCGCTTTGTGCGTTGTCGCTTTGTGCGCTGTCCTTGGGTGGGCTCGCCTGTGATCGAGGGGCGACACGAGCGCCGAGCGATTCGGATCTCGAGCGCTCGCCGGCGACAGCAGCGATCGCAGACCCTGTGGCGACACACGCGGAGCCCGCGGCACGTTTGGTGATCGTTGTCGTGGTCGACCAGATGCGTGCGGACTACCTGACCCGTTTCGGACACCTGTTCAAGGATAAGGACGGTTTCGCGCGGTTGATGACCGAGGGTGCGTGGTTTCAGGGGGCGGAGATCGCCCACGGCGTGACCATGACCTCGCCGGGTCACGCGACGATCGCTACCGGCAGCGATCCCAGCGCTCACGGCGTCATCCAAAACAACTGGATCGATCGTGCGAGCGGCGAGCCGGCCTACGCGGTTGCCGATCCAAAGGGCACGATCGTGGGTCCTCCTGGGGTTGATACCGCCGGCATCCGCGGGCGCTCCTCGGCGGCCTCGCGGCGCTCGACGATCGGCAGTTGGCTGAAGGCGGCATCGCCCACCAGCAAGGTGTTGTCGATCGCCTACAAAGATCGCGCGAGCATCCTGATGGCCGGCTCCGATTCTGACGGTGCCTATTGGTACGAGCCCGAGGTCGGCGCCTATGTCACCTCGAGCGCTTTTTCCCAGGTGTTGCCCGCCTGGGTTGTCGACTTTGATCGCTCGGCGGCGCTTGGCGAGGCGAGGTCGCCGACGATGACCTGGAAGCGCAGCCTGCCGTTGACCGCCTACGATTTTGTCGGTGCAGACGATGTCGCAGTCGAGGGCAGCGGCGGCGGAAAAAATACGACCTTTCCCCATCGACTCTCTGATCCCAGCGACAGCACCACGGCGGCGTTTTATCGCCTTGGGGCCTCGCCGACGAGCGATGGCCTCAGCTTTGATCTGCTGCACCGCGGTCTGAATGCGCTCGAACTCGGCGCCGACGATGCGCCCGACCTGTTGCTGCTCAGCCTCTCGGGCGCCGATCTCGTTGGTCATGCTTTTGGCCCCGACAGCCACGAGATGGTCGACTACTACGCACAACTTGACCGTCGTTTGGGCGATCTGGTGCGGGAACTCGATCGTCGTCTGCCCGGCGCCTATGCGCTGGTCCTGACCGCGGATCACGGCGGCGCGCGCATGCCCGAGGTCGCCCGCGCTTTGGGCCACGCCGACGCCGAGCGGATCACCGGAGACATCTTTGAACGCGAAGTCGGGGCTGCGCTCGCACGGGTCCGCCGGCGCCTCAAGCTGCCCGAGCCGATCGCCTTTGACGACGTCGGTGAGGGCATTTGGCTCGACACTAAGGCCGCCGAAGCTCGCGGTATCACAGCCGCCCGGCTGCGCTCGCAGGTCGCCCAGGAGTTGCGGACGCTGCCCTTTGTCGCCGACGCCTTTACCTACGAAGAACTCGCCGACCCGAGCCAGGCCTCGGCCTCTCGTCAGTCCTGGCTGCGCCGCTACGGGCTCGGCTTTGTCGCCGATCGCAGCCCCGATATCCAACTGCTGCCGCCCTCGGGCTGGCTTATCAATACTCGCGCCACTGGTACCAGCCACGGCACCCCCTACGATTACGACACCCAAGTACCTATAATCGTATTTGGTGAGGGCATCCCCGCGCGGGTTGTCGAGGCGCCGGTGTATACCCATGATGTTGCGCCGACCATCGCCGAGTTGCTCGGCGTTCGCGCGCCGGCCGACATCGACGGTCACTCATTGTTGCCACTGCTGCGGCCGGTTGCCGCAATGAATCCACAGCGATCAACCGCCGAGAACTGAGCTGATCAAAGGCTCGACCAGTGGCCAGTGGCGGCCGCGGGCACGTAGCTTGCGGAGGTTGCCGTAGTGGCCGGCGATCATGCGGTCGATGAAGACAAGCTCGACCGGTGGTTGAAAGCTGGCCATGCGCCGCATCGCTCCGGGCACGAGCTTGATGACCTCGTCGTGGATGGTCGATGCGCCGTAGTCAAAGATACCCTCGTGGACAAAGGGCAGAGCAAAGGCATCGCGCCAGGGTTTATAATAGGAAAACTCGACGGGCGGGCCCCCAGGGTCACGTACGCCGAGTTCTAGGAGTGCGCGATCGAGGGCCGGGTAGTCCTCGTCGATGCCGGTGCGGATAGCCTCGCAGTACGCTCTTAGGGTGTCGTCATCGACGCGCTTGACGCAGCCAAAGTCGTAGAGCACGAGCGAGCCGTCGGGTCGGAAGGCGAGGTTGCCCGGATTTGGGTCGGCGTGGATCGCCTGAAAGTCGAAGAGCTGGGCCGCCATGACCGAGAAGAGGCGGGTACCGAGCAAATCGCGGGTCTCTTGGCTGTAGTTGCTGCTTTGCCCGTCGAGTTCGTCGATATGATCGCCTGGCTCATAGGTCAGGGTGAGCACGCGGCCCGAAGAGCGCTCGCCGACGACCTCGGGGATCACCAAAAAGGGGTGGCGCTCTCGGTGGTACTCGCGAAAGAGGCGGAGGTTGTCGGCCTCGTTGCAGTAGTCGAGTTCTTCGTGGAGGCGGCTGCGGATCTCGGTAAACAACGAGTCGAGGGCTTGTTTATTGGCCTTGACCAGGCCGCTGGCGCGGAGCACAAATTTTAAGTGGGCGAGATCAGAATCGACCGCGTCGTCGACCCCTGGGTACTGGACCTTGACGACGACCTCGCGGCCGTCGTCGGAGGTCGCGCGGTGTACTTGCCCGATCGAGGCGGCGGCGAAGGGCTCGCGGTCAAAGTTTGTAAAGAGCAGCTCGGGCGGCGAACCGAGCTCGCGCTCGATTTGCTCGGCGATCACGGAAAACTCCATCGGTGGCGCCTCGCGCTGCAGCGCTCGCAGGGGATCGGCGATCTCGCGGGGCAAAATGTCGCCGGCGATCGAGGCCATCTGCCCGACCTTCATGACCGCGCCCTTGAGTTCGCCGAGCGTCTTGGCGATCAGCTCGCCACTGCGCTCGTAGCTCGCGAGCTTGCTTGTGGCGGCATCTTCGGCGCTTTGGAAGACCGATTTAATGCGGGTCGCGGCATAGGAGCTGGCGACCTGCGCGGTCATTCCCGCGAGGCGGAAGAAGCGTCGGCTCTTGGTTACCGGTCGGTCGCCCATGGCAGCTCTCTTCGAGACAGGGCTGCAGAGTGCGGCTTACGTCCAGCGTGTGCAAGTGTTGGGCTCTGGCTGCGACAGCTGGACCGCGAGCTGGAAGGGCGGTCTCACGGAGCTTCGGCCCGCTGCGGCTTGTGTCGCGCGCAGCTTGTGTCGCGCGCAGCTTGTGTCGCGCGCAGCTTGTGTCAGGCCTGGGTTGGGTGGCAGAGCGCCTACATTGCTACACTACAACCGATGATTCTCGAACTGTTCGATTTCTTGTTCTCTCGAAATTATATTCCTTCTTTCAAAACGGAGGTCGAAGCGGTTCAGAATTGGAGGAGGGACAAAAAAGCGGATGCGGAGTGGGGGCAGCGGCGCGAGGAGCTTGCGGCACACACACAAGCCGACATCTTGGTATTGGCGGCGATCCACGATGGCCGGATCTCCGCCGAGGAGCGCGAAGAACTCGCGGCTGCGCTTCCGAGCTTGCTCGCCAAGGCCGGTGTAGAAACGACACCCGAGGAGTTGCTCGCTCGCTGGGACGAACGTCGCGAAGCGGCCAACTCCGATGCTGAGCTGTCGCAAACGATTGAGTCATTGGCTCATTGGCTCACAGAGGAGCACAAGCGCAAGTTGTACGAGACAATTGTCCGCTTAGATGCCTCGGACGATCATGTCGATCCGTATCGCGAGGCTACGCGGGTTGTCTCGACGGTCGAACTCTTCGGGCGCGCGCTCGGCATCACGCCCACTCGCTGATCGTCGAGCGATTGATCATTTGCCCTTCTCCAAACCAGTCGCGCCTGACCACAGGGTTGGCCACCGATGACCGAGCGGGTCGGGGTCGTTCCAAGTGTCTCCTGATTCGCGCGCTTCGAGCCGGATTGAACTGAGTCGGCGGGATTGATCGCCGGAATTCGTCACTGCTCGACTGGCGCTAACAAGAGGCACCCGTAGCGCTTTGGCGGGGGCGAGGCTTCGCCGGCTAGATCGCCTCGAAGCGCCACATTGTGGAAGGATCAAGGCTTATGGGGACCTGGACGATTTGCGTATTATCATCCGAGCTGCCTCCGCTGACCGCGATGCACTTTTCGCTGGCTTGGGCGATAATCTGCCAATAGTGGCTTCCCATCGACTTGAGATGCCAATGGTCATTCTCCAGGTCCTGAGAGTTCGACGGCGTGTATTGGACAATTTGCACGTCGTCGAATAAGGTACCACCGGGGAGATTGAGGGTTTGCCCCGTGTGTTTTGCGAAAAACTGAAACTGCCCGTTGCCCGCCGGCTCGACTTGCCAGCACATATGATCTGCGGTCGACTTCGGCATCTGAACGACCCCCGCCGAGTAGTCACGGCTGCCGTCGACGACGGCGAGGCACTTGCCGCTGTGTCCTGCGACGAGGTTAAAGTAGACCTTGGTCGCCGGGTTTTTGTCCAGAGCTACGGAGATGATACGACGGTTCTTGCACAGGAATTTGTAGTATCCGGGCCCCGTGAAGAGGGGCGTAGAGACGAAGAGGCGCAGGTCATCGTCGGTCAGCTGTGTGTCGGTGCCGTCGAAATACGCGTCGAGGAAAAAATTCTGGTAGAAGACGTGCTGGGCGTCACGATTGACGACTGGCGGGCCAACGCGGTAAATGTAGTTCTCCGGCATGGGGCACTGACAGGCTGCAGCTTCCTCACGGATGATCTCATTTACGGCCGTTTCGTAGTCGCTTTGAAGTGACGTCATGTCTCGGTACGCGCGGTGTCGCGCGTTGGTTGTGTCGTGCCAGAAGCGGATCCGATTGAGCACGCGGGTCCTGGCACCCGTGGTGATCCGATCCTTAAGGAATAAAAAGATCGCCTTGTGTTGGGAATCAGGTATTGAGATGAAGCGCGCGATCGGATCGAGCTGATACCAGGGGTTGTTGCCTAGATTTATTGGTTGCATGTACTTCTCGATTTTCTTGGTGTGCGTGATGACTTTCGATCACGCTGTCGGTCGGTTGTTCGGGTATTAGGGCGTCCAGTCGTCGACGGGACGCTGCGATCGCGGTAGTTCGGTGGATGGTGTCTGAGACCGCCCACGCGAGCGTGGGATCGGTGCTAATGGTGTTAGTTGATAAATCGCTCCGTGACACAGGCCAATGATGGGGCCGATCGTGGCGGCGACTCAAGGAGTCTGTACCAACGGGATGTGTGCATGGCAAGCTGTAATGCTCTTACATGGCAGGAGGATAATGCGCATAATGGAAGGGGATTGATTTCGCCGAGTCGATGCACACGTCAGAGGTTCTGGGAGGTTGTGCGACGATTTTGCAACCGTATGCTCGGTATGTGATGACCTCAAGCTTGTTGTTGAGGCCATCGATCGCGTCTGAACTCACCGTTCCACCGGTGCATAAAGAGCGAGCCACAGGGGCCATGGCCGAGCGTCGTCTGTCCTAAAGGACCGCTCGCGCGAGGTGCTCCGAGAGCGCCGTGCAGCTTGTTCAGATCAGGCCAGCGGGCTGCGAGATTTTGGCCCGAGTTCTCGCTGGACGATCTCGAGGGCGAGGCGGGCGAGCGAGAGTGGAGACGAACCCTCGGCCTTGTTGTTGGCGATCACAAAGGCGGGTTTGGCTGCCCTACAGGCTGCTGCGACGAGATCTGCGATCTGCTCACGGTGGAAGATGTCCTCTTCGACCAGGCGATCAAAGGGTTCGAAGAGCGCCTTTGCCTGCTCGTAGCGCAGGTGGGGCTGGAGCATCCAGCGCACGACCAGGGCTGGGGCTCGGTCGACGCCTGGGCGTTGGTACTGGACTGCGGGCGGCGGCATGTTGGGGTAGACGTTGACGCAGTGGCAAGCGCCGACATCGGCGAGCGCGTCGCGGTACTCGGGGCAGAGCAGCTCGGCGTTGCGAAGTTCGATGGCGTAGAGCGGTCCGCGGGGAAGGGCGCGGAGGAATCGATGCAGTCGTTCGGCGAAGAGGCGGGGCCTCCCAAAGGCACCGACGTTTTGCGGTGGGAACTGAAAAAGGATCGGACCTGCGCGCTCGCCGAGCGCCTGGACAAAGGGATCGACGACCGCGAGTGTCGCGTAGCCGGGCTCCAAAAACGACTCGCTGGGCCGCCCCCGACGGGCGCCGTAGCGGGCGTGCCGGGGGTAGTGCGCCTGAGTCAGCGACTCGTGGGCCTTCATTAAAAAACGGAAGTCGCTCGGCACTGCAGCGGCGTAGCGCTGGAGTTCGTCGCGGCGCAAAGGCGCGTAGTAGGAGCGGTCGATGCCGACGCTGCGCAGGAGCGGGTGTTGGGCGTAGGCCTGCAGACCGCCGCGGGCGAGCCGCTCTTGGCTGTAGGTCTCTTCGTAGACGATGCCGGCCCAGCCGGGGAAGGACCAGGAGGAGGTGCCGAGGTGCAGGCTTCGCGGCAATTGAGAGGCGAGCCCGGAGAGAGCTTCGGCGGCCAAGGCGGGCGCAACTCCGTGACTGCCGGAGGCGGCGATCGGTGTGGGTGGACCACCAAAGAGGTCGAGCTGAGCGAGCGTGCGCGACATCGCGATCTCGCTATACGCTATAGCGCATCTGGGGCGCGTCCGCGAATTCGCCCTCGGCATTTCGTGGCCGGGCGTTTGCGCCTAGGATGCGGGCCATGGCAACGACTCCGTCCTCCGCCGCACCGCTGATCTGGATCGACCTCGAGATGTCCGGCCTCGAGCCCGAGCGCTGCGCGATCCTCGAGATCGCGACGATCATCACCGATGGCGACCTCCAGGTGCTCGGCGAGGGCCCTGATCTGGTGGTCCATCAGCAGGATCCAGTGCTCACAGCGATGGATGCCTGGTGTACTCGCCAACACGGAGAGAGCGGCTTGACGGCGGCAGTGCAGGCCTCAAAGCTCAGCCTTGCCGAGGCGGAGGCGCAGACCCTGGAATTTATCGGCCGCCATTGCACGGCCGGAAACTCGCCGCTCTGCGGCAATTCGATCGGTCATGATCGGCGTTTCATCATCGCCCATATGCCGCGCCTCGCCGCCTTTCTGCACTACCGCAGCATCGACGTCTCATCGGTCAAGGAGCTGGCACGGCGTTGGTACCCAGAGGCCCTGGCGGGCGCGCCTGCCAAGGGCGAGAGCCACCGCGCGCTCGATGACATCCGCGAATCGATCGCCGAACTCCGGTATTACCGGTCGCAGATCTTCCGCTGACGCTTCGCCCTTGGAGTGTCCTGCGGGCGTCGCGTAGGGGCTGCGCGTCGTGTTGTAGTCGAGGACGGTGACGCGCTTGCCGAGGTGATGGGCGCGGGCGGGGCTGCAGTTTCGCTCCGCTGTGTGTACATGGTTGGCAAACTCACCGAGGACACCGGGTAACGCGAAAAAAAATCAGGATGCGGAGGCGAGCAGAAGCCCGCAAAATGCGATCTTGGCCTGTGAATCTCAGTTAGTCTTGGATCGCTGCGGGCGAGGGCATTAGCCATATCACCTTCGAACAAACCCGGACCTGTCTCGAGACGCCTGCTCCGCGTTCTCGATGCTCTGCTGCCGGAGTCGGTGCGGAGTGGCTCTGCCGATAGGCTTCGGCGAGCGCGTTTCACGGTCGGCATGGCCGGTATTCTCGGTGTCGCCACGACCCTCGGGGGTTTTCACGTGCTGTCGCTCGGCTACGTGTCCCTGGCGATCGCCTACTGGTGCGCGATGGCTTGTGCCTTGGCGGTTCCGCTGGTGCTCTATCGGACGGCGCGTCTGACTCTCGCCGGCAACTTGCTTGCCCTCACGGTATTTGTGCCCCTGAGCGTGGCCGTGGCGCAGTCAGGTGTTGGCGGGGCGGCGCCCTACGTGCTGTCATTTGTACCTGCATTGGCTGTCTTGGTCGCGGGGGTCCGATGGGGGGTTCTTTGGGCGGTGATTTGCCTCGTAGAGATCGTGACCGCAGGGGTGCTATTTATCCAGGGATACGTCTTTCCAATGCCGCCAACGCCAGCGATGATGGCGAGCGATTTAGTGGTTGGGGGCAGCATGCTGGTGCTGATGTTCTTGGGTCTGGCGGCGCTCTACGAGAACCTTAAGCTGCGCGCGCTCGAGGAGATCGAGGATCAGAGAGTGCGAGCCGAAGAGGCCGAACGGGCCAAGAGTAGATTTCTCGCGAACATGAGTCACGAGATTCGCACGCCGATGCACGGTGTTATCGGCATGACCGAACTACTGCTAATTGGCGATCTTTCGGAGCATCAGCGGATGCAGGCGAGCATCGCAGGATCGAGTGCGAGATCCCTTCTACGCATCATTGATGACATCTTAGACTTTTCCAAATTGGCCGAGGGACGGGTCGCGCTGGAGAGCATTACCTTCTCGCTCGAGCGTGCGCTCACCGAGGCTGCCGAAATCGCCCGTCAGCTGTCGGGGGCGCGGGGGCTCTCGATCGAGGTAAGATTTCCCGAGGGCGGCTCGCGCTGGTTACGGGGGGACCCCGGGCGGCTGCGGCAGATCCTGCTAAACCTGCTGTCGAATGCGGTGAAATTTACGAAAGAGGGAAAAATCGTGCTCGGAGTGGACGCGCTCATACCGGCCAACGAAGGAGCGGTGCAGCAGCATCATATTT
>Ga0256845_1003105_pt1 | contig 11481 bp, 6 predicted proteins | sample RiftiametaG_FD_189101 | JGI IMG/M metagenome (GOLD analysis project Ga0256845, IMG submission 189101) | Tube worm associated microbial communities from hydrothermal vent at the East Pacific Rise, Pacific Ocean - Riftia | ecosystem: Host-associated > Annelida > Integument > Unclassified ... | reverse complement strand
CCCGTGTACCGGTTCGAGCAGTCCACAGCGAAATCCCCGGATGCGAGGGGGGTCGCGGGGGGTCCCGCGGGGGGCAGGGGCTGCTGGCGCTGGGTGTTGGGTTTGCGCTCGCTGGCCAGGCCGTGGGTTGTGTCAGCGCGGGCGAGCGGGTGATGCACAGGGATCTCGAGCGCGCAGGGGAGACCTTGGCCGCGCTCCCTGTGCTCAGCGAGGACGCGCCCCTGGGCAGCGACTGGAGTGAGGATGCCGCGCGGCCGGAGTTCGACGGGGCGCCGGAGGGCTACGTGGCCTTCGCCCTCGAGCATCACCACGGGCTGCGGGCGAGTTGGGAGCGCTGGCGGGCGGCGACCCACAAGGTCGCTCGAGAGCGGCGCTTGCCCATGCCAGAGCTGAGCTACGGCGTGTTCGTCTCCCGAGTCGAGACCCGGGTGGGCCCGCAGCGGCACAAGCTGAGCGTCCGCCAGCGCTTTCCCTGGCCCGGCGCGCTGTTGGCCGGCGCCGAGGCGGCCACGGTCGAGGCCCGGGTCAAAAAACGGGACTTCGAGGCCCGGGCGCTCGAGCTGCGAGCGGGCGTCTTGCGGGCCTACTGGGAGCTGTGGCTGATCCGCGAGGTCATGCACATCGAGGCCGAGCAGTTCGAGGTCTGGGGGGCGATCGCCGAGTCGGCGCTGGCCCGAGTCGCGGTCGGCGACACCACGCTCGCGGAGGTCCAGGCGATCGATCTGGAGCGGGCCCGCCTGGACGACCAAATCGGTGGACATCAAGACCATGAGCGCGAGGCTCGGGCGCGGCTGCTCGCGGCCGTCGCCGCTCCCCCCGACGGGGCGGCCCCGACCCGGACCGCGCTCCCGACGATCGAGACGCCGCAGCGCACGGAGGTCGAGCTGCGGGGACTGCTCGCCGATCACCCGCTCTTGCTGCGGTGGCGAGACCAAGCCGACGCGGGCGCGCTGCGGGCCAAGCAGGCTCGGCAGGCTCGCGGTCCCGGGTTCTCGGTCGGGGTCGATTGGATCGAGACCGGCCCGGCCCGCGAGCTCGGCACGGGGGCGACGGTCGACGGTTCGGGGAGGGACGCCGTCGTGGTCGGCGTCGGTGTGCAGATCCCCCTGTGGCAGCCGAACTACGCGGAGGACGTGAAGGCCGCCGAGGCGGACACAGCCGTGGCCCGGGCCGAGTGGGCGGCGGCCCGCGATCGGGCGGCGGCGGACCTCAGCGTCGTGTGGGTCCGCCTCGAAGACTCGGGGCGCCGCGCCGAGCTCCACGAGCAGACTCTGATCCCCCAAGCCCAGAGCCTCCTGGGGTCGACCCTGGGCGGCTTCGCCAGCGGTCGGGGAGAGCTCCAGACCGTGCTCCAAGCACAGAAGGCCCTGATCGAGATTCGTCTCGACGGGGTGCGTCTGCACGCGGCTCACGCTGTGGCCTGGGCTGAACTCGAGCGAGTGCTCGGAGTGTCGGTCGAGGGCGCCCCACGGGCCGAGAGCGGGTCCAACACCGACGAGGCCGACGACCATGTCCGAGACTGAGCCTGAGACTGAGCCCGCGGTCGAACACGAGCCCGATCTCGAACCCGAACACGAGCCCGCGGTCGATCAGGGGCAAGCCGGCGCCTCGCGTGGTCCAGGTCCCACGCGGGAGGACGAGCTGGCGAAGCGCTGGCTGCCGTGGATAGCGATCCCCGTGGTCGGGATTCTGGCCTTCGGCTTGGGTCGCTGCGCGCCGCGGGGCACGACGCAGGAGCACAGCCACGCTGAAGCGGAGATCTGGACCTGCTCCATGCACCCCCAGGTCCAGCAGCCCGAAGCGGGGCCCTGCCCGCTGTGTGGCATGGACCTGATCCTGCTTCAGGACAGCGAGGGGGACGGGACCGAGCGGGTGACCTTGTCGCCGCGGGCGGCGATCTTGGCGGGTATCGAGACCGCCGAGGTCAAGCGTCTGGCGACCCCCGGCGTCGACCTTCGGCTGCTCGGCCGAGTGGAGGTCGACGAGGGGCGGATCCGCAACGTCAGCGCTTGGATCGGCGGGCGCATCGACAAGCTCCACGTGCGCGAGACGGGCACGCTCGTCCGTCGGGGACAGAGCATCGCCAGCTTGTACAGCCCGGAGATCTACACCGCACATCAGGACCTGCTCACCGCGGTGCGCCAGGTCGCCGTGTTCCGCGATGCCGGGGATCTGGCGCGGGGATCGGCCGACAGCGCCCTCGAGGCCGCGCGCGAGCGGCTGAGCTTGTTGGGCTTCCCCAAGAAGGAGATCGATTCGATGGCCAAGGACGGGAAGCCCCGCAAGTCCGTCTCGATCCGCGCGACCTACAGCGGGACGGTCATGGAGCGCATGGTGACCCAGGGCCAGTACGTCGACACCGGGGACCTGCTCTACAAGATCGCGGACCTGAGCGTGTTGTGGGTCCAGCTCGACGCCTACGAGGCCGATTTGGCGACCATCGTGGAGGGGCAGAGCGTGGAGCTGGAGGTCGAGGCGCTCCCGGCCGAGGTGTTCACGGGGACGGTCGCGTTCATCGATCCCGTGGTCGACGCTCGTCGCCGAGTCGCGCGTGTGCGTGTGGAGGTGGACAACGCCGAGGGCAAGCTTCGACCCGGCATGTTCGTGGAGGCGGTGGTCCGCGGGCGGGCACCCTCACTCGCGGGGGTGGATGAAGAGGACGTCCGCCAAAAGCCCCTTGTGGTCCCGGCGACCGCTCCTTTGTTCACGGGTAAGCGCTCCCTGGTCTACGTCGAGCGGGTCGTGCACGTGGGCCCCGGCGGAGAGCCGAGCGCCGATACCCGCCCGAGCTACGAGCCGCGCGTGGTCGAGCTCGGTCCGCGTATGGGCGAGGTGTACCCGGTGATCGCGGGCCTCAGCCCAGGAGAGCGGGTGGTCGTGCATGGGGCTTTTGCGATCGACGCCGACCTCCAGATTCGTGGTGGCGCGAGCATGATGTCGCAGCCCGACGCCAGTGAACTCGAGGCCCTGGGGACGAGGGTCGAGCCCAGCGAAGTCCTGCGCGCCTCGCTGGCCGACGTCGTCGAGGCCTACCTGGCGATGCAGGTGAGCCTGGCCGACGACGACTGGCGGGGGGCGCGCGCGGCCGGGACCCAGCTCATGCGTGCGGCCGCAGACACGTCGGCCGGGGGCGCCTGGGAGATCCTCGGTCCCGAGCTCGAGCGGCGTGGCGAAGAGGCCGCGGAGTCGAGCGCCATCGAGGGGGCTCGAGGTGCTTTTCTGCACGCGAGCGCGGCCACCAAGCGCCTGTTGCAGGTCTACGGAAACCCCCTCGATCAGCCCCTGCATCTGGCCTACTGCCCGATGGCCGCGACCGACCAAGGGGCGGAGTGGATTCAAGCCGGCGAGGTCGTCGACAACAGCTACTTCGGCGAGAGCATGCTCAGCTGCGGGGAGATTCGCTCGCAGGTCGATCCGGGCCAGTACGTGCTGGTCGAGGGCGGGAGCACACCTTGAACCAGGGGTCCGTCGATGGCGAGGGCAACTGGAGCCGCGTGCTCGGCTGGTGCATCGCCAACCGTTTGGCCGTGTTTGTGCTGGTGGCTCTGGTGGCGTTTGCGGGCGTCTGGGCGGCGCCCTTCGACTGGGACACGGGGGCCTTCCCGCGCGACCCGGTGCCCGTCGACGCGATCCCCGACGTCGGCGAGAACCAGCAGATCGTGTTCACGCAGTGGGCGGGGCGCTCCCCCCGAGACGTCGAAGACCAGATCACCTACCCCCTGACCAGCGCCCTGCTCGGGATCCCCAAGGTCGAGACCGTCCGCAGCGCCTCGGCGTTCGGGTTCTCGACCATCCAGGTCGTGTTCGAGGACGACGCCGAGTTCTACTGGGCCCGCAGCCGGGTGTTGGAGAAGCTGGCCTCGCTGGCGCCGGGGACCGTCCCCGAGGGGGTCTCGCCGACCTTGGGGCCGGATGCGACCGCCCTGGGCCAGGTGTTTTGGTACACCCTCGAGGGCCGCGACCCAGACACTGGTGAGGTCCTGGGAGGCTGGGACCTGCACGAGCTGCGCTCGATCCAGGACTGGGATATCCGCTTCGCGCTCCAGTCGGTCCCGGGGGTCTCCGAGGTCGCCTCGGTCGGCGGCTACGTGCAGGAGTATCAGGTCGACGTCGACCCGGAGGCGCTGCGGGCCCAAGGGGTGACCCTGGATCAGGTCGCCCGAGCGGTCGCGGGCTCGAACTTGGACGTCGGCGCGCGGACCCTTGAGATCAACCGGGTCGAATATGTGATCCGCAGCGTCGGCTTCATCGAGAACGTCCGCGACATCGAGCAGGCCGTGGTCGCGACCCGAGACCACACGCCGATCTACGTCGGCAATGTCGCCCGCGTGGGCCTGGGCCCCGGCGCGCGCCGAGGTGCGCTCGACGACGCCGGGGCCCAGGTCGTGGGTGGGGTCGTGGTCGCGCGCTTTGGGGCCAACCCGCTGGCGACCCTCGACGCGGTCGAGCGCCGCCTCGCCGAGATCCAACCGGGGCTCCCACGCAAGACCCTCGAGAGCGGGCGCGTCAGCCAGGTGACGGTGGTCCCCTTCTACGATCGGCGCACGCTGATCCACGAGACCCTCGAGACCCTGTCCTCGGCCCTGTGGCAGGAGATCCTCGTGACCATCATCGTGGTCTTGATCCTGCTCCGAGACCTGCGCAGCTCCCTGATGATCGCGGCGCTCTTGCCCCTGGGGGTGTTGGCGACCTTCGTGATCATGAAGCTCAGCGGCGTCGACGCGAACATCATGGCGCTGGGGGGGATAGCGATAGCGATCGGCACGATGGTCGACATCGGGATCGTGTTCACAGAGAACATCTCCGAGCGCCTGGCCGCCCACGAGCGGGCCGGCATCGGCACGGGCGAAGGGGGCACAGGCGAAGGTCGGGACCGGGTCGCGCGCCAGGCCGCGGCCGAGGTCGCCCCCGCCGTGGTCACGGCGGTGTTGACCACGGTGGTCAGCTTCCTGCCCGTGTTTGGGCTCAGCGACGCCGAGGCCCGCCTGTTCACGCCGCTCGCGTTCACCAAGACCTACGCCATGTTGTCGGCGCTGGTCCTGGCGCTGGTGGCCCTGCCCGCGCTCAGCGTGTGGGTGCTCCGTCGGCGACCGCGGGTGGTCCCCAGGGTCGAAGCGGCTGAAGTGGCTGAGTCTGGGCGAGCTCGGGGCATCTGGAACCTGGTCGCATCGAGCCTGCGCGTAGTCCATGTGCGCGACTGGGTGTTGCTGGCCCTGGGCCTCGGCCTGGTCGTGTGGGGGACGATCCCGGCCGCGGGGATCCTCGTGGTCGCCATGGCCGTGTTCCGGTTCGTGCGGCCCCTGTTGCCGGAGGCCGTGACCCGCGTGGCGACGGGCATCGAGCTGATGCTGGCTGCGACCGCCGTCGGGGTGGGCCTGTCGCTCGCGTGGTTGCCCCTGGGCCCCGCTGCGGGGAGCTTGGGCAACGCCGCGTTTGTAGGTGGGATCTTGGGGCTGGTGTTCGCCAGCTTGCGCCTGTTCCTGTGGCTCTACCCGGCGCTGCTCGAGCTGTTCTTGACCTGGAAGCTGGCGTTCTTGGCGATGCCCGTGATCGTGGTCCTGCTCGGGCTGTGTGTCTGGCTCGGGATCCCGCGGGTGTCCGGGTGGGTCGGCCTCGACCTCGATGCTCCGGGGACCTCTGACCGGGGCGACCGGGGCGACAGGGAGGATGGAGCGGGCGTGGAGAAGGGCTGGGGAGCGACCCTCGCCGCGCTGGCGCCGGGCCTCGGCCGCGAGTACATGCCGCCCTTCGACGAGGGCGCGTTTTTGTACATGCCCACGACCATGCCCCACGCGTCCTTGGGCCAGGCCCTCGAGATGCTCCAGAATATGGATGCGGCGATCGCTGCGATCCCGGAGGTCGATCGGGTCGTCGGCAAGCTCGGCCGGGTCGACAGCGCCCTCGATCCCGCGCCTGTGTCGATGATCGAGACGCTGATCACCTACCACCCCGAGTTTAGCGACGACGGCGATGGGACCCGGGTGCGTCAGTGGCGTGACCACATCCACAGCACCCGCGATATTTGGGATGAGATCCTGGTGGCGGCAGACATGCCCGGGGTCACCAGCGCGCCCGTGCTCATGCCGATCCAAGCCCGCATGGTCATGCTCCAAAGCGGGATGCGGGCGCCCATGGGCGTGAAAGTCTCAGGTCCGGATCTCGAGTCCATCGATCGCTTCGGGCGGGATCTGGAGGCGGTCCTGCGCAAGGTTCCACAGCTGCGATCCGAGACCGTGTTCGCCGATCGTGTGGTCGGCAAGCCCTACCTGGAGATCGAACTCGATCGCCGGGAGATCGCCCATCAGGGCCTGACCATCGCCGATGTCCAGGCCCAACTTCAGGTCGCCCTCGGTGGCATCACGCTCACACGCACGGTCGAGGGGCGGGCGCGCTACCCCGTGCGTGTGCGGACGATGCGAGAAGACCGGGACTCCCTGCCGGCGATCCGCCGGTTGCCGATCGCCGTCGCCGGTCAAGACCCGGTGTTGCTCAGCCAGCTCGCACAGATCCACTACGTCCGCGGGCCCCAGGTCATCAAGTCGGAGGACACCTTCGCGACCAGCTACGTGCTCTTTGATCGGGTGCCCGAGGTCGCCGAGGTCGAGGCCGTGGAGGCTGCCCGGGCCCGTATCGAGGCGGCCCTCGACGCCGGTGAGCTGGTCCTCCCAGATGGCGTCAGCTTCCGATTCGCGGGCAGCTACGAGAGCCAGCTCCGGAGCGAAGCCCGACTGCGGGTGTTGATTCCGGTCGCGCTCGCGCTGGTGTTCATCCTTTTGCACCTCCAGTTTCGTCGGGTCTCGGTGACCTTGATGATCTACTCGGGCGTGGCGGTGGCGGTGGCGGGGGGCTTCCTGTTGCTGTGGGCCTGGGGGCAGCCGGGTTTCCTGGCCTTCGACGTCGGTGGCACGGACATGCGGGCGCTGTTCGGGGTCCGGCCCGTCAACCTCTCGGTCGCCGTCTGGGTCGGGATGATCGCCCTGGTCGGCATCGCTACCGACGACGGCGTGGTGATGGCCACCTACCTCGATCAGCGCTTCAAGGTCGAGCCGCCGCGCAGCATCGCGGAGATCCGCGCTCGGACCTTGGAGGCGGGGCGCAGGCGGGTGCGGCCCTGCCTCATGACCACGGCCACGACTCTGCTCGCGCTCTTGCCCGTGATCAGCTCGCAAGGGCGGGGCAGCGACGTCATGGCGCCCATGGCCCTGCCGATCGTGGGCGGCATGTTGGTGGAGTTGCTGACCTTGTTCGTGGTCCCCGTGTTGTGGTGTGCCGTCGCCGAGTTTCAGTGGAAGCGCGGCGCGAGCGTAGACGCTCGAAACAGGGGGGCGTGAGCGGGGGGTCTGCTAGACCCCGACAGGAAACCCGCGCAGGATGGGTCGGTCATGATCCGCCTGCGCAACTCTTTGATGATCTCGAGTCTCTGCTGTGGTCTGTTCGTGTTCCCGGCCTGCGACTCGGCGAAGACCGATACCAAGGCTGATGCCAAGACCAAGGCTGACGCGAAGACCAAAGCCGAGCCGAAAGTCGACCCGAAGCCGGCCGCGGACGCCATTGTCGAGCTCGAGGGGGATGGCCGGGTCGAGATCAACGTCGACGCGGGCGGCTACCACCCCGAAGAGATCAAGGCACCGGCGGCCAGCAAGATCACGCTCGCCTTCACTCGCTCCACGGAGGCCGGCTGCGGGCACGAGCTGGTGATCGCCAGTATGGACATCAAGAAAGAGCTGCCGCTCAACGAGACCGTGGAGATCGAGGTCACCGTACCCGTCGACGGGGAGCTCGGGTTTGCGTGTGGGATGGACATGTTGAAGGGCAAGGTCGTCCCCAAGAGTTGAACCGGGTCTGGGCGGGCAGCCCGTCCCCCCTCTGTCGGGATAGTGGACGCCGCAGCTTGCCCGGCCCGTCCCGGCCCAATCCGCCTAGTCTCTAGTGGTCGGTAGGCGCGCGCGCCCCAGCGAGGATCGAGGAATCGATCCGATTTTGTTTGGGGGGCACCGGGCAGTTGTAGAGCGCGCTGTAGGCACAAAGTGGATTCGTGGCTCGGTTGAAGTCGAGCGGGATGCCTCCCGTGTCGGAGTCGGGGGCGTCGATCTCGAGGTAGCGCCCGCCGCCGTAGCTCTCGTGCCCGGTGCTCCGATCTCGAAACGGCACGAGCAGGGGCTCGGTATCGGGGGCGTCGGGGCTGTAGCCGAAGGCGTCGAGGACCGCGCTTCGTCCCCCGACCTCGAAGCGCAAGCTGCCCGCGCGGTAGAGGGTCTTGGTTTCCCCTCGAGACGTGGCGAGCACGGTGGGCGGCCGGGTGGGGTCGGGCTCGTAGCGGGCCTGGACGACGAGCTCGGGGTCGACGGGGAACCACGCGATGCCCTCGAAGTGCTCGCGGGCGGCAGCGTCCGCGTCGTGGATGAGGATCCGCCAGGCGAGCTCTCCCTGGGGGGAGAGCTGCAGGGTCCATCGTTCGCCTTCGTCGACCGGGATCAGTGTGTACTGGTCGAGAGTTCGAGCGGGCTGGGCATCGATAGTGGCGACGAGGGCCTCCCCCTCGACTCGAAAGCGAAGCCGGCTGGGCTGCGCATCCGGTCGCCAGGTCTCCCCATCTGCCGAGAGTCCGAGTTCGAGGGTTCCGGCGGCGTCGAGGTAGAACCCGTCGACGGCCGTCAGGAACGAGTGTGTGGAGGCCTCGAGTTCGGCGTCGTAGCGGGTTTGAAAAGCGTGTGCTCGGGCGACTTGGTCGCCTTCGGCGTGCGGATCGTCGTCGGGGGCCAGCTCGGGGGTCAGGGCCCCGGCCCCACTGCAGGCACAGGCCACAAGCGCGAGCACAGCCAGCGCCGGCCGAGGTGACAGGTGAGTCGAGATCACCGGACTCAGCTGTCCGTGGTGGGCGTGATCAGGAGATGCCGCGACCGCATGAACTCGGCGAGGGCCGGCCAACTTGTGCTCAGGTGGTCGAAGCGGCCCGGGCGGAGGCCGTGGATCAGGGCTCCGATCTCTTCGCCCGAGAACAGGCCGCGGTAGTTGTCGCCGCGCTCGTTGAGACGGGTGAGGGCGAGGGCCTTGAGGAGCTGGAGCTGGCGAATGCCGACCCCGGAGATCGTGCCCTCGATGGCATCCCAGCGTTGGTCGAGCAAGGTGAGGAGCTCGATCCAGCGCTCTGTACGAGCGAGGGTGAATCCGTCGGCGACAAACCAATGGCGCTCGAGGTTGGCCGGACAGCGGTGCCCCTCGGCCCGCCATTTCTCGGCGATCTCGAGCTCCCCGTCGAGCACGGCGGCCAAGGTCGCCGCGGCGTAGATGGCCGGCGCGAGGTTTTGCAGCGAGCGCCGGTTGCCGAGCCAACCAGATTCGATCACCGACTCGAGGCGGGCGCGAGCCTCGGTGTAGGCCCCGCGGCGCATCGCAGCGAGACCCCGGTAGTACGCGGCGAAGGGGCGGATATTGGGCGGCGTTCGGTGCTGGGTGATGAGCGTATTGAGGAGGGCCTCCGCTTCGTCGATCTGGCCGAGATCGAGGAGCTCCCGGGCCCGCTCATTTTGGGTCAGGGCGCGCTGAAGGTCGGCGCGGCGGCGGAAGCTCCACGCAAACACGGCCCCGAACAACACACCGAAGCCGAGCCACGCGGAGCTGCTGAGCGCCCAGGCGACCCCGGCCAAGGTCTCCGCCAAGAGGATCACGCCTACGGCTCGGACCGAGGCTTGGCGGGGTGTCGCCAGCTTGGGCAGGTGCACTTCAGGCCGTTGGGAGACCAGCGCACTCGAGGCTGTAGCCGCGGAGTGGGACATGCCGCGGGATGATAGTCGACGTCGAGACCCGATCGGTGGATGAAACCAAGGTCGGGGGTGACCCTATGTCATCGAGTGTCGAGATACGAGACTGAACGAAGTTCAATACTATCATTCTCAACATAGGTCATTTTTCTCGTGCAATCGACTGGACCCCGGGCTAGAAACAATGGAAGCCACCCAAGGTGCTTCCTACTCCAGTTCGGAAAATTCGATGCGGACCACGCGTAACTCAGTTTTGATTCTTACGGCCTTCTTCTCTCTCGCTTGTACGGGCAAAGAGGAGGCCACAGAGGGCACGACCTCCAGCGACACCAACGCCTCGATGGGGACGGAGGACGAGGTCGGGACGGAGGACGAGGTCGGGACCGGGGAGGGGACCGGCGAGGGAGAGGGGGAGGGAGAGGGAGACGAGGACAGCACGAGCTCCGGCTTCGTCCCGGACACGGACATGGCGGCGGTCAACGACTGCGATCCCTTCATGCAGGATTGTCCGGACGGTGAGAAGTGTGTGGCCTACGCGAGCTCCGGCGGGACCTGGGACGCGAACAAGTGTGTGGCCGTGACGGGTACCGGAGCGGTCGGTGACACCTGTGTGTACGGGGGCGCGGCGTCCGGGACGGATGACTGCAGCGAAGAAACCGTGTGCTGGAACGCCCAGGATATCGAGGGGGTGCTCACCGGGACCTGCTTCGATTTTTGCGGTGGGACAGCCGAAAATCCGAGCTGCGAGGACGGGACGACCTGCCGGATCGTGAACGAAGGGACGATCACTGTCTGTCTCCCCGATTGTGATCCCCTGTTCCAAGACTGCATGGACGGGCTGGGTTGCTACTACAGCGGCGGCAGCAACACCTTCCAGTGCATCATTGTCGCGGGTGGGGGCATCCCCACCGGCGAGCCTTGTGGCTTCAACAACGACTGCGCGCCGGGCAACTACTGCGCGGACGGAGCGGCCCTCGAGAGCTGCAACGGTTCGGCCTGCTGCGCGTCGTTTTGCGACATCAACGAGGACCCGGGTCCCTGTGAAGAGCCGCTTCAGTGTGTGGCCTTCTTCGACGAGGGCACGGCCCCACCGATGTACGACACGCTCGGTCTTTGTATCCTGCCCTTGTAGGATCCGCGTCTCGAAGACCAGCTCGAACGAAGAGGGACCCAGCGAATACGCTGGGCCCCTTTTTTGTCGGCGAGTCGTGTCGGAGTCGTGAGCGCAGTCAGCGGGTCTCGAGCCGGTACAACCCGAGCTCGATCTTCTGACCCTCCGTCAGCCCTTGGCTCAAGTTCTCGTCGTAGGACACCGACTCGAAGGTCGAGGACGCGACCTCGAGCACGGGCAGGTAGCCCTCGATCGCCTCGCAGGCCTCCGCCCTTCGCCCGTCTCCATCGGGCCCGTCGCTCCAACAGGGCAGGCCTGAATACCAGTAGAGGCACTCAGGGGGATCCTCGAGCAGGGCACGGATAGGCTCGGACAGGGCGGCCGAGGAGGAGGTCGCGGAGAACACCACGATCTCCCAGCGCTGGAGCGGGTCTCCCTCGAGCATGTAGGCGCCGACCCGAGTCATGCGTGATCCGGCATCTTGGCCTCCGTACTCGATCACTGTACAGCCAGCAGGGATCTGCTCGCGCAGGCTGTGGACGAAGAGCCACTCGCGCGTGTCGTTGAACTCGGTATTGCGGATGCCGTAGAGGTGGATGAGGGGAGAGG
>Ga0256845_1003104_pt1 | contig 11483 bp, 14 predicted proteins | sample RiftiametaG_FD_189101 | JGI IMG/M metagenome (GOLD analysis project Ga0256845, IMG submission 189101) | Tube worm associated microbial communities from hydrothermal vent at the East Pacific Rise, Pacific Ocean - Riftia | ecosystem: Host-associated > Annelida > Integument > Unclassified ... | reverse complement strand
ACTGACCGTCGCATTCTCCAGCGCAAGGTTCACACTAGCCTCGCCAACCCCCGCCGCCGCATTCAGCGCCGTTTCCACCCTGCCAGCACAACTAGAGCAGGTCATCCCCGTGATGTTAATCTTAAATCCTTCAGCAAACTTGATCTCCGGTGCCGCCTCCGGCTCAAGCGCATACCCCGCCTCAACCACCGCTGCCCTCAAAGCCGCAAGGCTGGTTTTTGCAGGGACAAATTCAACGCTTGCCTTGTCCGCCTCGTGGCTCACATCAGCCTTAATCACCCCGTCAACCGCCTCCAGCGCCTTAGTCACACTCCCTGAGCAATGGCCGCAGGTCATGCCATACACGCCAAACTCCACCACCTCCAATTTCGGCTTCTCAACCCTATAATCCAACCCCGTAACCACCGCCTTCAGCGCCTCCACATCGGTTTGGCTCGGATCATAATCCACCACCGCCGAAGCCGCCTCATGGCTCACATCCGCGCCCATAACCCCGGCCACCTCTTCCAAGTGCCGCTTCACCTTTTTCGCACAGCCCCCACAGTTCATCCCGATCACCGGAAATTCCACCTTGCTGCTTTTGCTAAAATCATCCATGATTCTGCTCCGATTGCATTAACCTGCCCCCTAGATAGGGGTTCCAGTCTCTGGAAGGTCAATACGGTATAGCACAAAAACCTCCCAAAGCTGGAAGGTTTCTTGTAACGCACTGTAACACATAGATAAAAAGGCAAAGAAAATGTCCAGCCCTGACTATACACAGCTCCTAGACGCTGAAATCCACGCCTACCTCACCTATAATGCCAGCTTCATGCCCGAAGACCCGAGCCTCGCAAACATCCGCAAAGCCTATTTTGCCTTCTGCGAAGCCATCCAGCCCCCCCTGCCCGATATCGCCTTCACCAATGCCCAAATTGCTGGCGTAAACACCCGCCGCTACCACGGCCAAACCCCCGATGCACTCATCGTCTATTACCACGGCGGCGGCTTCGCCATCGGCAACCTAGAAAGCCACCACGCCATTTGCATGGAAATCTCTGAGCGCACCGGCCTAGACGTGCTGGCAGTGGACTACCGCCTCACCCCCGAGCACCCATGGCCCGCCCATTTTGACGATGCCCTAGCGGTAGTCGACGCCCTCAACGAAAAAATGATCCTCGCAGGCGATAGCGCCGGTGCCACCCTAGCCGCCGCCGTCACCCTAAAACGCCGCGAAAAAATCCACGGCCATATGCTGATATACCCATGGCTAGATATCCCCGGCGAGCATGATAGCTTCACCGCGCACGCCAACGCCCCCATCCTCACCGCCGAGGCCCTGCAAGATTTCGAAACCCTGCGCCTATCCGGCCAGCCCCGCCCCAAAACCCCCGACTATTTCCCCCTCATGGGCGATGATTTTAACACCCTCCCCCCAAGCTACATCTCCACCGCCGACTGCGACCCGCTCCGCGATGAAGGCACCCTCTACAACACCCTCCACATGTTTTCCGGCGGTGAATCTGTACTAATGGAGGAAACCGGCCTCATGCACGGCCACCTCCACGCCCGCCACCACTCCACCCGCGCGATGGAAGCGTTTGCGCATATCTGTGAAGGTTTGAAAAACCTGACTGCTTGGGAAAAACCGCCGTTTTAGCGCCGCCGAGCGCAGCGAGGCCACGGCCAGCGGCAGGCTGTTTTTAAGCTTGCTTAAAAATTGTGCTTTGGCCGAGTGGGGCTTCAGCCCCGCAGAGGCCAAAGCAAACGCTACAGATAAGGTCATAACGGTTCCGATAGCCCCAGCATGCCCCCCTCCGTAGCCATCGCCTTTGCTGCGCAAAGACGATGCCCACGTTTGGGCCGTGGCCTCGGCTTCGCCTCGGTGGCGGCGCGTTGACCACAGCGCATGTGGCATGGCTCCATGCGCGCCGCGCGGCACCCATTGCCCCCACCCCCGCGCCCCGCTATAAAGCCCGCAAACGGAGGCGAACCATGCGCATTGCAACCCAAGCCCGCAAGACTGCGGAAACCGATATCACCGTCGAGATCAACCTTGATGGCACTGGCATCTACGACAACCAAACCGGCATCGGTTTCTTTGACCACATGCTCGACCAGCTCTCGCGCCACGCCCTTATAGACATGAAAATCCGCGCCAAAGGCGACCTCCACATTGACGACCACCACACAGTGGAGGACGTAGGCATCGCCCTTGGCAAGGCCCTCAATGAGGCCGTCGGCGACAAGCGCGGCATCAACCGCTACGGCGAATGCCACCTGCCAATGGACGACACCCTCATCCGCGCCGCGCTTGATCTATCTGGCCGACCATTCTTGGTGTGGAATGTCGAAATGACCGCCCAAAAAATCGGCACGTTTGATACCGAGCTGGTGCGCGAATTCTTCACCGCCTTCGCCATGAATGGCGGCATCACCCTGAATGTGGCCAAGCTCGACGGCATCAACAGCCATCACATCGCCGAAGCCGCCTTCAAGGCCGTGGCCCGTGCCTTGCGCAGCGCGCTCGACACCGACCCCCGCAAAGCAGACGCCATCCCCTCCACCAAGGGCACCCTATGACCTGCGTCATTGTTGACTACAATTCTGGCAACCTGCGCTCCGCCGCCAAAAGCTTTGAGCGCATGGCGGCGAAAACCGGCGATAAAATCATCGTCAGCTCCGACCCAGATACCGTCGCTAAAGCCAGCCGCATCGTCCTCCCCGGCGTCGGCGCTTTTAAGGATTGCCGAGACGGTTTAGGCGGCTACACTGGCCTGTTTGAAGCCATCGAACAGCGCGTCATCACCGAGGGCGCGCCGTTTTTGGGCATCTGCGTGGGCATGCAGCTCATGGCCAACATGGGCCGCGAGCATGGCCACGAGACCAAGGGTTTTGGCTGGATTCCCGGCGAAGTTGTCGAGTTCAAACCCAATGACCCAACCCTAAAAATCCCGCATATGGGCTGGAACGAGCTGGTAATTGACCAGCCCCACCCCGTGCTGGAAGGCCTAAACCACGGCGACCACGCCTATTTTGTCCACTCCTACCACCTCGCCCCAACCAACCCCGCCCATAAACTAGCCCACGCCAATTATGGTGGGCAAATCACAGCCGTGGTCGGGCGCGATAATATGATCGGCACCCAATTCCACCCCGAAAAAAGCCAAGCCACCGGCCTGCGCTTGATCGGAAATTTCCTGCGGTGGAAACCCTGATGGTGGGGTGAAACCCCACACTACGGCCGCCACCCCGGCCCCCTAAAAATATACCCCAACACCTCCCGCAGCCCCTTAGCCTTGCGCACATCGCGCCAAATATTGCGGTATTCAACAAACATCACCTTCAGCGGGTTCACCGAGTCCAGCGGCTCGGTAATGCCGTAAACCACGGTCTCGCCCTCCGGCGCATAGGTGCCAAAAATCCGATCCCAAATTATCAAAATCCCCCCGTAATTCTTGTCAATATATTGCGGGTTGGAGCCATGATGCACACGGTGCGTTGACGGCGTATTAAACACCCGATCAAGCCAGCCAAGCTTGCCCAGCTTTTCGCTGTGAATCCAGCTTTGATAAGCGATCACCACCGAAAGCCCCACAATTACCTGCGCCAGCGAAAACCCAAGCAGCACCATGGGCAGGAAAAACACCCACTCGATCAGCGAGTCCACCCAGGAAATCCGCAGCGCCGTGGTAAAGTTAAACTCCTTTGATGAATGATGCACCGAGTGGTTGGCCCACAGCAGCCGCACCTCATGCTCGGTCCGATGCATCCAGTAATACGTAAAATCAGCGGCCAGCACCGCCAGCGGCAAGGCCCACCAGCTATCAGGCAGCAGCGTAAGCGCAAAAGGCGTCGCCAGCCACAGCCCAATCACAAAAACCAGCCCATAAAACGTCCGCTCCAGCACCGCGCTCACTACAGCAATAAAACCATTCAAAAAGCTTTCCCCCAGCGTTTTCCGCTGCCCCTTCGCCACGTCCCACACGGTTTCCGAGGCCAGCGCCAACAGGAAAGCAAGGCCGAATATCCCAATTATATCAAAGGTCAACGCATATTGCGCGAGGTCACTCTCAAGGTTTTCCATTGCTTTTTCCCTTCCGGTTTGCTAGTATATTTGAGCGAACGTTCGTTCATCCATATAGCCATGAAAGCCACCAATGCAAGCAAAAACCGGAAAGCGAGAGGCGGCCACCCAGAAGCGGCGCACACATATCATAGAATCCGCCGCGCTCTGCTTTATCGAGCAAGGCTTCCACCAAACCAGCGTGCGCGACATCGCCAAACGCGCCAAAATCAGCCTCGGCAACCTTTACAACCACTTTGAAAACAAAACCGCCCTGATCGCAGAAATCGCCGCGCTAGAAGCCGATGAGCTTAAAGGTGTCACCAAAACCCTCACCAGCAACGCCCCACCAGAAAGGCAAATGCAGCGCTTTATCAAAGCCTATTTCAAAATGGCCTCTGGCAAGGAAAACGCAGTGCTCACCGCTGAAATCATGGCCGAATCCATGCGCAACCCCAGCATTACCAAGGGCTACACAGCCAACCGGCAAACCCTCCTAAATGCCCTCACCCCCGTGGCAGAGGCCCTACACCCAAGCCCCCAGCGCGCCGAGCTTATTCTGGATATGATAGAGGGCGCAGGCATCCGCACAGCCTTTGAAAGCGCCAAAGCCAAAAAGGCCGCCCGCGCCGCCCTCCTAGATTGGATTTTGCCGTAGGGTGCGTGGTCTCCACGCACCGCCACGTTAGAGGTTATTGCACCCGCGTCCAGTTCGATGACCGGCAAAAAATCCCCGCCACGCAGCCCTGCACCACCAGCGTGTCACCGCTCAGCGAAAGGTTGGCACGGTAGGTTTTATCACTATCCGGTGCCCATACATTGCCACGGTTCCATGTATCTTCCCCGTTGGCTTGCATGCCCCAAATAATCGGCTTGCCGTTATTATCCTGCGTAGCCCCCGCAAAACCCTCGGTAATCACCCCGCAAATCTGCGCCGCATTACTGGCGCAAGGGTATATCTGCACCCGAATATACTTGCCCTCGTCATTCGGCGCAGTTTGCCACAACCCTGTTACATCACCAGCCTGTGCGGCCATCGGCAGTGCGACCAGCGCCGCCATAAGAATTTTTTTCATTTTCACACTCCTGTTGGGTGCTAAAACTCTAGCGAAATAAGAGGTCCCGTCAATAGTGTCGTAATGGCAGCTTGCCCTCGGGCGATATTGCGCTAAAAAGCTGGCAAAGCTTTGGAGGCCGAAAATGATCCTTTATCCCGCGATAGACCTAAAAGACGGCAACTGTGTGCGCCTTGTGAAAGGCGAGATGGATCAGGCCACCGTATTTTCCGACAACCCCGCCGCGCAGGCCCGCGCCTTTCAGGATGCAGGCTGCGAGTGGCTGCATCTGGTCGATCTCAACGGTGCATTTGCCGGAGAGCCAGTGAATGCCGCCCCCGTCGAGGCCATCCTGAAGGAATGCACCATCCCCGCCCAGCTCGGCGGCGGCATCCGCGACATCGCCACCATCGAGCGTTGGCTCTCGCGCGGCCTTCAGCGCGTCATCCTCGGCACCATCGCCCTGCGCAACCCAGCGCTGGTAAAAGAAGCCGCCAAACTCTTCCCCGGCCACGTGGCTGTGGGCATAGACGCCCGCGGCGGCATGGTCGCCGTTGAAGGCTGGGCCGAAACCTCAAACGTTACCGCGCTTGACCTCGCCAAACAATTCGAGGACGCTGGCGTCTCCGCCATTATCTACACCGACATAGACCGCGACGGCGCCATGCAAGGCCCGAACGTGGCCGCAACCGCCGCCCTCGCTAACGCCGTCAACATTCCAGTCATCGCCTCAGGCGGGGTCAGCTCAATGGACGACCTACGGGCGCTAAAAACCTGCGGCGCCCCCCTCAACGGCGCGATTTCTGGGCGAGCGCTGTATGACGGGGCGATTGATGCGGCTGAGGCTGCTGAATTGTTGAAAGGGTAAAACGCCGTGATTTTGGGTATTTTTTCTTTAATAGGCCTCACGCTAATTACCTTAGCGGTATTATCACTATTAAAAGTCGGATCACCCTTAGCTCGTCCTTACATGTTTATGCGCAACAAATTTGCAGCAGGAGGGGTGCTATTGCTTGCTTGCCAGACAACAGTGATAATTATTTCTTTCATCATATACACAGCAGGGAATTGTGATGGGAATTTGTTAAGTACTGTGACTTGTATCAGTATTCCCCAACGAATTGGTCAGGTTGCTTATGATACCTTACTCTTCGGCAGTTTATGCCTGTCCTATATTGGCCTTCCCGCATTGGCCTGTTATGCAATAGCCGAGATCGCTACGCGCAAGAGGATATTCAGTAACAATGCTTAAAACCCGCATAATCCCCTGCCTTGACGTCAAGGATGGCCGCGTCGTGAAAGGCGTCAACTTTGTGGACCTGATCGACGCAGGCGACCCCGTAGAAAGCGCCAAGGCCTACGACGCCGCAGGGGCCGACGAGCTCTGCTTCCTCGACATCGCCGCCACGGTGGAAAACCGTGGCACCATGTATGACGTAGCGCGGCGCACCGCCGAAGCTTGCTTCATGCCCCTCACCATCGGCGGCGGCGTGCGCGGCCCCGACGATGTCCGCAAACTCCTGCTCGCAGGGGCCGACAAGGTGTCGTTCAACTCAGCAGCCGTGGCCGACCCCGAGGTCATATCCACCAGCGCCAACAAGTTTGGCAACCAGTGCATCGTCGTCGCAATAGACGCCAAAACCGTTTCCGACGGCAAATGGGAGATTTTCACCCATGGCGGCCGCCGCAGCACCGGCATTGACGCCGTCGAATTTGCCCTAGAGATGGAGCGCAAAGGCGCCGGAGAAATCCTGATCACCAGCATGGACCGCGACGGCACCAAGGCGGGCTTCAACCTGCCCCTCACCCGCGCCATTGCCGACGCTGTAAATATCCCCGTGATCGCCTCGGGCGGTGTGGGGAATTTGCAACACCTTGTCGAGGGCGTGACGATTGGCCATGCCTCCGCCGTGCTTGCCGCTTCCATTTTTCACTTTGGCGAGTATACCATTGGGGAAGCAAAAGCATTCATGCAGGAGGCCGGGGTTCCGGTGCGAATTTAATGGCTAACGTATTAACAAGACTCGCAAAAACCATCGAGAGCCGCAAAGGCGAAGATGAAAAGAAATCCTACGCCGCCAAGCTGTTTGCCCGTGGCCCCGAGAAATGCGCCGAGAAATTCGGCGAAGAGGCGGTAGAAGCCATCATCGCCGCCGCCAAAGGCGACACAAAAAACCTAACAGAAGAAGCCGCCGATGTGCTGTTTCACTTGCTCATCATGCTCTCTTCGCGTGACGTAAAATGGAAAGACGTGCTCGCCGAACTAGAGCGCCGCGAAGGCACCTCCGGCATCGTCGAAAAGCAATCCCGCAGCAAAAAATAACCCGTAGGGTGCGTGGTCCCCACGCACCTTTGCCGCCATAAAAAAAGCCCCGCCAATCGGCAGGGCTTCAAAATCAAGTCAGCTTAAAAGCTTCAGGCCGCGGCCTTAGCCTGCGCCTGCCGTTCACTTTCCTCACGCGAAAGCGCAACAGAGGTCCGAACCCCACGGCCAACAAACTCCATCATGCCTTTCACGCAGCGCTCGTTCGGGTCAATCCCGGCGCACATAAGCACCTCGCGGCCATCACGCGAGCGCGCCCAACGGGCGATCACTTCAGGGCCGTTACCGTATTTTTTATCGTCAGCAATAGCATCGTCCAGCGCTGCCAGCACAACGGCGGCAAACAGTTTTTGCGCCCGTGCGCCTTGGTCGTTGGCATAAGCCGTCTGGTCAACGTAATCAAACATACGCTGCTCCTATTCTCTAAATTCGATTTGCGTGCAGTGCAATATGACGATTTTTGCATGTGAAAGAAGTGCAAATACTGCATATCTGATACGCGATTATTGCATACCTATGCGTTTCGCCTGCACGCGTCAACCCCTACTCGCCCCACCAGTCACCTATCACATTGTAATACATACATAATTTTTTGACCGTTTGGTCTCTGTCAAAAATACTCGGGTATTTCCCTATGCATCCAATAGGCGAGAGTCAGCGCTTGACCTTTCCAAAAATACGGTAAAGGGTGCTTTCCCTGCTCACATTTCCAAAAATACACCCCGACTCACCACGAATCCCACCCTATTCATCCAGCTCTATGCTCTGATACAGCGCCGCCGCCGCAGAGAGCTTGGCCACCACAGCCTCCAGCCCCATACCGATAACCATACGGTCCTCAGCTGAAATATCGCCACTGGTATAAAGCCGCGTAAGCGCCGCTTTTGGTGCCTCCCAAAGCGCCATTGCGTCCTTCAGCAAAGCTTCTATCTCTAGTGAAGGCGGCCGCACAATCATCCCAGGCAGACCACTGCTCAGCGCCTCCATTGTGGCGGTAAATACCGTAACGGTTTCCTGCAAGTTCTGCCGGTTTTGCGCCACATTAATGCCCGAGCCAATCAAGCACGCCTCTTTGGCCGCTTTCTCGGTGCGCATAATCTGCCGGCCCGCCATATCCACCGTGAGCAGCATGATCAGCGGCAAGTCTTGCATCACCTCATTATTGGCAACCGCAATGCGGTTCGACAGGTTTTCGGTAAACCTCAACAGGGTTAAGCTCTCCAAATCAACCACAGCCACCTGCCCTTGATCAAAGGTGCCGCCCGCCAAAATACCCGCCATATCAGGCCAAGCCTCGGTTAAGGCCCGCACCGCCGTAAGCACCCGATCATTCGCCTCAGGCGGCAAAAACGCGCCCTCGTCGCCATCTTTCAGAGCTTTCAGCGTGGTCTCAAAATCCGCCACCGCCGCTTGCAGCATGGCCCGATGCGGCTCGGGGTTAAAATCTGCCCCTATATAGCAGGTTAACCGCGCCATATTCTGCGTTTCAAAGCGCAACTCGCTGGCAAGATGCAGGCGCATATACGCGGTTTCACTGTCTTGCGCATACGCAAAAGCAGGGGCAAAGGTTGCCGCTAAGGCAAGGGCGCGGAATTTTGATAAAAACATTTTGCAGCTCGATCCGTTGATTCTATCGGCTGCCTAGCGCGGATGGCTATAATATTCAACACAAACGCTGCGTAAATTAAAACGCCTTCCGCGCACTCAAAGCCGCCGCAATCGTGCCATCATCAAGGTAGTTCAGCTCCCCCCCAATCGGCACCCCCTGCGCGAGCGAGGTCAGCTTAGCCGCGCTCCCAATCAAATCAGCAATATAATGCGCCGTGGTTTGCCCGTCCATGGTGGCATTCAGCGCCAATATCACCTCAACCATTTCTCCCTCGATCACCTGCTCCACCAATTGCGGAATGCGCAAGCTCTCCGGCGTCACCCCGTCGAGCGCCGAAAGCACCCCGCCAAGCACAAAATACCGCCCCTTAAAAAACGCGCCCCGCTCCATCGCCCACAGGTCGGCCACGCTTTCGACCACGCAAAGCTGGTGCTGGTCGCGCTTAGGGTTGCGGCAAATCTCGCAAAACTGGTGGGCGGTAATATTGCCACAAATCGAGCATTCCCGCACCGTCGCCTCCACCTCGGCCAGCGCCTTGGCCAAAGGTGCCATAATCAGCGCCTTTTTGCGGATCATCACCAGCACCGCCCGCTGCGCTGAAACCGGCCCCAGCCCGGGCAGCTTGGCCATCAGCTCTATCAGCCGCTCAACCTCACTGCCCCCTGCCATTAAAACGGCAGCTTCATATCGGCGGGCAGGCCCATGCCCTCGGTCACCTTGGCCATCTCAGCCTGCGCTGCCTCGGCAGCCTTGGCTTGCGCGTCCTTGATCGCGGCCAATATCAGGTCCTCAACCACCTCACGGTCCTCCGGCGTAAACAGCGAAGGATCAATGCTCAGCCCCTTCAGCTCCCCCTTGGCGTTGGCCTCCGCCGTCACCATGCCCGCGCCCGCTTCACCGGTCACCATAATCTCGCCCATGCGCGCCTGCACGCCCGCCATTTCCGCCTGCATCTTTTGCGCCTGCTTCATCATCTTGGCCATATCGCCGATTTGTCCTAAACCTTTTAGCATGGTATTCCCCTATTTTGGTATCGCCTCTTCATACATGCCAACAGCCTCATTCATCAAGACCAATACCCGCTCCATATCATTGGCAACGGCATTTCGCTGGGCATCGGTAATGGTTTCCCCGTTGGCCGCCGCCTCCAGCGCCGCTTTGGGGCCAATCCATGCCTCGGCCACGGCGCGGAGCTGGTCGCGAATCTCGTCATTTGGCGCGGCCATCACCATGCCGGGCATACCGCTTTGCAGCGCCCCGAGCGTCAGGGTGAAAAGCTCGGCCGTTTTGGCCAGCCGCGTGCGGTTTTCCTCTACATTGACGCCAGCCTCAATCAGGCAAAACTCCTTGGCAGCTTTCTGGGTAAACATCCGTTGGCGCCCTGCAATATCCATGGTCCGTGACATGATCAGCGGCATACCCGATAGCTTATCACCATAGGTTCTTGCAATCTGGTTCACCACGTTATTCATGCGCTCCATTAAGTGCAGTCCGATACTGTCAATCTCGGCAAGCGCAGGCTGCCCAACCACACCATCGTTGAGCACCGCCTGCAGCTGGCCTAAAAAAGCATCCCATTCATTCGAAACCCCTTCCAAGGCCCCAAAAATGGAGAGGTCCCTCTCGGGGTTGAGGCCCAAAGCGTCATTGCCGCTTTGTAAAGTGAGAAGGTTAGCTTCAAACTGTGCAATCGCATCTTCCATCTGGCCGAGCTGGCTATTGGAGGATATGCCAACATGCAAAAAACATGCGGCTTTGGATATCCGCTGGGCAAGCATCCGTTGGCGCCCCGAGATATTTCCCCGCTGCGCAGCCAATATTGCTTCGCTTGATTGCGCAGAAGCCAACGGCGCAAAGGCCAGCTGTGCCGCAACCATAGCCGCCAAAGCGAATGAATTCATAAGACGGTACGCCATCTCGCGCTCCTTATTTTTCATGGGTCAGGCTTGTTCCTCAAAAGGGTCAAACGGTTCCCAATCGTCATCCAGCTCATCTGGATCAATCGGGACGATACCCTCATTGAGATCGGAAATACCTTGATCTGCCTCAATATTCAGGATTTCGGCTCCCGAAAACGCCTTAAACACCGCCGCCACCAAAGGGTGGGCCATGGCTTCCTCCTGCAAGCTCGCCTTGTGAGCGTCCTTCAGCTCCTCAATCGTGCTATCGCCGCCCTCAGAGGCCAGCGTAATCACCCAGCGCGCCCCCGTCCAGTTCTGCATCCGCGCCGCAAACCGCGCCGGAAACTCAGCCGACATATCAGCCGCAGGCGCAAACTCAATGCGCCCGGGCTTATAGCTCACCAGCCGCACATATTTCTCAACCTCAACCAATAGCTGCAAATCCCGCCGCGCCTGAATAAGCCCCAGCACATCCTTGAAGCTGGCGAAAGCCGCCAGCGATGGCGCGGCGGAGGCATTTGTGCCTGCTTGAGCATTGGTCTCGCCGCGC
>Ga0256845_1003102_pt1 | contig 11485 bp, 7 predicted proteins | sample RiftiametaG_FD_189101 | JGI IMG/M metagenome (GOLD analysis project Ga0256845, IMG submission 189101) | Tube worm associated microbial communities from hydrothermal vent at the East Pacific Rise, Pacific Ocean - Riftia | ecosystem: Host-associated > Annelida > Integument > Unclassified ... | reverse complement strand
CACCTTCGTCACCACACCATCACGATCCTCAGCATCTGCCCGCATCACAATCTGCGCGCCCTCTTCAAAGGATCGCCCTGCCGCCGGCTGCGTAATCACAACCGTCGGCAGAACATTCGGCGGGCTGACCTGGAGCGTATACGACTGGCTTCCCAGGCCATGGCGGCCATCATCCACAACCACGGTCACACGCTGGACGCCAACCTGCTCCGCCTCCGGCGTCCAGGTCAGCAGACCGCTCTGCGGATTGAGGGTCATCCGCTCCGGCGCGGTCATGAGGCGGAAACCCAGGGGATCGCCGTCAGCATCGGACGCCCTGACCGGGTAGCGATATTCGTCGCCGACGCGGGCGAGACGGGCTGGCGTGGACGTGATGCGGGGCGCCGTATTGGCGGGCTCCGGGACGAACAGGACATACCGCTGGCTGGCCCCGGCCCCGCGTCCGTCGTCCACCACCACGTGCACACGGTGCTGTCCCACCTGAGCGGCGTCCGGCGTCCAGGAAATCAGGCCGCGGTCCGGATCAATCGTCATGCCCGGGGGTGCGCTTTCCAGACGGTAGGTCACTGGATCACCGTCCGGGTCCGTAGCGTCCACCGCATACTGATAAAGAACGTGACGGCGAGCCGCATAGACCGGCTCGGAGGTGATGGTGGGCGGCAGATTGATCGTATCGGCCACGGTGATGGTCACGTCCTGGGTCCCGCGACCACCCCGGGCATCGCTGACAACCACCTTGACACGCTGTTCCCCACCCTGGGTGCCATCCGGCGTCCAGGAGAGAAGCCCGCTGGCCGCATCGATGCGCATTCCCGCCGGAGCTTCATCCAGGGTGAAGGTCAGGGGATCATCCTCAGCATCGACGGCCTCCACTGCGTAACGATACACAAGCCCTTCGGCTGCGGTGGGGGGCGGAGTGGAAAGAATGTGCGGGGCAGCATTGAGCGCCTCTTCCACGCTGATGGTAAAGTCTTGCTGGTCGCGACCGCCTTTGCCGTCGGTCACAAGAATCCGAACTGCGTGCTCTCCGGCCTGAATGGCAGAAGGCGTCCACTCGATCAAGCCGCCGGCCGCCTCAATCGTCATCCCGGGGGGAGCGGTCTGCAACTGGTAGGTCAGCCGATTCCCATCCGGATCAGCGGCGTCGACAGCGTAGGTATACCGTACTCCTTCGGTCCCTGCGGTGACCGCGACAGACGTAATCTCCGGCTCCTGATTAGTGGTCAGCTCACAAGTGATCGAGGCGCGATTATTCTCTTCATCTGCTTCCCGGATGCTGCCGGCTCCGGCCCCATCATCATCAACCACGACATAGATGGTGGAGCGTCCGAGGGGAGGAGCGTTCCAGGTTGCTGTGACATCTTCGTACGCACCGCGTTGCAATGTTGTCGCTGTTGTCGTTACCGCAATCAGCGTGCCCCCGGCTTGCGGATCGCCATCGTAGAAGGCGACGTGCAGGGGAGCGGCTGCGTCAATCACCCCGGAATTGCCGATGCGGGCGAGAATATCGACCGAATCCGGATGATTGCTTGTATCCACTCTGAGAGATGAAGCACTGTAATCTTCACAGGCCAGGGCATCCGGGCTGAGATTGCAGCGATAGGTATTGTGCACCTCCCAACTGTGGGCTTCATGGCGGGGAATCGTGCCGTCGTCATTCACATTGGTGATGTGATAACTGTGCTGGTTCCAGATGGGGCGCGTCTTCACCCACGAGTCCGTCGCATCCCCGAAGACTTTTATTCCATGGTTTGTCGTATTGTCGCCAAACACATCGCAGATCGCCACAATTTCGGCGTTATTATCCCTGTCAACATCTGCGATCACCGGTAATTCATTCCCGGTTCCCGACCCTAAGGGGTATGTAAATAACACTGCCCCATCAGTTCCCCGGTATATTCGTAAGGCCGTCTCATCTGTATACACAATTTCAACGCTTCCATCGCCCTCAAAATCAAAGGCAGAGGAGCCTGTCATATTCGATGACAGGTCCTGGGTCGGACTCGTCCATTTGATCTTCCCGTCTGATTCGAGCACCACATAGTTATACCCTCCTGCAATACCGATTTCAGGCAGTCCATCACCATCAACATCCGCAATCGTCGGGACTCCCCCGTGATCAGAGTACGTGCCAGCCGGAGGAAGATCAACCGGCCCCCAGATAATCTCCCCGGTATGTTCTAATAAATACACATAGCCTGAGGTCACCAGCACAATCTCCGGGTAGGGGTCCGCGTCAAAATTTGCCACCCCATGAAAATCCGACCGCTTTTCACTGACCCCGCCGACCAACTCGTTATGCCACAAGACGCCGCCATTCGCAGCATAGGCTGTGTTGCCGTCGATAATCTCAAGGTCCCCGTCAAGGGTCAGATCAGCCACAATTGAGTAATGTCCGCCTTTCGCATACTCCCCAATCCATCGGGTGGTCCCATCAGCGTTCAGCACAATACTTCCCATGATAATTTCAGGACTCCCATCCTGTTCGAGGTCGGCAATCGTAAATGTGCCGGCTTCAAATGAAAAAGGAGTCCCCCAATCAGGGGTGAACACATGATCATAGGTGAAATACTCACTGTACCACTTCCAGGTGCCGTCATGTTCAAAGGCGACGACCCGTGCTTTCCTCCAGGGTTCAGTAAACTCCTCTAACACAATGATTTCGGGCAATCCATCCTGATCAATATCCCCCACTGCCGGGGAGGAATAGAGTTGGACATGATACCCGGAAATGGTCAACACCTCGCCACTCCCATCTCCGCTGATCGCCCTCAGCACTGCCAATTCGAGATGACTGCTGTTGGACGTCAAACGCTTATAGGCCGTAAAAATAATATCAGGAATATCATTGGCATCAATCACGCCGTCGCCGTTGTCATCCGTCAGATTCGCCACCACAGGGGCACTCTCTATCTGATCGTACAACGGCATCACGGCGCCGCCCCCGCTCCATTCCCATTCCAGCACCGGCTCAAAGCGGCCCGCGGCGGCGGGGTTCATCGTGCATCCGACATGATTGTGGGTGAGGTTGTTCTCTTCATCGGTCTCCTTCAGCACCTGCCCACTGTCCACAAACCCATAGACCGGGTTGTCTTTGAAGACCATCTCCCCTGTCACGCTTACTTCCACCGTCATCTGAGCCCCGGCGACCAACGGGGTTGAGACCGTGGCCGTGCCCAGGGGGAGGGACGACGCGTTGGACAGGTCCTTGACAAACACCTGAACCTCGTAGCGGTCCGCGATGGTCTCGTGGCCGGTATTATCGATGGTGACATGAACCCGACCGCTCAGCACGCCGGTCTGCTCATCAACAACGGTGTCGGTCAGGTCAACCGCGCTGACGGCCAGATCGATGTCCCGCACCTGGATGGTGACGGTCGCCAGGGAAGAATCGCGGCTGCCGTCATTGACCAGGTACGTCAAGCTGTCCTGTCCCACAAAATCGGATTCCGGGGTATACTCGAAGATGTTGTCGTGGCCGCTGAGACGGCCGTGGGTCGGCCCCTCGACAATCTGATAGCGCACCCTGTCGCCGTCAGGGTCATGGCCCTGAAGCTCGACGGATACCGGGCGGTTCATCACGGTGGTCACCTGCCCATCAGCAGCGGTCGGGGGATCAGGCACGGCGGTCACCTCGATCGTGACCGTCGCAATGGCGGACTCACGCTCCCCATCAGAGACACGGTACACCCACTGATCGAGACCGTGAAAGTTCAGGTGCGGCTGATAGTGCATGGCGCCATCTGGGTGAAGCGTGAGCACCCCATGAGCGGGCGGCTGGACCACCACCGCGTGAAGTGTCCCGGGGCGTCCGGCAAGGTCGTTCTCCAGCACCCCGGGAGCCGTCACCTGCAGCGCCGTGTCTTCCGGGATGGCATAGCGGTCGTTGACAGCCCGCGGGGGCTGTACCTCGTCAAACACCGCCGTCAGGAGGGTGTCGCCGGTCATCCGCACCAGCCCGTGAGAGGGCTCGCCATTGACCTGCCAGCCCTGAAACGTTGACTGTGCCTCAGCCACCGCTTTCAAATGGCGCACCCCGCCGTGGTCAGCGATCATCCGGCACGTCTCGCCGCAGTCAATTCCTGCTCCGATGACACGTCCGGAACCCCGGCCGCTGGTGTCTATCGTCAACACACACCGGCGGGCTTGCGCGACTAACTCAGCCATATCCACTCCCAGGACGCCGCACAACACGCTCAGCAGCAGCAACCCCAGCCACCAGCGCGGACGCCCCTTCGTCCTGGCTGGCCGCTGACGCCGCCGGGCCAGTCCCCAGGCCGCCAGCAGCCCGAACAGACTGATGACCAGCAGCACCCCGCTGCCAGGTTCCGGGACTGCCGGAATCGGTGTGGGCGTGGGCACACTGCTGCCCTCATCGCACAGAATCACTGAGGCCACCGTCCGGTCGGTGAAGGTCTCGCCACGATCGAGGTCATAGGCGTCATAGAGCCTGAGACGTGTCAGAGGAGGCGTTTGGCCGTGTCCAGAGAACAGTCTGAGCTGCACGCCCGGCAGTTCCGCACCAGCCGCTCCCACCGGCGTCATCGTCAGGACAAAGATTCGGCCCTCAGCCGTGCGCAGGGCCACCGTATCGTCCGGCCAGATCGTCATCGTCTGTCCCCTGAGCCACGCGGTCTCCGCAATCGCATCTGGCTGCACCTGGTCCGGCGGGGTGCCTGCATACACGACGATTTCAGCGCCTTCAGCCGGAATCAGGTCCACCGCCAGGTCTGATTCCACGCTGTACCCTGCCATCAGATCCATGGTGGCAGGGACCTCGAACACGTCCCACTCATGAGGTTGAGCGTGCGTACTACCCGGGACAGTCCAGCTTCCCAGCACAACCACGCACAGGACCCATGAAAGTTGACAAACCCAACGCTTCTAACGACACACTGACAACATCTGCTTTCCTCCTGAAGACGAGCACGTGAGACGACCCACGCAGCGATTCAATCCAGCCCGGCGCCCAAACGCCTGTCCGGCGTCTGATTCACCAGGCCCCGCCACGCGCCACCAGCGTGACCGACACGATGCGACGACACGAACAGTTCGCCTGTCTTAACAACAGGCAGTCCTGTCACAACAACAAGCATGGTTCGGGAGAGAACTGCTGTGAGTGACAGCAGTCCGCCCTCCCTCCTCATTCTCCCCTTCCTGGAAGGGAATATCCCGCAGAGGCGGGGTCCCGGTTCGGGTATCCGCGTCTCTCGCTCAGAAACCCCGGGTGTTCATGAGGCATCCTGATCTGAGTTGCCCGACACGGGTGCGATATTTTTTCACGGTGACTATACTATTTCATATTAGTTCATCCTGTCAAGAAATAATTATCTACATTTCATGTTAACCTAATAATATTGCTTCCGTTGCCTGTTGTCCCGTGCAAGCCAGCGCAACCTGGGTGGTTCGTGTTTCCCCAACCCCAACGTGGGAACATACTTGGAGGACGAATCGCCAGCTTTGACCCGTCGAACAGGGATGCTCGACGAACCGAGACTTCAACCTTCCGGGGCATTTTTGCGTCATGTGTTGTATCATAGCATTAACGTGCTGCTGATTTTCCGGAAACAGGAGTTCTCAATCTTAGATGAATGGGAAAACGCAAAACATCCCAGCCTGGTTCATCAAAACGGTAAAGCTGATGTCGTTCTCTTTGAGGCTCTGATGGTTCAATGCAACGAGGGAGAGTCGCCACCCTGATCCTGCGACAAGAGCCGAGTTCGCTGGGGATCCCGGCAGAATGTCTCGCACCAGCTTCTCGTGATCGGCACAAAATTTGCAAAGAACCTGTGTAAAAATATAAATCGAGCCCGGACTGTATTCATTGCCGGATATAGTAATCCTCAATGAGGTGTATCATTCTCCAGCCCATCCCTGCCCCTCCTGGAAGGGCACGGGATGGGTCATACAGCCGCGGGGATGATACGATTCAACGTGGGTATCTATCGCACATAAATATTCTTTCTCCTCGTCAAAAAGTTGACAAAACGAGATACAACAATAATATAGTGTTACCAATTTTCTCAGAATAAAAAGAGGGAACAAATGCAGCACTCGGATGCCATGAGGGGCACACGTGTTTTCAGGAGGATTCACGCTCTTCCTGTCATCTGAACGGTCGATGCACGATTCAAGGTATGAAATTCTTACATTACAGACATGGGCTCGTTCTTATCAGTCTCATTATATTCTGGGGTGGGATGTTTGAAAGTGGGGCGTCTGGAGGACTTGAGGGAGTTCGTGAACCAGTCAAAACTGTAATTCCTCCCTTTGCTCCAGGGGAAAAGCTGACATTTGTGCTGAAATGGGGGCGTATTCCGGCTGGAAAGGCAACCCTCGAGGTTCGCTCAGTAGAAGATATGAACGGTGAGGCCGCCTATCGTTTTGTGATGACAGCCAGAACGAGTTCCTTTGTGGATATTTTTTTTAAGGTTCGTGATACCATCGAGGGGATGGCCAACACGGCGATGGACCATTCCCTCCACTATCGGGCGCAACAGCACGAAGGGAACTATAAGCGGAATATTGTCGTGCGCTTTGATTGGGACAAACAGGAAGCCCAATATCGTGATTCGAATGAGTATAAAGAGCCGATTTCGATCCCTCCGGGAACCTTCGATCCCCTGTCGGTCTTATATTATATCAGAATGCATCCGTTGCAGGAAAATACGAGGATTACTCGACCGGTAACAGACGGGAAAAAGAGTGTTGAAGGGAAGCTGCACGTGTTAAAACGGGAAACAGTGAAAGTGCCTGCCGGAAAGTTTGAGACGTACAAAGTTGAGCCATCGACCGAAGGCATCGGAGGCGTCTTTAAGAAAAACAAAAAAGCGAAGCTTCATATCTGGTTGACCGCTGATGAACGTCGCTTACCGGTAAAAATCAAAAGTAAAGTGGCCGTGGGAAGCTTTATCGGAGAGCTTATTTCAATTACAGCCCCCCCTCGCACGATGAGACCCACCAACGTGTCTTCTATGTAAAGTGTGTAGGTCGAACTTTCCAGTTCGACTGGTCGAAGCGGAGCCTCGACCTCCGAGGTGTTCCCGGACTGAAGCCTGGGAACAGTGTGTGTTTCACGATACCGACCATGAAGAGCCGCAATGTGTTGCCCTCCCAGGGCTTGGTGACGATGACATGCCCCTTCGGGATAGGTTTTCCCACTCCAAGTACTTTTGAGGAGACCTATCTATGTTTTCATGTCTCTTTTCTGCGCCTTTGCAGCCAAAGGCTCAAGACTTAAACACGCACACAAACGGCAGATGTCGATACTGCTGTCGATAATCTAATCCATAGCCCACCACAAACTGGTCAGGAACTTCATACCCCAGGTACTTCACAGGCACATCGATTTTGCGGCGGGAAGGTTTGCTTAAAAATGAACAGACTTCAATACTTGCTGGTTCACGAGTCTTGAGATTTTTGAGCAGATAATCCACTGTTAAACCGGTATCGATAATATCCTCAATTAACACAACATGACGGTGGCGAATGTCCTCTTTTAAATCTTTCACTAAGCGCACGATCCCGGAAGTTTCCTGTGAGTCACCATAACTGGAAACAACCATAAAATCAATGACATGAGGGATCGTCATAGCGCGGGTGAGATCGGTCAGAAAATAGACCCCCCCTTTTAGAATACTGATAACCACGACATTTTTCCCATCATAATCGGCTGAGATTTCCGCACCTAATTCTTTAACCCGCTTCTGGATCATCTCCTGGGTAATGAGGATTTTCTCTATTTTTTCTTCAAACATGTCTCTACTCCTTAGAATCTCGACAGCATGGGTTGTCCGAATAAAAACGTGACTTTCCGGCACAGTGAAAGAAGCTCCCCTTTTTGGCAATACAATTTTGGGAAGGCCACGCTTATTGCCCGGGACAAACCGATGTGCTGCTCCTGATGGTTAAACGTGGAGTCAGGACAATGGCCTGTCTATCATATTCATCACCAGTTCGTATTTTCTCAAGAAGAACTTCTGCGGCTTTTCTGGCAATTTCTCCGATCGGTTGGTGGACTGTGGTGAGAGGCACATCAAAAAATTCCGCAAAGACAATATCATCATATCCGACAATTGAGATGTCAGTCGGGACCCGTAACCCAGCCTCTTTTATGGCCCGAAGCGCTCCCAACGACATGAGATCATTGTAGACAAACACAGCCGTCAGCGGTTTTTCCGATTGCACCAGATCTTTCATAAGATAATACCCGCTTTCAATCGTATTATCACCGAAACGCACCAAAGGAGAATCAAGAGGGATGTGTGCTTGTTCGAGAGCGGCCTGATAGCCACGGAGACGTTCATGGGTGCTGAACTGCGAATCGGGACCAGCAATGTGCGCAATACGTACATGTCCCAGTTTAATTAAATGTTCCGTGGCGATAAAAGCGCCTTCAAAATTATCATTAATCACATAATCAACATCATATTGCTCAAACCGCTGCGAAAGAAAAACGGTCGGAATGTTTAACTGTTGGATCCGCGACAAGGCATATTCCGGGCTGACGACCGACGTTATTAACAATCCGTCAACCGCCTGTCGGCGAAAAAATTCCAAAATATCCCGCTCTTTCGATTCCTGCCGATAGCTGCACTGGAAAATAAATTTTGCCCGATTTTGCCACAAAATACTTTCAATGCCCTGCACCACTCTGGCATAGAACGGATTCAAAATGTCCTGAATCAGCACTCCAATCGCGATGCTTCGTTCTTGAAACGTGATGGGTTCAGGAAGTATATAGCCCAGTTCCTTTGCAATGTGTACAATCGTTTCTCTCGTTGTACCGCTGACATCTGATTTATCACGTAAAGCCCGGGATACAGTATTTACCGACACCCCGGCTTTTGAGGCAATATCATGCAGCCGTACACGTTTTCTTTGTTTTTCCATGAAGAGCAACTCCTGAACATATATATAGGGATCCTCAACGAGATGTGTCATACGGACAACCCCACCCCGCGCCCTTCCCAGGAGGGGCACGGGGTGGGGTCACACATCCGCAAGGGGTGATACGACTCAATCAGGGATACCTGTAATAATCCGACTGATGAGACAATTTTTTATCTCGAGCTTATATCACATTAATTTAGTAATATTATCGGAACTTGTCAATAATTTTTTGATGTGTATAGAAAATATTGCTCTCCTGATTTCTTGCAAAGACCGGAAATAAGTAACTCACCTTACGCAGGACACACGTTCTCCCGTAATATTTGATACAGACGAAGGTTTCATGTGATTTTATAATTTAGCAGATATTTCATGTTACTTAATTATTTTCACCATTAAATCATTATTTTTTACTTGACAAAAATTACATGCCATACAGATCGTTCTGATCGTCGTAAGAAAATTCTCTCTTCATCACTACCTGAATAGATGGGGGCGGCATGAACAGATACGTTCATGCCGCCCCCATCTATTCGCCATATCGGACAGCGAACGTCCGAAAAAACATTGTTATTAGGAAAGAACGTTGCTGTATTCATGCTTGTATGTGCTGTAGTGCCCAGTCTGGCAGGAGCCCCCCGCGTCTGCGAAAACATTCAAAATCGGCGCAGCAATGAGTAGTTTCGCCGATAAATGGCAAACCTACCTGCAAGATGGGGTCAGAAAATTTGATGCCGAACATGACGATGGGAAAATCATGATGACAGATGGCAAAGATGACCCTGCTCAACAGCTCAACCAGATTGAAACATTGTTGACGCAGGGGGTGGACGCTATTGTGATTGTTCCGGTTGATATTTCTACGTTGGGTCCCATCATTGCGCAGATGAAGGATGCCGGAGCAAGTTAGTCGGCGTGAACAGGCTGACGGATGACAATTCATGGCCGACAGTGTGATGTCTTCTGCGGGTCTGAGTCAATTAAAACCGGTATTATGCAGGCCGAATGGGTTGTAAAAGAATTAGGGGCAGACGGAGGAAAAATCGGTATTATCATGGAACCGCTGGGCCAGGAGGCGGCGATGATGAGAACCGACGGCAATAAAATGGATGAGCCCACTTCGGGCCTTACGAATAAAGAGGTTGAACAACTGTACAAAATCGTTGAGGATTTAGTGGATCAAGGAATTGCAATGATGTTTATCACCCATAAACTGGAAGAAGTCTTTCGGATGGCACATGAAATTACGATGTTCCGGGATGGGGAATTTATCGGGACAGAGCCGATTAAGAATGTCGATAAGGATAAGCTGATCAGCATGATGGTCGGACGGAAAATGGACGAATTCTTTCATAAAGAGTTCGCAGAGATTGGAGAAATGCTCCTGTCCGTCAGAGATTTGACCCTGGGGAAAAAATTTCGGAATGTCAGTTTCGAGCTCCGGCGTGGTGAAGTGCTTGGGGTAGCCGGGTTAATGGGGCCGGGCGAACAGAAGTGATGGAAGCCCTGTTTGGTTTTCATCCCGCAGAATCGTGGGAAATCTGGATTAAAGGTCAAAAGGTGGATATCCAGTCTCCGAAAGATGCCATTGAACAAAATATCGGGTTTGTCGCGGAAGACCGCAAGCTTATGGCCTATTTTTGGATTTAGATATTGCTAATAATATGATTATGCCTGATGTGGAGACGTATTTAAAGGCCAGATACTGGACTCAAAATTCGTGCAGCACCACTGTCTTGAACAGAAAGATCAGCTCAACATCCCCCCTAGTCTGGCGGAATTAATCAAAAACCTGAGCGGAGGCAATCAACAAAAAGTGCTGATCTCATGATGGTTGTTGAGAGAATCTGAGATTCTGATCCTGGACGAACCAACCCGCTGGATTGATGTCGGTGCAAAGTCAGAAATTCATCATCTGAATCTGTAAGTTCGCCAAAGCTGGAAACACGATTATCATGAATTCTTCGGAAATGCCGGAAATTCTTTCGATGAGTGCTCGGATTATCGTCATGCACGAAGGCCAATACTCCGAAGAACTCTCGCGTGGGGAAACCACTCAGAAGAAAGTATTGCAACTGGCAACAGGGCAAGTTATTCATGACGTTCACGTGCGTTGCTCTATTCAGGGGGCGCAGACCAATCGGCTACTTAAAGAAATCGTTCACCTTTCTGGGAGGCGGTTACTTTATGAAAATCCCGATCCCTATCTGGATTTATCTGCTTGTTGGGATCATTTCCCACATTTTACTGAGTAAATCCAAATTCGGACGTTATGTCTTCGCAATTGGCGGCAATATGCAAGCGGCCAGAATCTGTGGGATCAACGTCGAAAAGAATTTGGTCTTGGTGTATATGTATGCCGGGCTGCTCTCAGCGGTATCAGGCATCTTGCTCGTGGCCCGGACAGCCGCAGGCAACCCGACTTATGGTTTAGCCTATGAATTGGATGCCATTGCTTCAACCGTGATCGGAGGCACCAGTCTCAGCGGTGGGATCGGCTCAATCCCGCTCTGCGTCGTAGGAGCCATGATTATCGGAGTCCTGAACAATGGAATGGATTTGTTGGGCGTGAACGCCTACTGGCAACAAATTG
>Ga0256845_1003101_pt1 | contig 11485 bp, 10 predicted proteins | sample RiftiametaG_FD_189101 | JGI IMG/M metagenome (GOLD analysis project Ga0256845, IMG submission 189101) | Tube worm associated microbial communities from hydrothermal vent at the East Pacific Rise, Pacific Ocean - Riftia | ecosystem: Host-associated > Annelida > Integument > Unclassified ... | reverse complement strand
TTGCGCCGATCCGGCCTTTACGCTCGCCTTCGCCCGCATCGAATGCCACTACTTTATTAATGGTGGTTTTCTCAAGCACGAGAAGCAGCTCTTCGCGAATCTGCACACGATCCAGCACATCCCGACGACGATCGTGCACGGCCGCTACGACGTCATCTGCTCGATGGAGAACGCCTGGCGCCTGCACAAGGGCCTGCCAAAGTCCGAACTCGTGGTTGTCGCCAACGCTGGCCACTCGGCGTTCGAGCCCGGTATCAGCCGCGCCCTCTGCGAAGCGACCGCACGTTACGCGGATCTCTAGCCGGAGCCATTCGAGCGCCCGCTCGTACGAGCCGATAAGGCCCGTACGAGCGATGCGCTGGCGCAAGCCCGCACGTGCTCAGACGAGCGACGTCGCGTACTGACGGGCGAAGTAGGTGAGGATCACATCGGCGCCGGCGCGACGGATCGCGATCAGGCTCTCGTGCACAACCTTCGCCTCGTCGAGCCAGCCGCGCTCGCTCGCCGCCTTGAGCATCGAGTACTCACCGCTGACTTGGTAGGCGGCGACCGGCAGATCACAGGCATCGCGGACCCGGCGGATCACATCGAGGTAGGGCCCCGCCGGCTTGACCATGACCATATCTGCCCCTTCAGACACATCAAGAGCGAGCTCGCGGAGCGCCTCGCGGCCGTTGGCCGGATCCATCTGGTAGGTCGTTTTGTCGCCGTGACGCGGCGCCGAATCGAGCGCCTCGCGAAAGGGCCCGTAAAAGGCCGAGGCGTACTTCGCGGTATAGGCGAGGATCGAGACCTCTGAGAACCCCTCGGCGTCGAGCGCATCACGAATCGCGCCGATGCGGCCGTCCATCATGTCCGAGGGCGAAATGATATCGGCACCTGCGCGGGCCTGAGCGACCGCCTGCTGGCAGAGCACCGCGACCGTCTCATCGTTGAGCACACGACCGTCGGCGCCGACGATGCCGTCGTGCCCGTCCGAGGAGTAAGGATCAAGGGCGACATCGGTGACCACTGTCAGATCGGGCCAGCGCTCCTTGAGACCGGCAACCGTCCGCGGGATCAGCCCGTCTGGATTAAAACACTCGCTCCCGTCGGGCGACTTTAGATCCTCTGGGATCGCCGGAAAAAGCACCACGGAGTTGACCCCGACCGAGCGCGCAGCGGCGACCTCGGTGAAGAGGCCGGCTGTACAGAGACGGCTGCATCCCGGCATCGCCGTGATCGGCACGTCTTGGTCACCGCCGTGGATGAAGAGCGGATAGATCAGATGCTCGGGACCTAGGCTCGTCTCTCGCTGATAGGCTCGCACTACCGGGTTCTTGCGGTTGCGTCGTGGGCGACTTCGCATGCGCTCGGATGTACCACGATTGCCCCAATTACCCGCCCCCGCGCCGTCGACCGTCCGCGGGCGAAACCATGTTCGCGAGCGCCGACGAGATACGAGCGTGCACGCGCAGTAGAGCCGGCACTGCGGCAAAGAACGCGCCGAGGTCGCATTGCCTAGATCTGTCACCAATGCAAGCTGACGTGGCATACTCTTCGACCCGCGGCGGCCAGGCGCCCCTCGACAACGATGACAAATCTCTACCTCTTCTCTTTGGTCTCCGGAGGCATCGTTCTCCTGGCATCGATCTTCGTCAGCGACAAACAACACGGCGGCGCCCCGCCCCATATCGGCGAGCAGAACCGCTTCGCGAATGGGCGTCATGCCCTGTGGGCGCTGCTCACCGCCCTCCGCTCGCTCCACTTTTGGACCTTCGCGCTGACCTTCTTCGGCCTCACAGGACTCGTACAGAGCGACCTAGGCCTGCTCTGCGACGAGCAGCGCGTCTCCCTGCTGGCGATCCTTGTGGGCCTCGCCGCCGGTCTCTTTGCCATTCTCATGCTCCGCCGCCTCGCCGCCAGCGAGACCCACAGCGCCGCCGACGAGCGTGACTTCATCGGCAAGATCGGCCGCGTGCTCGTGCCGATCTCGACCAACAACCTCGGTAAGATCCGGATCACCCTCCGCAGCGGTGCCGTCGACGTGCTCGCCAGCACCGACGAGACCGAGCCCTTCACCGTCGGCGAAGCGGCCCTGATCATCCACATGAACGACACCACCGCAGTGGTCGTACGCCCCGCGAGCGACCCCCAATAATCCGGCACGAGCCGCACCACGAGCGTGACAAGCCCATGATCCACAACCTCGCCCCCCCCGAACCCATCAGCCTGCTCGCCGCCTCCGGGCTCGAGCTCACCACAGTGCTGATCGGCGGCGCCGTTGCCGGCTTCGTCGTCCTGCTCTTCCTCTTCCTGGTCCGCAACTTCCTCTACATCTGTCGGACCAACGAAGCCCTGATCTTCACCGGCCGCAAGCGGGTCCGCGACGGCGTCGACCTGGGACCCCTGGTCGTGCTCGGCCGCGGTTTCAGCGGGCAGGCGCCGGAGTTCGACGGCTGCGGCCGCGGACGTGCCTGGCGGATCCCGATCCTGGAACGCGTCGATCGCCTCGACATGGCCGCGATGTCGATCGACGTCGTCGTCGTCAACGCCTACTCGGTCGGCAACATCCCCCTCAAGATCCACGCGATCGCCAACGTCAAAATCTGCTCCGACCCGGGGCTGATCCGCAACGCGATCGAACGCTTCCTCGGCCAGTCCAAGCACGAGATCATGATGGTCGCCAAGCAGACCCTCGAGGGCGCGCTGCGAGAGGTGCTCGCTCAGATGACGCCCGAGCAGGTGAACGAGGACCGCCTCGCCTTCGCCGACAACCTCAGCCTCAGCGCCAAGGATGATCTCGACAAGCTCGGCCTCCAGCTCGACACCCTGAAGATCCAGATGGTCTCCGACGACGTCGGCTACCTCGATTCGCTCGGTCGACCGGAGATCGCCGCAGTACTCCGCGACGCCGAGAATGCCGAGAACCAGGCCGAACAAGAGATCTCAGAGGCCCAGGCAGGTGCGCACCAGCGGGCCGAAATCGCCAAGGCCGATGCCGAAAAAGAGATCCTCCGCAAACGCAACGGACTCGCGCGGATCACCGCCGAGTTCAACGGCCAAGCGGAGTCAGTCGAGGCCGAGGCCCAGGCCGCAGCCAAGACAGCCCGCGCCAACGCCGAGCAAAATCTCCAAGGAGTCCGCAACGAACTCGAGCAAAAGCGCCTCCAGGCCGAGGTCGTCATCCCCGCCGAGATCAACCGCGCTGCTGCGCTGATCCGGGCGAAGGGCGCAGCCGCAACGACCATCGAAAACGGCCTCGCCGCCGCTCAGGTGCTCGAAGCGATGGCCGGCGCCTGGCGGGCGATGGGCCCCCAAGCCAAGGAGATCTACGTCATCCAGCACATCGAAGACATCGTCGGCGCGGTAATCGACTCGGTCGCCAAGATCGACGTCCGCGAGGTCAACGTCATCGATCCCGGCGACGGCTCCGGTCTCGCGTCCTACGCCGCCGCCTATCCAAACTCGGTCGCGTCGATCCTCACCGCTCTCCGAGCGACCACCGGCGTCGACGTACCAGCGATCCTCAGCGGTAACTCGCCGCCCTCCGAGACACCGCCCTCCGGCGGCTCCGCCTCGGGCCTCAGCTTCGGAAGGACCGTCCGCTAATGCATTTCCTCACCGACCCATCCGCGCTCTCCCTGATCGCTGCCGGCGGCATCGAAGCGCTCGGCGCCCTGGCAGTCATCACCATCCTGGTGATGGCCGCGCTGCTCCTCGTGATCAAAAATGTCCTCTACGTCTGCCAGCCCAACGAGGTCCTGATCTTCGCCGGTCGCAGCCGCAAGGTCAGCGACAAAATCCTCGGCTACCGAATCATCCGCGGCGGCCGAGCGCTGCGAATCCCGCTCTTTGAGACGGTCGACCGTATGGATCTGACCAACATGATCATCGAGCTCCAGGTCCGCGGCGCCTACTGCAAGGGCGGCATTCCCCTCGACATCCAGGGCATCGCCAACATCAAGGTCCCCGGCGAAGAGCCTCTCCTCAACAATACCCTCGAGCGCTTCCTCGACAAGAGCCGCGAAGAGATCATGAAAACCGCCCGCGAGACCCTAGAGGGCAACCTCCGCGGTGTTCTCGCGACGCTCACACCAGAGCAGGTCAACACCGATAAGCAGCTCTTCGCGAGCAAGCTGACCGAAGAGGCAGAACACGACTTCAGCCGCCTGGGTCTGGTTCTCGACACCCTCAACATTCAAAACATCTCCGATGAGGTCGGCTACCTCGATGCCATTGGTCGCCAGCGCTCGGCGCAGATCCGGCGAGCAGCGCTGGTCGCTGAGGCAACCGCGCAAGCTCAAGCCGCCGAAAAGAAGTGGGCCAATACCCGCGAGGCCGAACTCGCCTCGCTCGAGGCCCAGATCCAGATCGTCGCCAAGGAGACCGAGCGACGGGTCGCCGACTCCCAGACCCGCCGCGAAGCGCTCATCGCCCAGCAGGAGGCGCAGGTCCAGGCGCTCATCGCCAGGGCCAGCGCCGAGGTCAAAATGCAGGAGGCCCGGATCGAGCAGGTCCGCCGCCAGCTGCAGGCCGATGTCATCCAGCCCGCAGAAGCCGAGCGTCGGCGTGCCGAAGAGGCCGCAAAGGGCAGCGCTGCCCAGATCATCGAGCAGGGCCAAGCGACCGCCAACGCGCTCACCGAGCTCGCCGCGGCCTACCAGGGCTCCGGCGCCGCCGGTCGCGACGTGCTCCTGATGCAGAAGCTCGTGCCGCTGATGCGCACGATTTCGGGGACCACCGGCGAACTCAAGGTCAATCGCATGACCGTGCTGCCCGCGGGTATCGGCCAAGCTGGGGACGACGCGCCCTTCGCCGCCAAGCTGATCAACTACGCCGAGCAGATCAAAGCGGCGACCGGAGTCGATGTGCCCAAGATCGTCCGCGACAAGTTCGGCGACGGTAAACGGCCGCCTCCCATCCGCTAGACAAGACCAGACGACTCGCAAACAAGGGCGACGAGCATCGGCTCGTCGCCCTCTTTTGTTCTCAATCCGCCAAGACTGCTCAAACTCGCGGGCACGACGAAGCGCAGCCTGCGTCCGCCGCGAAAACCCCCGAGCTCGACCGCATCACCGCGGCAGACACGCTCCGGGCCGACCGCCTGCAACCGCTTGCAACCGCGTTGTCTCCTCGGGATCACGGGGGCGGTATATAAAATCGATACACCATCGCGGTCTGGTGACCTATCTCTTAAGACATAGTCATAGGAAAACATGTCCTTAAGTTCATCAAGATGTAACTACATGAGTTGCGCTCTCGACCCAATCGAGCGCAAATGCACGGTGGCGCGCGGCCGTGCGCGCCGCCGACCTATATCGCCCTATCAGTTACACACGCGCTCATACGACCAGAGATCTCGCGCATGTGATAGCAGTGTCGGCTGAATTACAGAGTTTGCTAGACGTGTTTTTTCATCTCTCGATGTCGCGCCAGATTCGAGCGAAACCGCCATTTAGAGCTGAAATTCGCCACTTTACGGGTCTGGACAGGTCACCGATCGAGCGACTAATCCAAGGCCATGCTTTCGAGTGGCGCCACCCAGGTTCAATTAGCAATCGGCGACTTTGCCAAGTACGAGCGGTCCTGTGTCGATCAGGCCCTCTTCCTTCGCAATCTCCAGAGTCGAGCGGTGCGTGAGCGCTCCTCTGCTGTGCTCTGTGATCCCAGCGGCCGCGTTTTGGCCCGCGCCAACGCAGCCGGCGCGGTCTCTCTCGCCGACGCCACGTTGAGCGAGCTCGCCGCCCTGGTCGTGTCAAACACCACCCCGGTCATCATCCCCGAGGACGGTTTCTACGCCAGCGCCGACGCGACCTACTACGTCTCCCGCGGCGACGTCTTTGAGCTGCGCTCGCCCGAGCTGGCGCCCTGCTCTGGATTCCGCAAGGTCGCAGGCCTGCCCAGCGAGACCCTGAGCCTCGACGTCAACCAGTTCAACCCCTCGCTCGCTGCCGACGCTGCCCTCTTCGCCTACGCCGACGCGATCGATCGTATCGCCGAGATCGTGCACGGCTAATGTCGATCCTGCGGCCTGCTACGATCACCGCGATGACGCAAAAGATCGCAGTCTGGCTAATGCTAACCGCCACCCTCGCCTGCGACTCCAAGAGCCCAGGCGAGTCCCTCACCCCCGAGCCGACAACGGTCAACGAGTTTCACGTCTCGATCTTCAACGCCTGCACCGACGATGTCACCCTGCACGTCGGCACCTCCCAGAGCGCAGGCCACAAGGTCCTCCTCTTCAAGCTGAGCCGCGACTCCTTCGCTGGCACAAACGAAGCAGTCTGGCTCTTAGACCCCAGCGAACAGGCGATCGCTCTCTACCAGCCGATCCAAGGCAAGCAAAAGCTCAAGGTCACGGCTGACTGCACAGGCCTCGTCCGCGAGTATTAGGCTCCCTCTGGGCCCTCTGCCCGCTTCAAGGCTGCACTCGCCGTCACGGGGCGACACAACGCCAAGACTCGCGAGCACGATGCGAGGTGACGGCCTCCATCACAGGCTGCTAGGTTCCGACGGGTGAGCCCGCTCCTCCCTCGCCTCGCCGTCGCCTCTGCTCTCCTCCTGAGCCCCGCCCTGCCTGCCTGTGGCGCTCCTAGTCTCAAGACGGTCGACAGGATCGATGCGGAGCACCTAGAGATCGTCCGCGGCAACGAGCGCCTCGCCGAGACCACCCTCGACCACCTCCGCGACCTCGAGGCTGTGACCGTGAGCGAGCAGGGGCACACCCAAGAGGGCGTTCCACTCTCCGCTCTTCTCGACGATCTCAAGATCGAGACCTCAAGCATCACCGCAATCGAGGCCATCGGCGCCGATGGCTATCGTGCCGAACTCGATCCGGCGACAGCTCGTTCGCCCGACACCTTGATCGTCTTCGCGATCGACGGCGACGAGCTACCCGATCACAAGGGCCCGCTCCGCCTCCTGACATCCGATCGAGCGCTGTCAGTACGCGATCTCCGACGCCTCGTCATCCGCTAACCAAGAGAACTCGGCGGCCAGCCAAAGCGCCCCGCCAACAAGGCCTCACGAGTCGCCTACCCCGTCACGAGCCTCGAGTCCGGAAAACCGTACTGCCCTGCCTCTGGGCCCCTCTAGTCGTCGATCTCTGCTACGCGCCCGCCCTTGAAGATCACCTCGACAGTGTCGAACGTGCCCTCCCAATAGCGCCACGTGTCGGCGTCGAGACTCGGGGTCTGATGCTCTGGGGGATAGCCGACCGCGAGGATCACCGCCTGCTTGGACATGCCCTCGAGCACCTTGCCCTCGCGGATGCCCTGCTGATCGACCGAGCCAAAGCTCGAGACAACAGCGGCGTTGCAGGAGGTCCCAAAGAACTTGGCGACGTGCTCCGCCGGGCTCTCTTTGAGTGAGTCGTGGAACTCGTACTCGTACTCTTTACCGGTGTTGAGCGCGGTGAAGGTGAGTCCCTCGGTGTTGAGAAACGTGACGCGGATCGGCGTACAGAGCGGGAGCAGCTCATCCCCGTCGAGGTAGTTCACCGACGAGAGTTCTTCGTCGTCGGGATGCAGATTGACGAGGGTATAGACCTCGGCAGAGGCTCGAAGCGGGTGCGATGCGTTTGGATCCGGGGTGACCTCGGAGGGCCGACAGCCGAACACAAATGCAGAAGATACCAGAGCTATGGATGCGACAATTCGAAGGTACGACATGGACCGATCCCCGCGTAGACTGTCGGAAGCATAGCAGGAAGCACCCCACTCGCCGCTCCAACCCGCGACAGCCGTAAAAAAGTGATGTTTCCCGCGTCCACGACCGCGTTTGGGTGCTGACTCCGCAGAGCCTGCTCCCGCAAGCTTTTCATATGCGCCAAAACCGTGGACAAGAGCACGCGATCATCATTGGCGGCGGTATGGCCGGCCTCTCCTGCGCGGCGGTGCTCGCCCGCCACTACTCGCGAGTCACGATCATCGACCGCGACCCCACCCCCACAGAGGCCACTGTCCGCCCCGGTGTGCCCCAGGGCCACCACGTGCACGTACTCCTGACCCGGGGATGGCGCCTCCTCGACGACCTTTTCCCCGGCCTCGACGCGCGCCTCCTGGCCGCGGGCGCCAAGCCGGTCGACTGGATCGGCGATGTGATCTGGGAGACCCCCTTCGGTCGCGCCCCGCGGGTCCCGTCACCTCTGCACTCGCGGCTCTGCAGCCGAGCTCTGCTCGAGCACGCCGTGCGCGCTGAGCTTCTCGCGAAAACCCCCCAGGTCCGCCTCCTCTCCGGTTACGAGGTCACCGGCCTTCAGAGCAGCGCGAGCGGTGGTCAAGCAACCGTACACGGCGTCGTCGCCCACGCGCATCGACAGAACGACGCAACTCAACTCCGCGAGGAGGATCTGCGGGCAGACCTCGTCGTCGATACCAGCGGCCGCAGCTCCAAGTCGTCAACGTGGCTCACAGAGCTCGGCTGCGGGACCGCCAAGGAGACAGTGATCGACGCCCGACTCGGCTACGCCAGCCGGATCTATCGCCGACGTCCAGATGTCGACTGGAAGATCCTCTACGTGATGAACCGCGCCCCAGCATCACCGCAAAGCGGGGTCATCTACGAGATCGAGGACGATCGTTGGGTCGTCACGCTCGTGGGTTACAACGGCTGCTTTCCGCCGACCGACGAGGCGGGTTTCCTCGAGTTTGCCCGCGACCTGGCAAAGCCGGCGATCTACGAGCAGCTCAAGAAAGCCGAGCCGCTCAGCAAAATCCACGGCTACCGACGAACCGAAAATCGCCTCCGTCACTTCGACAAGCTGCGTCGCTGGCCCGCCGGATTCATCATCCTGGGCGACGCCTGCTGCACCCTCAACCCCGTCTACGGCCAGGGCATGACCCTCGCCTCGATTTCCACATCGATCCTAGACTCACTGCTCGCCGAGGGTCCCTCTGCGAAGCGCCTGCCAAAGCTCTTCCAGCGCCGCCTCAAGGCCGCGCTCAAGAGCCCCTTTACGACCGCCACCGGCGACGATTTGCGGTGGCCAGAGACTACTGGCCGAGCACCTCCGGGCCTCCGCCTCCTCCACGGTGTCGTCGATCGAGTGATGTCCGCCGCGACCCATGACCCGAAGCTTCACCTGCGCTTGATGGAGGTCCTCCACATGATCCGACCGACGAGCGCACTCCTCCAGCCGTGGATCCTCCGCCGGGCTCTGCGGGCTCGCACCTGATCCCTGCGCCCTATCAACACTCGTTCGGACCGCACTCACCCACGCGGATCTCAGAGTTGCCAGCACCGATCGCACACCACTCGGGGTACCCAGAGGGCAGAGCGCCCGCAGTGGCGTAGGGCGAAGTCCCGTCCTCTAGCCAATAGGGGTGATCAAGGGCAAACATCCACAGCGGCGCAAATGTTGGGAGTTCCATCGGCACATCAAAGGGCGGTGTCGAATGCTGGCAGTTATGCACGCACTCGAGAACGAAATGACCGTCCTTAACCAGCCCCTCCTCCAGCGCCTGCGAGGCCTGATCAAAATCTACCGCGACACAAAAATCATCAGGTCCGCCCCAAAGCACCATCGCCGGCATCGTGTGCTCTGATGTTTTCCACGGCTTCACAACACCACCAACACCGCCGGAGAGCGACATGATCGCCGACAGATGCTGGCCACGCCCGCCCGCGAGTTGGCCGGTAAATAGCGCCCCCGCAGAGACGCCTGTGCTCGAAACGCAGTTGACGTCGATCGGGAAGAGTTCATCGACACAACCGAGCATGTCGTCAAAGAAGGCAAACTCCTCCTCTAGCCGCGCCTGACTGTCGAGCGAGGTGAAGGGCCATTTAAACAGCACATCGTCCTTGGACTCTGGGATCACGGCGATGAAGCGGAGCTCTTCGACCGCGCTCTCGACCTCGCTGCGCTGGTAAAAATCAAAGGCCGTGCCGCCGAGCCAATGCCACATAAAGATCACCGGGAGCTGCTCGCCCTCGCCGATCTCCTCGGGTGCGACGACAGCAAAACGCCGGGGCCCACCGGCAGTCGCGATCTCGTTGGGTGCCACCTCCTCGCCCTCGAGGAAACCAAGCTCAATCGTCGGACAGATGCCGCCGAACCTCGGCACCGGCGGGGCCTCCTGTGCACCCGGCGGCGGCTCCTGACCGCAGAAGACAAGCTCAGTCCCGCTGGTATCGTCGGTATCACCGGTCGAGCCTGTTGTCGTCGGGTCCCCAGTGCTCGTACTGGCCTCCGTATGCCCTCCGCTGCTGTCCATGCTCGTCACGCTCAGCGAATCGCCCTCGCTGCCGCTGCTCGTACTTGTCGACGAACTATCCCCCGTCGAGGCATCGCCGGAGGAGCCCGAAGCCGTGATACCGACGTCGTCATCTCCGCAGCCGACCGCGAGCGTGGAGAGAAGGACAGAGGTGATCCAAATGCGCGTAGACAAAGCTCCCGCACTACACCACAGGTCGCGGCCTGTGCAAAGACGCGCACCGGCTCCAACTCCTACAAAACAAACCTTCTGCAACCACTACGAAGGGGCCCCGAAGGACCCCTACGTTCGATTCGTGATGGCCTCTTGGTCGGCTCTAGAAGCGGAGGCGAAGCTCGAACTGGCCACTGACTGGCTGCTGGAAGCGTGTGGCGACCCCGTAGTTACCCTGCTTCTGCAGGATCGTACGGTCGAAGAAGTTGGTCGGCGCGCCCGGGTTTTGGATCTTCACGTGCTTGAGATCGCTGAGATCGCCGCCCGCCACCGGCCGAGCATTGGAGAGCGAGTACACCTCGTCGACGCGGAGGGTCGCGCCAGCGTTCGTGAGGTTGAAGACCCGAGCGGTGAACTCCAACTCGAGGTCCCCCTTGAGCGGATAGGCGTAGCCAAGGTTCGCGTTCCAGCTGTAGAGGGGATCGACGCTGCCGCCAGCGCCGCGAGGCAGGACCTGGATCAGGTAGGCGCCTCGGTAGCGAGCCGTATCCGCCCGGACGCTGACCGGAGTTCCCGAACGGAAGCGGAAGCTGCTCCCGAGGGTCAACCGACCGGCCTCTTTGAGGTCGAAGGAGTAAAATCCGTCGATCTTCACCGTGTGCGGCCTGTTTTGGAAGAGCGGGCCGTAGTTGTTGCGCACCAGATCCGGAGTATCGAACTGGGTGCTGGCACCGATGTTGATCGCACCGGTATTGCGATCGACAAAGCCGTCGTAGTTACCGATGAGGCGGCTGTAGGTGTAGTTCGCGGTCACGACCCAGTTCTTCGCAAAACGCTTTTGCAAGCGGAAGGTCCAGGCGTCGTAGTTGTTGATCGGCTTCGAGAAGAGCGTGTCGATCTTGCCGAAGGCGTCGGTGAGGAATCGGCAGCGGTTGAGCTCGCGGGCATAGACCTGACGCTGATCGTCGTCGGGCGCAGCGTCGTTGAAATCCGCCTCGATCTCGTCACAGGTCGACTGCTGACGCATGAGATCGGCCTGTGAAACACCCTCGCCGGGGTTGGCGATGATGAAGTCGAGACCACCGTTGGTCGAGATATCCTCGACCGCTCGCCCGAGGTTGCTGTGCAGCCACTGG
>Ga0256845_1003100_pt1 | contig 11488 bp, 9 predicted proteins | sample RiftiametaG_FD_189101 | JGI IMG/M metagenome (GOLD analysis project Ga0256845, IMG submission 189101) | Tube worm associated microbial communities from hydrothermal vent at the East Pacific Rise, Pacific Ocean - Riftia | ecosystem: Host-associated > Annelida > Integument > Unclassified ... | reverse complement strand
AAAATTATATTTTAATTTCTGAGTTAGAAATTGATTTAAACAAAGGCTTTACCACTATAACAGGTGAAACCGGTGCAGGAAAATCAATTTTACTAGGTGCTGTTTCGCTTATCACAGGGCAAAGAGCCGATACAAATGTGTTGTTAAACAAAGAGCAAAAATGCATTGTAGAAGGTTTTTTTGATGTATCTGATTTTAATTTGCAAAAATTATTTAATGAGCTTAATATTGATTATGAACCAAATACTATAATAAGGCGAGAAATTAATGCTAAAGGAAAATCACGTGCATTTGTAAACGATACCCCTGTTTCTGTTTCTAACTTAAAACAATTAGGCGAAAAATTAATTGATATTCATTCGCAACACAATAATATTTTATCTAATAACAAAGGTTTTTATTTACAAGTTATTGATGCATATTCGGGTTTAAAACAGCAAGTTTCTGAATATTCAAAAACATTTAGCTCTTACAAAATAAAATTTTCTGAACTAGAAAAACTAGAAAACGAAATTGCAAAAGCAAAACAAGATTTAGATTATTATCAATATCGTTTTAATCAACTTGATGAAGCTAATTTAGTTATTGATGAAGAAACCGAAATTGAAACAGACCTAAATAAATTGAATAATGCCGAAGAAATTAAAACAAATTTAAGTTCTGTTTATCAAGAACTAAGCGAAAATGACACTAATATAATTTCTGCATTAAAAAATATAGAAAATTTAATTTCTAATATCAACAAACTTGGTATTGACACAAAAAGTCATCAAAAAAGAATACAATCTGTAATTGTTGAAATACAAGACATTGCCGATGATTTAGATACTATTAACTCGGGTATTGAATATGATGTTGAAAAAATAGAGTTGTTAAACGAAAAATTAAATCTTATTTTTTCTTTACATCAAAAATTTGGGGTAAATACAAACAAAGATTTAATTAAAATTAAAGATGAACTAAGCGAAAAACTTTCGGGTTTTGCTATTGACGAAACAAAAGCAGAAAAATTAAAAAACGAAATAGAAAAACAAAAAACAGAGCTTTTTAGTTTAGCAAACAATATCTCAAAAATTAGAAAATTAAAAAAATCTGAAATAGAAACATACATAGTAAAAGTTCTTGTTTCGCTTGGAATTAAAAATGCAGTTTTTAAAATTGATATTGAAACAGGCACAGAGCTTCTAAAATCAGGAGTTGACAAAGTTAAATTCTTGTTCTCAGCAAATAAAAATATTGAAACAAGCGATATTTTAAAATCTGCTTCTGGAGGAGAAGTTTCTCGTATAATGCTGTCGCTAAAATCGTTACTAGCAAAAACCACAAATCTACCTACAATAATTTTTGATGAAATTGACACAGGAGTATCGGGCGAAATTGCAGCAAAAATGGCTGAGATAATGCATAAATTATCATCAACAACACAAGTAATTAGCATTACACATTTACCACAAATTGCAGTTAAAGGAAACGAACAGTTTGTTGTTTACAAAGATGATAGTGATAAAAAATCGCAAACAAAAATATCTAAACTTAACCAAGAAGACAGAATTAACGAAATTGCAAAAATGCTAAGTGGCAAAGAACTTAGTGCTGCTGCTGTAGAAAATGCAAAAGCTTTATTGAATTAAACTTTTAATAGTTTTTTGTATCTAAAGTAAAAACACGTTATTGCAAGGTTTAGCCGTGGCAATCTCATTGTTCAAAAAGATTGGATTGTTATTCTTTTTCGCTCTAACGATAAATTTAAATATAAGCCAAATGCGAAAAAAGTTTTATATAAAAAATATGTATAGCAAATGTTGTATTCGTCTGTTACAAAATATTTTACAACATAATGGTTTTACTGTACATACAATTACTACTAGTTTTATTGACATAGAATTAAAATCGGAACAAACAGAAAAAGACTTTTTAAAACTATTAAAAACAGAAAAATTTGAGATACTTGAAGATAAAGATAAAATTAAAGTAGAACAAATAAAACAAGCCGTTATTGAATTAATTCACTATATGAATAATGTAGATTCTATAATAAGAAAATCGGAATATTTAATTGAAAAAATGCAAATGACATATCAACAAATTTCTAGATTATTCTCTAAATATGAAAACATTACACTCGAAAAATTTATTATTCTACACAAAATTGAAAAAGCAAAACAATTACTAACAAACGAAGATTATACATTAAGTGAAATTTCGTTTATAATGGATTACAGCTCGGTTCAGCATTTATCAAATCAATTTAAAAAAATTACAGGTTACACTGTTAGCGAGTATAAAAATTTAAAAAACAAACCTAAAATATCTATTGAAGATATTGGAAATAGCACACTAAAAGAAGATGATTTCTAGCGTCTGTCTATAAAGTCAAGAAATTGAACTATAAAGTTCGAGTTCAAAGCCTGTCCCTATTTATTTCGGGGGCCTGTGAGAAATTCAAACCGCAGAATACTAAGGTATTTTGAGGATTTCAATTTTGAGCAACAACGTAGAAATAGGACTTTATAGACAAGCTCTAAAATAGGGTCTGCTGAAAAGTCACACATTTTAAGAATAAGCATTACGACAGTTAAAATTTAGTATAAACACTCATCATTAAAACTAATTTTATTACTTTTGTACACTTATTAAATATTTAACAAAATCTTAGGTATAAAAACCTAAATCTAAAGTACATAAAGAAATGGAACTTTCAACACAATATAATCCGAGCGATATTGAAGCAAAATGGTATCAAGATTGGATTACAAAAAAATATTTTAAATCTACACCCGACGAAAGAGAAGCATATTCGGTAGTAATTCCACCACCAAATGTTACAGGAATTTTGCACATGGGGCATATTCTAAACAACACATTGCAAGACGTTTTAGTTCGTCGAGCAAGAATGCTTGGCAAAAATGCTGTTTGGGTTCCAGGAACAGATCACGCCTCTATCGCAACCGAAGCAAAAGTTGTTGATAAATTAAAAAAAGAAGGTATTGATAAAAATGATTTAACTCGCGAAGAATTTCTTGAACATGCTTGGCAGTGGAAAGAAAAACACGGTGGTATTATATTAGAACAACTAAAAAAACTTGGTGCTTCGTGCGATTGGGACCGCACAAAATTTACTATGGATAAAGATTTATCTGATAGTGTAATTAAAACCTTCGTTGATTTGCATAACAAAGGACTTATTTATCGTGGAATGCGAATGATAAATTGGGATACACAGGCACAAACAGCAGTATCTGACGAAGAGGTTAATCACAAAGAAGTTCAATCTAAACTATACTATTTAAAATATAAAATTGAAGGCGAAGAAGAATTTGTAACAATAGCAACAACACGCCCCGAAACCATTCTGGGCGATTCGGCCGTTTGTGTAAATCCAAATGATGAGCGTTTTACTCACTTAAAAAACAAGCGTGTTATTGTTCCGCTAATAAATCGCAGTGTACCAATAATTATGGACGAATATGTTGATATTGAATTTGGTACAGGAGCTTTAAAAATTACACCTGCACACGATGTTCACGATTATGAAATTGGCATGAAACATAATCTTGAAACAATAAATATTTTTAATGATGATGGAACTTTAAACGAAAATGCACAGCTTTTTGTTGGCAAAGACCGTTTTGAAGTTCGCAAAGAAATAATACCTGAACTAGAAAAAGCAGGAAATCTTGTAAAAATTGAAGACTATATAAACAAAGTAGGTTTTTCTGAAAGAACCAATTCTGTTATTGAACCAAAAATGTCAACACAATGGTTTTTGAAAATGCACGATTTAGCACAACCAGCCTTAAAAGCAGTTATGGAAGATGAAATACATCTTTTTCCTGCTAAATTCAAAAACACCTATCGTCATTGGATGGAAAATGTGCGAGACTGGAACGTATCTCGTCAACTTTGGTGGGGACACCAAATCCCTGCTTGGTATTTACCCGATGGCAGTTTTGTTGTTGCCGAAACCGAAACCGAAGCTCTTAAACTAGCACAAGCAAAAGATGCAAAACTTACAATATCTGACATAAAACAAGACGAAGATGTACTTGATACTTGGTTCTCGTCGTGGTTATGGCCAATTTCAGTTTTCGACGGAATTAACAATCCCGACAACAAAGATATAAACTACTACTACCCTACCAACGACCTTGTTACAGCCCCCGAAATACTTTTCTTTTGGGTTGCACGAATGGTTATTGCAGGATATGAATACAGAAACGAATTACCTTTTAAAAATGTATATTTAACAGGAATTGTTCGCGACAAAGAACGTAGAAAAATGTCTAAATCGCTTGGTAACTCGCCAAATCCACTAGATTTAATTGATAAATATGGTGCCGACAGTGTGCGTGTTGGTATGTTGCTTTGCTCGCCTGCCGGAAACGACCTTATTTACGATGAAAGCTTAATTGAACAAGGACGAAATTTTGCAAATAAAATTTGGAACGCATACCGCCTTGTAAAATCATGGCAAATTGACGAAACAATTTCTCAACCAAAATATGCACTAGAAACAACAAAATGGTTCGATAATAAATTAAACAATGCAATTTACGATTTGATTGGTCATTTCTTAGATTTTCGTTTATCTGATGCACTAATGCGTGTTTATAAACTATTTTGGGACGAATTTTCATCGTGGTATTTAGAAGGAGTAAAACCAGCCTATCAGCAACCAATTGACAAAGAAACTTACGAAAAAACACTTCACTTTTTCGAGCTGTTACTACAAGTGCTTCACCCATTTATGCCTTTTATAACCGAAGAATTATGGCACAATATTAAAGAAAGAAAAAACAATGAAAGTATAATGATTTCGCAACTACCAAAAATTATTATGTACGAAGAATTGGTTGTTAATGAATTTGAAGAAGCAAAAGAAATTATTTCGGCAGTTAGAAATATCAGAAAATCAAAAAATATTCCTAACAAAGAACAAATGTCATTGTTTGTTCTATCCGAAAAAGATATACAATATTCCGAAACAATAAAAAAACTATCAAATTTATCTGATATTCAGCTAACTAAAGAAAAAGTTGATAATGCAATATCTTTTATGGTAAAAACCACAGAGTTTTTTGTTCCGTTTAGCGAAAGTATTGATGTAGAAGTTGAAATAAAAAAATTAAAAGAAGAATTAAAATATCAAGAAGGTTTTCTAAATTCTGTGCAGAAAAAACTTAGTAACGAGCGTTTTGTTAATAATGCACCAGAAAAGGTTGTAGCTATTGAAAAAGCCAAACAAGACGATGCCGAAAATAAAATTTCTGCATTAAAGTCACAAATTGAAGCATTAAACAAATAATTTTTAGAATTTATAGAAATTTTTAAAAAAAAATAATGTTTTATTTAGATTTGTTTTAAATATAAATAAATAATGTTTAATTTAGCATCGTTTTAAATAATAAATTTATGCATAAAGAAAGTCTTGATAAAGCCAAGGAACTTGTAAAAGAGAGATTTACCGAATATTTAGAAGGTAAAGGTCATAGAAAAACTCCTGAAAGATATGCCATTTTAGATGAAATATATTCCAGAGAAGGTCATTTCGACATTGAAACACTATATATTTTTATGAAAAATAAAAATTATCGTGTTAGTAGAGCAACACTCTACAATACTATCGAAATTCTACTAGAGTGTAATTTAGTTATTAAGCATCAATTTGGTAAAAATATAGCCCAGTTTGAACGTGCATTTAAAATTAAACAACACGACCATATAATTTGTACTGCTTGCGGTAAGGTTGAAGAATTTTCTGATCAAAGAATATATATTATTGAAAAAACTGCTGCCGAAATGGCGGGTTTTGAATTATCGCATCATTCTTTATATATTTATGGTTTATGTTCTGATTGTAAAAAAAAGAAATAAGAACACACACAATATTTAAAGCCAACTTTTTAGTTGGCTTTTTTTTATGAGTAAAAACACAAGTTCAATATAAAAAATGTATATTTGCTAAATAAACTTTAAAAAAAATAGAAATGAAAACAATTAATTTATTAATTATCACAGCAAGTTTAAGTTTTGGATTAGTATCGTGTAGTGCCGATAGCATTAGAGACAGTATTACTGAAGCTGTTATCGAAAATCAAACAGGCGAAGATGTAGAAGTAGAAAGCGATGGCGATGGCAACATGGTTATTAAAGGCGAAAACGGAGAAGAAATAAATATTAATGTAGATGCCGATGGTGAAAAAGGTAGCTTTTCTGTAAAAGGAGAAGACGGAGAGGAAGTTAATTTTTCTACCAATGCCGAATTACCAGATGATTTTCCTTCTAATATTTTTGTTATTAACGGAGAAAGACAAGGTTTAATGAATATGACTACTGACGAAGGTAAAATGGTTTCTTTTGCAATAAGTGTTGATGATGACATATCTAGTGTTTCTAAAGAAATAAAAGAAGGTATGAGTAAAAACGATTGGAAATCTTCGGCAAGTTTAATGGGCTCTAGTGAAGAAGGAATGCAAATGTACACTAACGAAAAAAATCAAGTACAAATTATTATCTCTAAAGATGGTGATAAAACTGTAGTTTCTTATACTGTAACTTATTTTACCAAATAATATTAACAGAATTAATAAGTTAGTTGCAATAGCATCGGGGAATAAATACCCAATCATGATTAAGATTTAAAAAAATTAAGAACCTCCAAACTTTTAAAAATTTGGAGTTTTTTTTAAAAAACAAAAAAACTAATACCTTAAATCCGCAAGTCAGGGTTTCACTCTGTTAGTTTATAAGTTGTTAAATATTAATCAGTTTCACTTTAATTTAAATAGTGAAGCCCTGACTATTAACATTTTAAAACTAAACCTGCGGATATAAGGTAATATTAAAAACTCATTATAAAAAAATTAAAAATGGAAAAAATTGAAGGAGTTATAGAAATCAGCACCGATAATAATTTTAGCGAAGAAGGTTATTTGCTGTATAATGCTGATATAAAAATGGGTGTAGATAACAAAATTTTACGTAGCGGATTAGACCACTTTAAGGTTTTTGGAAAAAACGAAAACAGACTTCAGTATAATCCTAATAAATTAGCAGAAATAGAAGCTCTCAGGAATAGTAAATTAAATAAACTAAAATTAAAATACGACTATCCTCATGATAAAATAAACAATGGCAAAATAAGTTTTTTAACAGAAGATTTAAAAAAACAATTTCATATTATTCAAACCAGCAATGTTAGTTCTAACAACTACGACCCTGAAATAATGAAACTTATAGATAAATATAAAGATGGAATTATTCTTGATTGTGGAGCCGGTGAAAGAAGCTCATACTATTCCAATGTAGTAAACTACGAAATAGCAAATTATTGGTCTACAGATATTTTGGGAGTTGGAGAAAAACTGCCATTTGATGATGAAACATTTGATGCCGTAATTTCAGTTGCCGTTTTAGAACATGTAAAAGACCCTTTTCTTAGTTCTAAGGAAATAACACGAGTTCTAAAAAAAGGAGGTATATTGTATTCAGCAATACCATTTCTACAACCATACCATGGATATCCTCATCATTATTATAATATGACACATCAAGGGCATAAAAATTTATATGAAGATGCTTTTACCGATTTAGAAGTAAAAGTTTCTGCTCCACTAAAGCCAATATTTACATTATCTTGGTTTTTAAATTCATATTGTAATGGATTACCTGATAAAGTTAAAAATTCGTTTATGGATATGTCTGTTAAAGATCTTATAGGATTACCAACATCTTATTTAGCACAAGATTTTGTAAAAGAATTATCTACCGAAGCAAATTTTGAACTTGCAGCAGGAACTGTTCTTGTTGGAAAAAAAATATAATTGTAAAACACCTAAACTTAGACTTTTTCTAGTGTTAAATGGTTATATTGTTAATTATCAATTGTCAATTATTAATAAATTAGGAGTTGCATTTTAACCAAAATTTATGATTTCAAAAAAAGATATTACTGAACTTGTTTCGGCAGGCATCATTAACAAAGAAACAGGAATTAGAATAAACGATTATTATTTTAGCGAACAAGAAAATAGCTCTAATAAAATATTAGTTGCTTTTGGTATACTTGGAGCTATTCTTATTGCCTTAGGTATAATCTTAATACTTGCACACAATTGGGACGAATTACCAAAATCAATAAAAACAATATTATCATTTTTACCTTTACTTATTGGGCAAGCAACAGCTTTTTACACATTAATAAAAAAACCAAACAACAGCGTTTGGAAAGAAAGTTCAAGTATCTTTATTTTCTTTGCTATAGCTTCAAGCATATCGCTAATAGCTCAAATTTATAATATTTCGGGAGACCTACCTTCATTTTTATTAACATGGTCGCTTCTATCGCTACCATTAGTTTATATTATGAATTCCAGAATAACATCTATTGGATACATTGCTGTTATTACCTATTATGCCACCGAAGTTGGTTATGTATCCGCCGCAAGCGAAAACACATATTTTTATTGGTTGTTATTAGCTTTTATTATACCATTATACTACAATTTATTAACAAAAAATCCTAAAAGCAACTTCGTTTCGTTTCATAATTGGGCTATAGCAATATCTATAAGTATAGCGTTAGGAACACTTAGCAACAAAGAAGGTAGTATTTTAATGACAATAGCATATCTTAGTATGTATGGCACATTTTATCTTTTTAGTAATACCAAATTATTTGACGGAAAAAAACTAATATCTAATGGTTTTAGAATTATTGGTTCATTAGGCTCAATTTCTTTGCTTTTAGCATTAAGTTTCAATTGGTTTTGGAAAGAACTAATAAAAGACGATGTAAATATGTCAATCTTTAATACCCTCTCATCTTTTGCAGCTTTAGTATTAACACTTATTGGCATAGCCATATTTATTTATAACAACAAAACAAAAAAAATAAATAATTACGATTTAATAGGATTAAGTTTTATTCCATTTATTGCAATTTTTTTTATTGGATTTGCAAACCCTTTAATATCACAAGTTTTAGTAAATATAATGATATTAGTAATTAGTGTATTAACCATAAAAAAAGGAACAAAACAAAACCATTTAGGTATTTTAAACTATGGATTATTAATATTAACAGGTTTAATTATTTGCAGATTTTTTGATACAAACATAAGTTTTATTATAAGAGGCTTACTATTTATAGGTGTAGGTATTGGTTTTTTTATAGCAAACTATTCTATGATAAAAAAACGCAAATTTGATAAATTAGAAGAAATAGATTAATAGAAACCATATTATTATTCAAGAAAATGAAAAAAAAATATTTTTTAATAACAGCATTTATTATTTTAGCATTAGCACAAATATTTATACCTGCTAATATGATATTCGGTCAAGAAGATATTATTAATACAGGAAAAGAATTTCATTTCAGAACTCAACCAATAGACCCCAACGACCCATTTAGAGGGAAATTTATTTATTTAAATTATAAAAACGACTTTTTTTATAATACTGATACAAATATAAAATGGAATTCTTACGAAACAGCTTATGTTATTTTAAAATCTAACGCTGATGGCTTTGCTCAAATTATTTCTGCACAAAAAGAAAAACCTGATAATAATGTAGATTTTTTAAAAGTTAAACTTCAATATATAAGTAATTACAAATGGCAAACTAAAGATAAAGACAATAAAATTAATATAAATTATCCATTTAATAGATTTTATATGGAAGAAACAAAATCTAAAGATGCAGAAAATTATTATAGAGAATCTTCTATTGATACAAATATAATTTGCTATTCTATTGTGAAAATAAAAAATGGCAAAGCAGTGCTAACAGACGTTATTATTAACGATAAATCAATAAAAGACATTATAAAAGAGCAACAAATTAATGCAATAAAAAATTAAGTAATCAAACATTTACACATAAAATAAATAAGTTCTTTTAAAAAAAAATAAAATATTTTTTTCAAATAATATACAAAATCCAAAACATTTACTATTTTTGTTGTATATTCGATTAAAAGATATAGAACATGCGATATATTGGTATTACATTAATTTTATTTATGGTTTCTTTAACTTCCTTTGGGCAAGTTAGAGCTAGCGTAAACAAAAGAGCAGCTTGGACATTTTCAATGGGACCCTCAATTGGCTTAATGGATGGAAGTAGATTTTCACCTACTACTTATGGCGGAATGATTGAACCACGTTTAATTTTTGGTGTCTTAGGTAGAAAATCAACTACTAGTATAGGAATGCCTTTAATGATTTATGGTTTTAAACAAACTTACGGTATAGACTCCGTTGTTTCAAAAGGTGTTAGTGTAAACTTGCCATTTGTAATGGATTTTAACTTTTTTCATGGTGCTTTTAAAAACACAAATCATTATGTAGGTTTTTATTTTGGTGCAGGTTGGAATTTCAACTACACAAGTTTTAACGTCTCTAACAGAGAGGGTGTTAAAGAAAATTATAAAGGTCTTAATCATGGAGTTTATACAAACGGTGGTATAAAATTCGGTTTTCCTAGTGGAGTATCCTTCGATGTTAAAATATATGCATCATTAACATTTAAAACTCCCGAACTTACTTTATACGGAGTGGCTTTATTATACAACTTCGGAATGAAGAAACGAAAAGGCGGAACTTGGTATTAAAAACAACCCTAAGTTTATTGTAATGAAAAATAAATTAGCAATATTATCAATTCTATTGTTAATTAGTGTAACATCTTTTTCTCAAAAAGGATTTAAAGGAGCATTATATGCTGGCCCTGTAACAAGCCAAGTAGATGGCGACAATCATGGAGGATACAGTAAATTTGGTATAAATGCAGGTATATCAGTAAACTTTTATATCTCAGATTTATGGTCGTTTAATACCGAAATGTCTTACATTCAAAAAGGTAGTTCTTTTAGCGATGCAAAAACCGGAGTTTATTACCGATTAAAACTTAATTATATAGAAATACCCTTTTATATAACATACAAAACACTTAAATATAAAAAATTAAAGAAATTTTCTTTCGATTTAGGAGCTACAGTAGGATATTTATTTAATGCAAAAGAAGATAATAGCGGTTACGGATATTTAGACCCCTACCCAGAAATGAAAAGTATTGACTTAAATGTTATTGGAGCTGTAAATTATATTTTTAACGAAAATTGGAAAATAAGTGTTCGCTTTCAATACTCTTTAATGCCTATAAGAAAAGTAGAAGCAAACCCTAATAAATATGTATTTAACAGAGGACAATATAATAATTTATTTGCATTAAACTTTTATCGATATTTTTAATTGTTCTATTGTTAAACTGTTCTATTGTTAAACTGTTACCGTCAAGCTAATAAAATGAACAAATGCGGAGATTAACAATATAAACTCAGTAAAAAAAGCGGAGAATAATTTGTTTGCGAAGAATAATTAGTATCTTTGTCGCAAATTATGCGAAGAATGAAAATCTACATACACGAACAAGATAATTGGCCATATTTTAAATGGGACAATAATAAAGTGCTATTGAAACT
>Ga0256845_1003099_pt1 | contig 11489 bp, 14 predicted proteins | sample RiftiametaG_FD_189101 | JGI IMG/M metagenome (GOLD analysis project Ga0256845, IMG submission 189101) | Tube worm associated microbial communities from hydrothermal vent at the East Pacific Rise, Pacific Ocean - Riftia | ecosystem: Host-associated > Annelida > Integument > Unclassified ... | reverse complement strand
GGGAGTTTGCGGGAAGGGAGGGGAGAATTCGTGTATGCTCCCTTCCCGCGTTGTTATGAATCTGCCTCTTGCCATGAAGTTGAAGTCTCGTCATCGCCGAGATTGTAACGCTTCTGTTCCCGCCAGACAAGGCTGAACCGTGGTACAATCTTTTTGAACCTTTCGGTCGATTTGGGTGTTTTCTAAGAAAAATACTTGCCTAAATCATTTCTGCTCATACTAACTATAAATGAGTGTGCGCGAGCAGCGTTTGTGCTTTGCACGCTGTTGTGTCGATATGATGCTTGAGATTTTTTGCGGGCAAGTCCGTACACGGGCAAGTCCGTACAATCCTTACACTACAACAAGGAGTTTTTCTATGATCTTCACCCGACAGACCCTAATCGGTTCAGTTTTTTTTCTTATGAGTTTGTTTGTCACTACTATGGGCCTTGCAGAAACTGTTGTTCCATCTGCCGATCTTGCAGAAACGGTTGTTCCATCTGCCGATGGAGTCCCTATTGCTTACCAAGTACAGGGTGAAGGGGAACCTGCCTTAGTGTTTGTACATGGTTGGTCTTGTGACCAAAGTTATTGGGATGCCCAGGTCGAATATTTTGCCAAACACTTTACTGTTGTCACTCTTGATTTAGCTGGACACGGGAAATCAGGGCTTGATCGGAAACAGTGGTCGATGGAAGCATTTGGTGCAGACGTTGTGTCTGTCGTAACGCAGCTTGATCTGAAGCACGTTATCTTGATCGGCCATTCGTTGGGAGGTTCTGTGGTTATCGAGGCTGCTCGGCATATTCCGGAAAGGGTTATCGGGGTCGTGGGAATCGATACGCTTCAAAATGTTGAATTAAAAGTCGATCCGGAACGGATCGATCAGGTGTTAGCACCATTACAGAAGGATGTTGCCGGATTTACAAAGAAAATTGTGCATTCGATGTTCCCTTCGACGAGTGATCCTGCGGTGGTCGAAAAAGTTCTGGCGGATATGTCATCTGCTCCGCCGGAGGTTGCAGTGAACACGATGCGAGCGTCCATTGAATTCGACCTCGCTCAGGCTTGTGAAGATGTCCAGGCCCCTGTTCGGTGCATTAATTCTGATAAATTTCCGACAGATATTGAAGCTAATCGACGCCACCTACAATTTTTTGAAGTCGTGTTCGTTCCGGGAGCAGGACATTTTTTCTTTCTGGAAGACCCTCAGACGTTTAATGACCTCTATCTTGGAAAGATTGTAGAGGAGTTGACCTCGCTGGCTGCCCAGGAAGAAAACGCTGAATAAGAAACATTCCAGCCAGAGTTTGTTACAACGGAATTTGTACTGAAGGAGTGCGAAAGCTTTCAGGTCCCTGATTGAATCGTAGTGCTGTGAAGAGTGGATTGTCCTAATAAATAATTCACCTTACGCAGGATACATCTCCTGTCATCCAACGACGCTCTGCCCACACATATCGGGCTGGTGCAAACCCCGCCATGAATAGCGGTGGCTATATCGCCACGTGTTTCACACGTGGTGGAGCAGATGTGGGCAGAGCGTCGTTGATGACAGGGGAGAACGTGTGCCCTGCGTAAGGTGAGTAGATAATAAGGAACGTCGCAGGGTGTTTTCCGTCATTTATCCTACGCAGGATGAGTGGCAGAATGCGTCCCCGGCGGGGTTCTCAAACCCATTGAAGGAGGAAGACGTGTATGAAAAATTTTGGTTCAGTTGATGAGGTTTTGGATTTTGCTATTTCTGAAGAAGAAGCTGCTGCACAGTTTTATACTGATTTAGCAGCAAAGATGGATCGTGCTTGGATGCGCCAGGCTTTTGAAGATTTTGCCAATGAGGAAAAGGGACATAAGGCAAAGTTACTGTCTGTCAAAAAGGGAAAACTCTTGCTGTCAGCAGAAGCGAAGATCACTGATCTTAAGATCGGGGATTATTTGATTGAGGCCGAATCTGGTAGTGATGGGCTTGATTATCAGCAAGCGTTGATTATTGCCATGAAAAAAGAAAAGGCCGCATTTAAACTCTATAGCGACTTGGCCGCGACAACAGAGGATGCGAACCTTCGTACTGTTTTCCTCTCCCTGGCGCAGGAAGAAGCCAAGCATAAGCTTCGGTTTGAAGTCGAATACGACGAACATTTTCTCGCAGAGAATTAAAAAGAAATCGCGGATGACAGGTATTGTACATACATGGTGGTGGAGTCCGCCGTTAAGATGGGTTCCACCACCATGCCTGCAATTTGTGCGGACTCTTGTCATTTGGGCCTCGGCGGTATTGCCATTTTCACGAAAGACTGTTTTTTTCTTGACAATAATATGAGAATATTCTCATATTAACGTATTGCCTCATTACTTGAAAAAACACACACGCATGACGATGCTGGGGGAAAAATTTATGCGGGTCCACAAAAATTTTCCGTATCTATTCATAGGGTTTCTTGTGGCATGGCTCCTCCTGAGTGCTTCTCTCTCGTGGCAAGTTGTTTTTATCGGCGTAGTTGTCTCGTTTACTTTAACAGCTTTGTATGCCAGTTCGCGTTATGCCGGGCTGGGGAGCGTAAATTTCAGTGTTCCCGTTATCAAAGCGATATTTGTCTACCTCTTCATTTTTTTACGGGAACTCATTAAGTCAAATTTCGATGTGGCACTCAGGGTTGTTAACCCTTCTCTTCCGATCCATCCAGGCATTGTCGAAGTAAAAACCAATCTGAAGTCCCCACTTGGGCGTCTTGTTCTGGCAAATTCCATTACTCTCACTCCGGGAACTCTCACTGTTGAAACCTGTGACGATTCTTTTTTCATTCATTGGATCGATGTAAGCTCCCCTGATATCGAAACAACGACGAAAGAAATTGTCAGCACATTTGAGAAATATCTGGAGGTTATCTATGGCTGATTCCATTTTTATGGTTGCAACGGGCGTGATGCTGGTTGGAATCGTGTTGGCAATGTTTCGTTTTATCGTCGGGCCGACACCTGTTGATCGCACGATTGCTTTTGATGCGCTTACCATTATTTCCTTATCGTTGATCGCGATTATCGCTCATTTTTCAAATCGATTTATTTATATAGATGTTGCGTTGGTGTATGGATTGCTGAGTTTTCTGGGCGTTGTCGCTGTTGCCAGATATTTAGAAAAAGGATTATAGGAGGCGGAAAGTAAGTAAGCAGTAAACAGGAAGCCGTCGTCAGTAAAACGACGGCTTCCTGTTTACTGCTTACTGGAATTATGGAGTTTTTTAAAGTGCTGGGGGCATACACGACACTTGCGGGATCGGTATTTCTCTTTCTCGGTGCGCTGGGAACAGTACGGATGCCCGACAGTTACAATCGCATACAAGCCGGAACAAAAGCCACGACGCTTGGAACAATGTTTTCGTTGATCGGGATCGGTCTGTATCATCCTTCCTGGTTGGGGAAGATTCTGTTGCTCATACTTTTTATCCTGCTCACAAATCCAATTTCATCCCATGCGCTGGCACGGGCGGCCCATTTTATTCATATTCCATTATCGGAAAAAACCGTCATTGACGCCTTGCAAGAACGAGAAACGTCTCAGCAAAATCTGACTGATGAGGAGGAGCAATAATGTTTTTCATATTCATTACGGTTGTATTAGGTCTCAGCATGTTGGTTGCCGCTGTTTTGACAATTCAACTCCATGATATGGTTGCTTCAATTATCAGCGCTGGGGTGGTCAGCCTGTTTGCCTCAATTCTTTTTCTCTTGCTCGCGGCTCCTGATGTGGCGATGACAGAAGCTGCTATCGGCAGCGGCTTAACGACGGTTATCTTTCTTTATGCGTTGAGTAAGATTAAAAAGAATAAGCAGGAAGAATCCTGAGCATGTTTGAGGAAATCATCATGTTTGCATGAGACATCCCATTGAGATATGTCACGCGGCCAACCGGCCTGAAATTGGATGGGAGGCGTTCCCCCGAAACGATGGAGACGTTGTTATATGGAGACGTTGTTATTATGATAAAACGGTTATTGATCATCATCAGTATTATTGGAGTTGGCGTTATTTTTTACGATCTCGTGACGGAATTTCAGGAAGCTCCGGCTCTCCATCCTCTCGCTGAACGGTATGTCAGGCAAGGGCCAATGGAGGTGGGTGCTGCAAATTTAGTGACAGCGGTCGTGGTAACCTATCGCGGCCTGGATACGCTTGGAGAAGTGACGGTGCTGTTTATTGCCGCGACAGGCGTAGGACTGCTGTTAAAACGCCGCCGGGAACATTCGCGTGATAAACATCACGCAAGTGAGCTTGTGCGTACCGGCTCCCATGTGTTGGTTTCTTTAATCTTTTTATTTGGCATTTATATTTTCGTCAACGGTCATCTCACGCCTGGCGGAGGGTTTCAGGGAGGGGCTGTGATTGCCTCTGGAGCACTCCTTTTGTTCCTGGCGAATCCCTATCAGGAACTCGGCCATAGGTTTGTGAGTACCGTCGAATCCTCTTCCGGGGCTGTGTATGTCGGGTTGGGACTGTCAGGCTTGTTTCTGGCAGGGGGATTTCTGGATAATAGCGTGTTGAGTCTGGGGACATTGGGGCAGTTGTTCAGTGCTGGAACGATCCCTCTTATTTACACCTGCATTGGTCTCAAAGTTGGCGCTGAACTGAGTAATGTCCTACAGCATTTGCAGGAGGCATAATGACAACAATCATTCTTGCAATCGGATGTATATTGGTGTTAATCGGTTTATGGGGCATTCTGACTCGTAAAAATATGCTGAAGATGATTTTGGGGTTTTCCCTGTTAGATACTGGTGTTCATATTATCATGGTCTCTGTCGGCTACCTCAAGGGAAGAACGGCCCCTATTCTTGACGCTGCTGTGACTGATGCTGTGAACACGGTCGTTGATCCGATCCCTTCTGCCTTAGTGCTGACAGCTATCGTGATTGGCGTGGCAATCACGGCGTTGATGCTGAGTTATGTCGTGCAGATGTATAAGCACAGAAGATCGCTTTCAATCGAAGATTACGAGGAGTTGAAATGGTAAATCCACTCTATCTTTTTAGTATTGCGCTGGGTGCAGCATTTTTGCTTTCCATATTTGACAGACGTGGCCGTCATGTATCCTTGTCGGTTTTTATGCTGGCGTTGCTTGCCATGACAACGATATCAGGCTCATGGATGGGACTTGTATGGGGGCAGAAAGTCAGTTTTGCGACAGCCGGATTTGCCCCTCCTTTTTCGATTAATTTACAGATCGGCCCGGAAGAAGCCTTCTTTGCCTTTTTCACCAATCTCGCCGGGTTGTTAGGCGGCCTGTTCCTGCTCAGAAAATTTCGGGAACACGGTGTGTCGGGGATGATCCTCTTTTTGATGATGATTATGGGGGTGAACGGAATTATCCTGACCCGGGATCTGTTTAACCTGTTTGTGTTTATGGAAATTTCGTCGATTGCGACGTATTCAATCCTTGGGATAGAACAGAATTCCAGATCACTTTCTGCTGGGTTTAAATATCTTATTGCAGGAGGACTCGCCACATTCTTTTTCCTGATTGGTACGATTTTTATCTACCATTTGACTGGTACACTGAATATTGACGGAATGATCGCGTCGCAACAGCTTTTTGTTGGAAAAACGGGATTTATCGCGGTCTTTTTGCTGTTGTTTGCCATTTTGCTCGAGCTCAAACCGTTTCCGGCGAACGGCTGGGCTTTGGACGTCTATCAGGCTGCGCCATCAGGTATTGTCGCAATCATCGCTGTTGTCAACTCCGGCGGGATGCTGTTCGCGTTGTATAAAATCGTGCCGCTTGCGACAAAGTGCCTGCCGTGTATCGCTGCTATCGGGCTCGTGACGTTTCTGTTTTCGAATGTTTTGGGGCTTAAACAAACCGATGCAAAACGGCTTTTGGGCTACTCGTCAATCGGTCAAATGGGCTTGATCATCAGCACCCTGGCGATTGTGTCGCAATTTCCGAATCCATCAATGTACCTGCCGCTGATCGTGGGGGGCTTATTTCTGAATCATTTTATCGCGAAAGCCGGATTGTTTTGGTTGGCCGGCATGATTCAGCAGACACGTATTCAGGATTGGGGGAAGGGATTGACTGGTGTGGAATGGTCGGATAAAAAAATTTCTGCCGGCTGGTTCCATCAGCAAATAACGCGCCACATTCCTGCGACCATCGTTCATCCGGTATTTCTGGCGATTTTCGGGAGTTTTCTGTTCGCCCTGGCAGGGTTTCCGCCATTCCCTGGTTTCTGGGCGAAGTGGGAGCTTGTATGTCAACTCGCGGCCCATGGGATGGGACGCTGGATCGGCTTGATTCTGTTAGGCTCATTGCTGGAAGCAGTCTATTTGCTCCGATGGTTTGGGTATGCTGTGCATAATGTACGCGCCACAGCTTCTCATCAAGGGGATGGAACTGAGAAATCGGCGTCCCCCTCTACGTCACTACAGGCTCTTGATTTGATTAAGGTTGTGCCGGTAGCAGGATTTGCTCTGCTTCTCTATTCTGCTGGATGGACAACCAGCAGCCTCGCGAAGGGAATCGCGCCTGCTGTCATTCTGCCTCTCGTGATTTCGGCGATATGGTTTCTGTTTGATTACCAACTCTCCATCAAAATGCGAGGATTGCTGACAATGCTGCTGGTTGCCCTGTTTAGCGCTGTCCTGTTACCGAAATTATCAGGCATACCGCTGATGTTCGGCATCATTTTTTTGCTCGGAAGTGTTGTGCAACTTATAGCAACCCTTGAATTGTCTCCCGATGAGCAGCGTGGCGTCAGCAGACGTATCGGCTTTTATCCCCTCTTGCTGTTATTAATACTATCCCTGGGAATGCTGCTCGTTTCGAAAACAACCTTAGAATTTTTCTACTGTTGGGAGCTTATGACCGTGAGCTCATACCTCCTGATCTTGCGTGGAAAAAAAGCGATGCAGCCGGCGTTGCATTACATCATCTTTTCAACGGCAGGCGCATTCTTATTATTGGCAGGTTTTGGATTTGCCGCAAAGGAAACCGGCGACCTGCTGTTTTCGTCGTTTAATCTTTTAGGCCGTTTGACTCCTCATATCTACATGGTGCTGGTCGCAGGATTTCTTGTCAAAACAGGGGCCATCGGTGTGCATGTTTGGCTTCCGGGAGCCTATGCCGAAGCGGAAGACACGGTCTCTTCGCTTGTCTCGTCGGTGTTAAGTAAGGTGGGGATTTTTGGATTGTTTATGGTGACGATGGCAATGGGGAGCCAGTTTTTCGGCCATGTCTACCTGGCTTATATCCTGGGATGGATTGGTGTTTTAACCGCTCTGTTTGGGGCGTTAATGGCGGTGTTTCAGGAAGACGTCAAGCCCATGCTGGCGTATTCCAGCATGGGGCAACTCGGCTACATTGTCCTGGCTTTTGCGATCACCAGCCACCTTGGCTGGACAACGGCTTTGTATTTGTCAGTGACGCACCTGCTGTTCAAAGCGATGTTATTCCTGGCGGTGGCGGGAGTCATCTTGCGCACAAACACCCGCAACATGTATGAAATGGGTGGCTTGATTAAGCAGATGCCCTTTTCGTTTGTCTCTGTGCTGATTGCCATTATTGCGGTTTCGGGCGTTCCTCCGCTGTCTGGATTTGGTGGAAAATGGCTGCTCTATAGTGCGTTGTTTGAGAAGGGGTGGTATGGACACCTCGCTGTCGCATTTTTCTCTGGTGGGATCGCCTTTCTCTACCTGTTCCGCCTGATTCACACGATCTTTCTGGGACAGCCAAAGCCGACGTTGCAACATGTGACTGAAGCTCCGGCGGCCTTTCTTGTACCGCAATACATTTTTCTGATTGCGATTATGGCGATTTCAACATTCCCGAGCGTGATCCTCAAACCGCTTTCTTCGGCTGTCGACTTGTATTACGCTTCGACGCTGACCTGGGAAGGATTTACCCTGAAAAGCTCTCTGGGCTACTGGAACGGGTTGGCAGTCATGAGCGTCACGATGATTATTTTTGCGATCCCGCTGATTTGGCTGCTGGTGATGATGCGAAAACCGCAGGAGGTCAAGCAGTTCAATATCGTGTATGCGGCAGAGCGTCCGGACAGACCGGAAACCACGCACTTTGCCCATAATTTTTTTGCTCATTATCAACGGGCACTCGGTTTTATGGTCACACCGCTGGCGACTCGATTCTGGAGTGCTGTGGCGGAAGGGGTACATTCCCTGGCCGGGGCGATCCGAAGGATCTATACGGGGAATGGTCAGACCTATGCCCTGCATATTATGTTGTTTTTATTGGCATTTTATTTATTGGTGAAATAGTGGTAAGGATTGTTGTAAGAAGGATGAGAGGCGGGATGCCGTCTCTTTCTCTCTTGTATCCTTCCTGCACCCATTCTTGTCGCTTCCAAAATGGAAAATTATTTCCAAACATTTATCTACTGCCTTATTTCCTTGTTCGTGGTCTTTAATTACGGCATTCTGTTGACTGGAACGGTAGCACGGATTGTTGCCAGGGTGCATGGGCGGTATGGTATTCCTGTTTGGCAGCCATATCTTGATATTATCAAAAATAATGCCAAACGTACGGCGGTGATGCACGGTATCATGTTTTATCTCGGCCCCGTGTTTCGTCTGGCCGGAGGGGTGGGAACCTATCTCTTTATTCCGGCGATTTTTGGGTCCACGGTTTTTTCGAACTTGAGTTTTTCCGGCGATCTCCTGCTCGTCATGTACTTCATCTTTTTTGGGCAATTGGGCATGGCGTTGGGAGCCGGGGAGAGTGGTCATCCTTACAGCGCGATTGGGGTGGCTCGTGGTTTGGCGCAGATGACGGCGTTTGAGGTCCCTTTTGCCCTTTCTGTGATCTCGTTGGTGATTCAGTATCACACGTTATCCATTACGCAAATTGTCGCGGCCCAGCAAGGTGGGGTTGCGAATTGGACGATGATGACGAATCCACTGGCAACAATCGCCGGAATGATCGCCTTCCTGGGGATGACTGGTCATTCTCCATTTGACATTGTGATTTCACCCCAGGAAATTCCGATTGGCCCTCCCACTGAGTTTCACAGTTCCTTTTTAGGCATGTTGCAGACGAACAGAGCGGTGTTTAATGCTGCAAAGCTGGTGCTCTTTATGAATCTGTATTATGGCGGAGCGACGAATATTTTGATAATGGTGGTCAAAACATTTGCCATTTATATGGTGACGGTGCTGGTTGGAGTGTCATTCCCGCGTTTTCGGGTCGATCAATCAATTCGGTTTTTTCTGAAAGTTCCGACGATCATCGGAATTGTTGCTGTTATCGTTTATGCTGTCTGAAATAGATCGAGAGTGTCATAGAGCCATTGAGTGTCCCGGTAGAGAGGGCATTCCTTTGTTCCGACATGCCCATCAACGGCGTTATGACACTCTCAAATAGCTTTCGAAGAGAGGGAAAAAAGTATGCGATGGAAAAGTGGCCGGAAAAGCAGTAATGTTGAAGACCGACGTGGCGGACGCGCCATAAAACGTACCGCAGGAGGTGGGATTGGAGTCATTATTCTCGCTCTTGTGGCAATGTATTTTGGGGTTGATCCGTCGGTCGTTTTGAATTTTGGCTCATCAGGCACGCAACAGACATCCACGTCGAAGCAGGTTCCGCTATCGCCGGAGGAACAAGAGTTAACGGACTTTGTGTCGGTAGTGCTTGCTGATACAGAGGATACCTGGCACGAAATTTTCCGTCAAATGGGGAAAGCGTATCAGGAACCGAAACTGGTGCTGTTTGCCGGAGCGGTAAATTCTGCCTGCGGGTACACTCAGGCAGCGGTTGGCCCATTTTATTGTCCTGCCGACCAAAAGGTGTATATCGACCTGAGTTTTTACCAGGATTTAAAGAATCGATTTCAAGCCCCTGGCGATTTTGCCCAGGCTTATGTGATCGCCCATGAAATCGGGCATCATGTGCAAAATTTATTAGGTATTTCGAAAAAGGTTCATGCTGCGCGACAAAAAGTCAGTCAAACCGAAGCCAACCACCTTTCTGTGATGCAGGAATTGCAGGCCGATTGTCTGGCTGGCGTTTGGGCGTATCATGCGAATAAGACTCGCCAGATTCTTGAAAAAGGCGATGTTGAGGAAGCCTTGAATGCTGCAAGCCGCATCGGAGATGATCGGCTTCAAATGCAGTCCAAAGGCTACGTATCACCCGATTCATTCACCCATGGCAGCTCTGAACAGCGGGTTCAGTGGTTTACCTTTGGCATACAGTCTGGAGACATCTCCCGCTGTAATACCTTTCAGGCGAAAACCTTGTGATTCCCGGTGGTCTCCCGTGATCGTCACGGGATTGAAGTGAGGCATGATGAATATGTTTTCGGTCGAAGAAATCCCTTGTCCACTCAATTCTTGTCGTTCTCTGCATTGTGCGGAGAACGACAAGAATTGGAATGATTAATCACACATATTGTAACTATGGATGTATTCCCTTATGGTCGCTTATATTTTATCTGATATAGGTCATCAAAGTACATACAGAAATCATGCGGAGGATATTATATGATTTCATTAACAGCACGTGCACGAAAAAAATTAGAAGAAATTGCAGAAAGTTTACCCGAAGAGCACAGCCCTATCTGGGATATTGTCTTTATGGGCTTTGGCTGAGGCGGACCGCGCATGGGACTGGTTCAGTCCCGTTCAAAAAATAGTGAAAACGTCGTAAAAATCGAAGGATTTTTGTTCACGGTTGAGCAGAGTTTGAGTCGACTCATCCCTCATTATGGACATTTAGTTGTTGATTTCAGAGATTCATTTTTCGGGGAAAATTTTACCGTGCAATTCAGCCGACAGACTCCCTGTTAATATCTACGCCTTGCGGAGGTTTTTCTAACCTTCGCAAGGCGGTCAGGCATGGCCCCCAAAACATTATGAACGAGCAAGAACACAGATGGCCGGATCACGAGTATTTCTGCGATGCGCTTCCCAAAGTGGTCAAGCCCTACGCTGGACCGGTTGAAAAGTTTTTAAACTGGGCGCGGGCAAATTCCCTCTGGATTTTGGGATTTGGAACCGGCTGCGGTGCGATAGAACTGCGTCCCTTAATGACCGCGCGTTTTGATATGTACCGCTATGGCATTGCGCCTCGTCCGACCCCCCGGCAGTCTTCCGTGTTTATCATCGGTGGCTACGCGTCTGTCAAAACCATGAAACGCATCATCAGGAGCTATGAACAGATGCAGAATCCGAAGTTTGTGCTTGGGTTGGGGAGTTGCACCATTAACGGCGGAATGTATTGGGACAGTTATAATACCATTAACCGGCTCGATTATTACATCCCGGTTGATGTCTATATTACCGGGTGTATGCCGAGACCTGAAGCACTTCTGGCCGGATTGAACACCCTTAAGGAATTGATTAAAGCCGGAAAAGCCGAAGGGGCAAATCAATACGCTGAAAATTTTGAATGGTACAAGGCAAATCAACAAAAGATTATCACAGACTGGAACATGCCTGAGTATAACTGGTAGCGAGGACATGGGAGTACTTCGAGTACTTCGAGTACTTCGAGTACTTCG
>Ga0256845_1003098_pt1 | contig 11490 bp, 12 predicted proteins | sample RiftiametaG_FD_189101 | JGI IMG/M metagenome (GOLD analysis project Ga0256845, IMG submission 189101) | Tube worm associated microbial communities from hydrothermal vent at the East Pacific Rise, Pacific Ocean - Riftia | ecosystem: Host-associated > Annelida > Integument > Unclassified ... | reverse complement strand
TCCCGAGGCGGGCGGCGATTTTGGGGTAGGACTCGGCAAATTCCTCGCCCATCTCGCGCATATAGGCCAGCTCTTCTTCGTATTTTTTCAGTATCCGCGTGTCCATGGCTTATCCTTTCACCACCGACATATCGCCCGAGGCGAGGTCTAGCTCGGTGCGCATAAACACCTCCACCGGCACCGGCTGCGCCCATATTTCAGCGTGGATATTGAACAGAATGCGCGAATGCGTGCCCTCAACCGTGGTTGAAAGCTTGACCTCAAGGCTGCCCTGCACAATGCGCGGTTCGTAGCGTTCAATGGCTTTATGGATCATCCGCTCCAGCTCATAAGGGCGGGCCTCGGCGGCCTTTTTGCCAGCAATATCGGTGATACCATAATTCAGCGTAGAGGCCGCCGCGAAGGGATATTCATCCTCGATCACATCGCCTTCTTGGTTAACGGTGTTGAGCAGCCAGCCAAGGTCTCGCAACACGATGTCTCGCAATTGCCGGATATCAATGATCTGGTCGCGCGCGCTTTCCTTAACCTCAGTCGGGTGATTATCCGTCAGCCGGTCCAACAGCGACGGTTGCAGGCGCTCGGAATCTCCGAGATCAGCCATCGGCGCTGCCAGTGTTAAACGTAACTTCGCGCAGGTCCATCAGCGCCAAATCACCAGCGTCGGTCGCAAACAAGCGTTGGCCGTGGCCGGCATATGTTTCACTGCCAAGGTCTGTCCATTCGGTTGCCTTTGCCAGCTTAATCTCGTCGCTTCCATTAGGTGCATCGGGGTAGCGGGTGGGAATAAACCCAACCACTTCACCGCCATTGGCCCATGTAATTTCAACCGGAGTCCAGACGCTATCGCGCAGGTCTGTCGGGGCTTCAAAGCTCAGCTTTTGAATAGCAGAAAACGGCACCCAGTAATAGTTGCCATTCATCACCAGCTCAAGCAAAGGCCCAAGGCGCATATCGGCATCGGCGATCCAAGCAAAATCTTGCTCGTCAGCGGTGCCGGAAACCGCAGGCGCGGCTTCAAAGGCATCAGCGCGCAGGGTGGCGGCGGCTGCGTGGTCGCCTCGGGCATTGGCCCCAAGGGCCTCCACCATCAGGGCGATCCAGTCTTCGGGTTCGCCAAAAATCAACGGGGCTTTCTCGCCGGCAAACACCTTTTCGCGCACCAGCTCGCAAATAATAGCCTCGCGGTAGCTTTGCACCATCGGCATGGTTTCCACATCCATCCCGCCACAAACTTTTAGCTGTTTTACGGCGCGTTCCCATTCGCCAAGGACCGCAAAAAGTTGAAACAGGAATATCCGTTGTTTCACATCTGAAGGGTCTTTGCGCACTTTGTCCATCAACGCCGCAAGCGTTTCGTCCAAGGTTCCGGAACTCAGAATATCTTCGGCCAAAATAGCGCCCCTTTTACATCATGCCAGTTCGCCCAAAGCGCGTGCGCTCGGGCGAACTGTATTTCAGGTGGCCACCGCAAAGCAGCCAACAAACCGCTAGATAGCGTATGCAGCTGTGTTCTTGACACGGCTCCATTCAGCTTTTTTCTTGGTTTTCATTTTGCCGGAAGAATCCTGCGCGGTGTATTCGACCTTCATCGCGCCGTATTGCATCGTGATGCTTTCTTCGCACACGTCATCGCCGTCCGAGCCGGACCATTCGATATCCTGCACCATCACCAATTTGAAATGGAACATCATGAAGGTCGCACCGGAAGAGGTCTCCGAACCGCCAGAGCGGCGCAGCTCAACAACAGCTTCATCAAAGTGGCGGCCAGTTACGAGCTGCTGGAACAAGCCAGGCGAGCCGAGGTCGGTTTTCTTGGTGAAGCTGAATTCCTTAAAGGTCGCTTTACCGGCACCACCGCCACCCGTTGAAGAGCCGATGTTGATGTTGTTTTCGGCCCCGATTGTGAAGCTAAGCAGCTCCCAAGCGCTCTTGCCATCTTTTATCATTGCTTCGTCATGCGTCTCGCCGGGAACTTTTTCTGCGTCAGCGGATGCCGTGAAGTACATAAATGCGTCAAATGCCATGTTTATCTCCTATATATCATGGTGTCTCTAATTTTACGAGTCGGGCCGCGGGGAGGCAGGCCCCCCGAAGCAGTGTTATATCACCAGTTATTTCTTCTCGGAGGGCAGTTTCGATACCAATCGTAGCGAAACAGACAGCCCTTCAAGCTGGTAATGCGGGCGAAGGAAAAACTTCGAAGAGTAATACCCGGGGTTGCCCTCGATCTCTTCGACGACCACCTCAGCGGCGGCCAACGGTTTTTGTGCCTTTACCTCTTCCGACGAAATGTCGGCATTGAAGTCTACGTAATCGTCAATCCAGGTTTGCAACCATTCTTGCATGTCGCCCCGTTCTTTGAACGAACCTACCTTATCTCTTACGATACACTTCAGATAGTGAGCGAAGCGGCAAGTTGCAAACAAATAAGGCAATCTTGCCCCAAGATTCGCGTTTGCCGTAGCATCTGGGTCATCATATTCAGCCGGTTTATGCAGGCTTTGCGCGCCAATAAAAGCAGCCAAATCAGAGTTTTTACGGTGAATAAGTGGCATCAAACCATTATTTGCCAGCTCAGATTCCCGGCGGTCAGAAATCGCGATTTCTGTCGGACATTTCATGTCCACGCCGCCATCATCGGAGGGGAAACTATGGGTTGGCAGATTTTCCACCGCACCGCCGGATTCAACCCCACGGATACGCGTACACCAGCCATATTGCTTAAAACTCTTGGTGATGTTGGTCGCCATGCCATAAGCCGCATTGACCCACGCATACTTGCCGCTATCTGCGCCTTCGGTATCCTCCTCAAAAGCGAATTCTTCCACAGGGTCGGTTTTGGCCCCATATGGGTGCCGACCAAGGAAGCGCGGCATGGCCATGGCCAAATACTGGCTATCTTGGCTCTCACGCAGGCTCCGCCAAGCGGCATATTCCGGTGTTGAGAAAATCTTGGTTAGGTCGCGCGGGTTGGCAAGCTCGTTCCAGCTGTCCATCTGCATCAATGACGGGCTACCACCAGTGATAAACGGCGCGTGCGCCGAGGCCGCCACCTTGGACATTTCGCCCAGAAGCTCCACATCGGGTGGGGAATGGTCGAAATGGTAATCGCCCACCAAGCAACCATAAGGCTCGCCGCCAAATTGGCCGAACTCTTCTTCGTAAATCTTTTTGAAGACCGGAGACTGATCCCACGCCGTGCCTTTGAATTTGCGCATGGTCTTTGAGAGATCTTTTTTCGAAATATTCATCACTTTGATTTTGAGCTGCTCGTCGGTCTCGGTGTTATTCACCAAGTAAGACAACCCACGCCACGCGCTTTCCAGCTTCTGAAATTCGTCATTGTGCAGAATTTCGTTCACCTGCGCGGTCAGCGTTTTGTCGATCTCGGCAATAATGCCTTCAATCGTGCGCAACGCATCGTCAGAAACCAGCGCGGTATTGGCCAGCGCTTGCTCCGCAAGGGTTTTTACCGCTTCTTCCACAGCCGTTTTGGCCGTGTCAGATTTCGGCCGGAATTCTTTTTGCAACAAGTTGGCAAAGTCGTCATTCGCAAAAATGCTCTCGCCAGCTTGGGCTTCTTGCTCCAGTTCAGCCATTATTCAGCCTCCCCCTCGTCATCAGATTTCGGTTTTGGTGTAGAGGCCAGCGCTTTGAGCAACGCTGGGTCTTGCGTGATTTTAGCCATCAAATCCTCGGCACCGGTTTTGCCGTCCATATAGGTCATTAGGTTGGAAAGCTGGGTGCGGGCCTCAAGCAGCTTGCGCAGCGGCTCCACCTTGCTGGCAATCGCCGCTGGTGAAAAATCATCCATGCTCTCGAAAGTGATATCCACCGCCATATTGCCTTCGCCCGTAAGGGTGTTTGGCACCGTAAACGCCGCCCGCGGCTTCATGGATTTCATCCGGCTGTCAAAGTTATCAATGTCGATCTCAAGGAATTTCCGGTCGGCAACCGATGGTAGCGGCTCTTCAGACTTCCCCGAAAGATCAGACATAACGCCCATCACGAAGGGCAGCTGCACCTTTTTGGTGGCACCATAAAGCTCCACATCATATTCGATCTGAACGCGCGGCGCGCGGTTTCTTGCAATAAATTTCTGACTACTCGCCATTTTTTAAGGTCCTTCCTGATACCGAGGCCAAGCCCCGCTTAAATTAATAGTCGTCGTCTGGTAGCCCGCCAATGGTGCGCACTTGGTTCATGCCGTCCGAGGCCATATCCTTCATGATGGTCACAAAATCTGCAGCCACCAAGCGGCGGGCGCGTTGCAGCAGCACCGGCACAGGGCTTGAAGGCTCGCTGCGGGCATAATATTCACAGATTTTATCAATCATGCGGGTCACGTCATCACGGGTGTTGATCGCGCCAGAAACCGGAGCCGATTGCATTGAGGGCGCGCTACCGGCATTACCGGCTTCCGCCGCAAGCGGTTCATCCTCAGCCTCACCACTGCCGCCCAGCACGTTAGCAATCGCTTTTTCTGCCTTGAAAAGAGTCTTATCCAACTCGGTCAAATCCGGCCCCATCGCACCGACTTTTTCGTCAAATACAGCGGTAATCGCCTTCACATGCTCGCGCGCACTGCTGACCGCGTCCCGAATACCTGCCATAACCTCGGCGTCTGTGTCCTGAAAGGCGGCAGAAATGGTGGCATGGTCGATCGGGTCCTGCCCCTCCGCCGGAGAGACCTCCCCGTCAGCAACGGAAATATCCCGCAAAGAAAACCGCCCCATTGCGCGGCTTTCGGTCAAGGGCGCGCGCTTCACGGCGCGCAGCATTGTATCGGCAGCCGCCAGCCCGCGCATGGCGTTCACCCGCATGGTTGGGTCATCATCATCGTCGGCGTCAAGCTCGGGGTGAACACATTCCCAATAGCGCTCCGAAACGCCGCGAATATAGGCCAACACTTTCTCAAAAGCCACAAAACCTTCGGTGTGCAAACAGGCCTCAGCCAAAAACACCGCCGCGCGCAAATCTTTGCTGCGCTCAAGGATGCCCAGCGCCATTTCGGCAACCTTAGGGAAGTCTACCTCCTCCCCCGCCAGCACCGAATCGCCGACCTGCTGCTCCTCCTTAGGTTTTGATATGGACTCAAGCTCAATGAAATCCGGGTCATATTCCAGATCATCCCCGCAGGCGGAATCGCCTTCGAACTCAAGCAACAACGCTTCTACGTTGATATCCATACTTCCCCCATAGCAGCGGCCACGCACACAGCGCACCAATGGTTTTTACCAATTTCTAGCATCCTAGGCGCAAAAAAACCCTCGGGCAACATATTTTCTCAAAGCAATTACAATAGTTTCCCTCAATTGTCTTCAAGTAGACAGCATGGCTAACCGCTGCGAAAGATGATCGACAGGCTTATGGTTTTCCCCTAGCATGGCCAAAATCTTTAAGAGGTACCCTATGAAACTGGCCAATATTCTGCTTGCTGCCGCGCTCATTCTTGCCCCTGCCGGCTGGTATCTCGCCTATTTTCTGTTTTTCAGTACCAACAGCTACCCAACCCGCGAAGAGTTTGATGCCCAGCAGGAAAAGCTCACCGCCCTGACCATTGATTTTAATAGCCTGCAACAGCAGATTACCGCACAAGGCCAGCGGGCAGCCGATGCCCAGACCACCACATATTCGGATAACACCAATGAAACCAACGGGTTGGTTGATATTTATACGCAGGTCGTAAATATTGCCAATCGGCGTGAAGTGAATGAAGGCCTGACCAATTCCTCCTCCAGTTATCTGGTCAGCGTGTTTGGCCCCCCACGGGAAAACCTCACGCAAGATTGCCAGTCAATGACCAACCCGCTCCTGAAAGACCTCGTGGTTACCCGCGACGTTGGCCCGATCCGCGTGACCATGCTGGAGCCAGCTATAATTTCGCTGCAACAGATATTCAAAAACGTGCAAGTGTTTGAGCCGGAGCTTTATGACCGCATCTCCACCGCCGGCTCACTCTGCGTGCGGTTGATTCGCGGCTCAGAAACTTCGATCTCCACCCATGCTTATGGCCTCTCGGTCGACCTCAACATAGACGGCCAGTTGGATACATTGGGCGATGGCAAAACCCAGCTTGGCCTAACGATTCTCGCCGAGCTGTTCAAAAGCGAGGGCTGGTATTGGGGTGCAGGCTTTGGCCGAGAGGACTCGATGCACTTTCAGGTGTCGCGCGAAAAAATCGAAACATGGCGGCGGTTGGGCCAGATCCCCAGCGGCGGCTAAAACCGAATTTCCACATCCGGCAGGTTCAGCGCCTTTAGCAGCTCCCGCACCTCTTGGCGCGCCGCGATGTTGGACAGGCTCATGCTCAGCCGGTTGCTCTTTTTCAGGTCCAGCAGCGTAAGCCCCATGGCAAACAGCTCCCGAAATATCACGCGCTCGGAAAACCCAGGCACAATGCGAAAGCCAATGCGCTTGGAGAGGTTCTCCAGCGCCTTACCCACCTTCCTGCGGTTATGCGCCTGATTATGCGCCAGCCTGTTGCGCAGCACCACCCAATCCACCGATTTCAGCCCCGCCGAGGCCCGCAGTTGCCGCGCCTCCCACACCAGTTCTGAATACACCGACGGCCCTAGCACCTTGCCTGTTTTGGCATCAATCCGCGCCAGCAGGTCAAAATCCACCAGCGAGTCATTCATTGGCGTGATCAGGGTATCGGCCACCGAGTGCGCCATGCGGGCATAGCGGGTGTCAGAGCCCGGGCAATCTATCAGAATAAAGTCACAACTTTCATCAAGCGTGCTCAGCGCCTGCGCAAAGCGAGATTCCTCTTCGGCCTGCGCGGCCTCGATGCTATCGGCCTGTGAGAGCCGCAGGGTGAACTGGCGCGGCATGGAAAGGTCCATTCCGTCGCGCGCCGCCGTTGCTGCACGGTTTTCCAGATACCTGAAAAAGCTTTGTTGGCGTAGGTCAAGGTCAAGGGTGCCTACAGCCTTGCCCGCCGCCATTAAAGCTGCGCACAGGTGCATGGCCGTGGTAGACTTCCCCGACCCGCCTTTTTCATTCCCCAAAACAATCACATGCGCCATCATCAAACCCTTGTTTTTTACTCCCTCTCTTTACCCGATCATTTTGGCAGGGGGAAGGCGTGAAAACTGCTTGCCTCTGTTGCTAAAAGCGCGTTCAGTTAGTGCTAGATGCACCGTTTGACCAAAAAAAGAGCTTTCGCATGATAACATCCCCGATCTGGTGGGAATTCCCCGAATGGGCCCAGCGCCCGACCAGCACCGCCGTGCCGCCAGCCAAAATTGATGTCGCCATCATTGGTGCGGGCTATACGGGGCTAAACACCGCGCTGGTGCTGGCTCGCGCCGGGGTTTCTGTAGCTGTTTTCGAGGCTGGGGAATTTGGCGTGGGGGCCAGCTCGCGCAATGGCGGCATGGTTGGACCGAGCTTTCACAAACTTGGCGTAAACGGCATGAAGCAACAGTTTGGTGAGGATGTTGCCAATGGCATATTGGCAGAAAGCATTGGCTTTATTGACCACCTAGAAACCTTCCTGAAAGCCGAAAACATAGCCGCCGATTTCAAACGAACCGGACGCTTACTGGGGGCGCGCAGGCCCGCTGATTTGGAGCGCTATAAAAGTATGCTGGAAACCTTGCAGGGCGCGTGTGACGTAAAGGGCCGTATCGTCGCCAAGCAAGATATGCAAAGCGAAATCGGCTCGCAGCATTATGAAGGTGGCTTGGTTTTCCCGACAGATGGCGGGCTGAACCCGGCCAAATATCTGGCAGGCCTCGCGCAAAAACTTGTAGAGGCGGGCGCGCAGATATTAACCCAAACCGCAGTTGAGGGCATTAGTAAAACTGCCCAAGGCCATAGGCTGTTCACCACGCGCGGCGAGGTGTTGGCTGCTGAAATTGCCGTTTGCACCAATGGCTACACCGGCAAGCAATTCGGCGCGCTTCACCGCCGCGTGCTGCCAATCCGCAGCGCTATTCTGGCGACGGAGCCGCTGCCAACCACGCTTATGGACGAGCTATTCCCGAACCGCAGAATGCACGGCGATAGCCGCCGTTTGGTGGCTTATTATCGCCCCTCACCGGACGGAAAACGGGTGCTTTTCGGCGGCCGTGCGGTGGGCCTCACTGAGCGCCCCGAGGCCAATGAGCGCCTGCTACGTGCAATGATGCTCGAAGTTTTCCCGCAGCTTTCAACCGTTAAAACCACCCATGTCTGGTCCGGCCTTGTGGCCTATACCTTTAGCCACGCGCCCCATATTGGCAAGCTTGACGGGGTGCATTATGCAATGGGCTATGTTGGCTCAGGCGTGGCACGGGCGAGCTATTTTGGCCAAAAATTAGGCCAAAAGATATTGGGCAACGTGGATGCGGGCAAAACATCTTTTGACCAGCTCACCTTCAAAACCAAGCCGCTATATTCAGGCAACCCGTGGTTTATGCCAAGCATGGTGCGCTGGCAAAGCATGCTTGATAGATTCAAGCTTTAGTAAACATAGGGGATGAGCTTTTTGGTTTTGGCAGCATAGGCGATAAACTCGTCACCGTATCGCTTTGCCAAATAAGCATCCAAGCTCGGGATATGCATAAAGGCAAACATCAGCCCCATAAGGAACGGCAGCCCAAGCGCCCATAGATTGGCGGTGAGCAAAGCCCAACCGGAAAACAGTACAACATCACCAAAAAAATTAATGTGCATCGAGTGCCGAAACAGGCCGAGCGTGTAGCAATGGCCCTTATTGGCAGGGTCCACCTTCCACCATTTGCGCTGCACTTCCGAGCCGGTGTTGAGGTAAGAGCCAAAGGCCAGCAGCCCAAGCCCAAGCGCATCTAGCGCGCCAAAGGGCGCGGAGGACTGCCCACCAAGCCAGACAAAACCAATTTCAAACGCCGCCATAAAAACCGAAAGGCCCAGAACCTCGCCCCAATCGACGCGGCGCATAAGCAAGTAAAATAGCGTTACCAAATGGCGGGCGAAATAGAGCGCGGCCACCATCACCAGCACCTTGGCCCGCGTCGGGTTGGCCAGATCGACGCCAAAAGCAATGGCGACACACACCGCCAAGCTGGCAAAATGAAGCCCCGTAAAGCTGGCTTTCTGCATTAATGACGGTGCGTGGCTGCGATTTACGCCGCCTTTATCGGGGTCTGGCATGCCGGTCTCCTAATATGGTTTTGTGATCATCAAATACATGATTATAAGGCTAATTATGGCCGCAGACACCCCGATTGGCACGCCAATTTTCATCACCGCAAAATAGCGCTTGGCGTGATCTTGCCCTGTGCCACTCAGGCTTTCTTCCGTGATATCCTCCAGCTTTTTCTCTACCTTATATCCGTAAAGAAACCCTATTACCAAAGCCGTAGTTAGGGTGATTGAAAGCCAGAGCCACAACGCCCCAAAAGGCAGGCCTGCCGTATAAGCCATCCACAGCCCACTAAGGACCAGCCCTATAAATGACGGCCCCATAATGCGCAGATTTATCGTCATAACCCCGCGCAGCAGCGTCCTACGCGCTTCGCTCAGCCCTGCGTTTTTGGCCATGAGATGAAGCACTCCATTGCCCATTGTCGCGCCAAACATCAGGCTGATAGAAGCAATGTGGATCAGTTTTACAGCGTCATACATGGTGGGCTCCTAAATAGTCCACTTGGTCTATATTAAATCAACCGCGCTCTTGTCAAGCGTTAAATAGTCCGGTAGGACGAAAACACGATGCCAAAAATTATTGATCATGATGCCCGCCGAAATGAACTGGCCACCCGCGCGGCAACGCTATTCTCCAAGCATGGCTATGCAGGCTTGGGCATGCGCAAAATCGCCGAGGAGCTCGGGATTTCAAAAAGTGCGCTCTATCACTATTTCCCCAGCAAAAAAGCACTGTTTCACGCCTGCACCGATATGGTGATGCGTTATGATGCCCCTTTGGGCAAAGCTGCCCTACCGCTCGATGCTCTTTTTGACATCCTGAAAGCCCAAGCGCCAGGCTTTGCCGCTGAGCTTTCGCTGGTGCTGGATTACACCCGTGGCCAATCGCCAGAAGAAATTGCCGCAGACCCGACCATGCAACTCGCCAATGCCCGCTACGCTGACCTCGTGCGCGCCGCTGTGCCGACACAAGACGTGAACCCCGTGGTCTGCCTGCTGCTTGGGGCGCTGATGATGCGCCATTTTGATGGCGGACAAACGGACTTGGACGAAATTAGAGACTGGCTAATAGCCAAATCTTAAAGCGCTGCAATCTGCTTTGCCGCCCGCTCGCCAGAAAGAAGCGCGCCGTGTGTCGTGCTGTGATACTTGAATATCGTGTGCTCGCCCGCCATAAATACCCGCCCCGCTACAGGGGCCGCGAAGTGCTCATAATCTGCGATGGACCCGCCAGCTTGCGGATAAGAATACGCCCCGCGAAAATTGGGATCTTGCGACCAATGGGTGGTTAGAACCGCACGAGGTGCCCCTACAGCCCCGCCCCAAACCGAGCGCAGAACTTCCAGCGCATCAGCCGTCATGGCCGCCTTGGGCATGGTGTCGGCAATCGGTGCGTAATCCCCAAATGAGAAACCAAGCAGGATGTTCTCATCGCTAAATCGGCGGTAGTTAAGCCAATAATTCCAGCGTCCGGCTGGCTGGTTTAGGATGCCAAAATATTGCGTATCCACATCCCAAAAGGCCCGCTCGAATTTGAGCGCAATTTTGGTAACCGTGCCAAACCCGACCCCGTCAATCGCAGCTTGCATCGGTTGCGGCAGCGGTGGCTCAAACCGGATGCGGCCAGCCTTCAGCACACCCAGCGGGGCCGTGCACACCGCGTAATCGGCGCGCTCGCCGTTTACCGCGACGCCCGTTTCACCATAAGAAACCTGCGAAACAGGCGTGTTTAGGCGGATATCCAGCCCCTGCACCAAGGGCGCCAGCACGGCGCTATAGCCATCAAGAATTATCTCGTCCGCGCCGCGAAAAGCCGAGTCTTGATAGGCGTTATTGGCCGATACATTCTCAAGGCTGGTGCCAAGCTCAAACTCGACATAGGCCGACAGCATCCACAGCGCCATTGGGTCCGTCAGCATTTCGGGCGCAGCCTCGGCGATCGCCTCCTTAATGCTGCGCGCCCCCCATTGCCGCCGGTTAAGCACGCGTAAAAGCTTGGCATATTGTCCATCCAGCCGCTCATAATCCGCATCGCTCAGCGCCCGCCCACGCGGGTAAAAAACCTCAAGGCTGTCATCATCGGTTACAAACGGCGTCGCATTTACCTGTACCGCCAGCGCCTTTACAGGGTTCTTCCGGCTCGGCCCATGTATCCACGCCGCCCCATATTCAAATGGCGCGCCCATGGAATGATCGGTGCGAATGCGCCCACCGATATAACTTCCCGCCTCCAAAACCAGCACCTCCGCCCCGTGGCCTTGCAGCGCTTTAGCCGCCCCTAGCCCAGCAATGCCCGCCCCTATTACAATAACCTTTTTGCCACGCAACCCCTGCGCTTGGCTCTGCCCTGCTGCAAGAAAAGCGGCAATGCCA
>Ga0256845_1003097_pt1 | contig 11492 bp, 6 predicted proteins | sample RiftiametaG_FD_189101 | JGI IMG/M metagenome (GOLD analysis project Ga0256845, IMG submission 189101) | Tube worm associated microbial communities from hydrothermal vent at the East Pacific Rise, Pacific Ocean - Riftia | ecosystem: Host-associated > Annelida > Integument > Unclassified ... | reverse complement strand
GCGACTGGCGAGCAGGTCCTGAAGTATATCGATAAGTCCGCAGAGTCGCCCTAGAAGCTCATCAGAGCGGCTTCGTAGAGCTGTTGTGATGGGGTGATCGTCGCCGGTGTTCTCTAGCCGGCGAATGAGCGTGAGCAGGGATTGCACGCTTACTTTCTCTGCGATACTCGACCCGGATAATATATAATCGCGAGTTGACTGATCTGGGATAATCTCACTAAACCATCCGCGGATCTCTGCGAGCATCGACTCCGGCAGCGCGACTACATTGTGCGCATTATTAGAATCAGCAGAGTCGAAGAAAATCGCAGTGTCATCTGTCCACTCGAGTACAGAGCGAAGAGCCGCGAGCAAGATGTCGGCAAAATGTAGGTCTGCGATCCGGGGCCGCAGGCCGCCGACGGTGATGACGACGATGCCATGAGTGCTCGCAGTGGCGAGGTTGTGTTGTACCAGCGTGCTTGCGCCGCTCTGCGCCCGCTGGAGGATCGCGATCCGTGCACGATCGTCGGTGAGTAGTAAGTTGAGATGCGTTGTGAACGCGCGCAGGGGGCGTGAGTAGGGCCGCAGATCGACGAACCAAGGGTCTTTGTGGTTGATCGAAAGCCTCGGGTTGAAGGCGATGACTCCGTCGCGTGGGCTTTGGGCCCGGACGCGGTGGGACCCGCTGTACGCCGTTGCTCTCGTGCGCGAGGAGGGGGATTCGCGTCGCGCTATCCGAGGTGCCGGAGGGGCAGCGGTTTTTTCTATGCTCTCGTACTGTCGAGACTTTCCGGGGGGTTCAAGAGGCTCAAGCGATTCGGGCTGCTCACTCGATGTTGTTGGAACAGACGAGCTAGACTGTACAGGTCGTATGGACCGCGTTGACTGTGCAGTTTGATCGGGTCGGGATAACTGATCAGCTTGCGCAAACTCTTCGAAGCTCTCCGACTCTCCCTTCTCATCTCTGTCTTCGCGCTGCACCTGCCGCCGAGTTGTTGGCCCGAGTAGTACAGATGCTCGTCGAGGGCCGCCGATCTCCGCCGGAGTATCAGCACTTTCTGGCTCCACAGAAAAAGGATCGGAAGAATCGGAAGAAAAATCAGCAGAGATTCCTTCGAGGGCCAGGATTTCAGCGACGGCCGGATCTGCGGCGAGGCGGGCGAGTGGGACCAGGAGGGCGTCGCCTTCGCTGACGTGGGCGAGCCCAAGGCGTACGAGTTCGCGGAGCTGCGGCCCGTCGACGAGCGGAGGCAGCTCGCCGTCCAGGGCGTCGGTGATCAAGGCGGCTAGGCTGGCTCGCAGTGGTTTTGCGGCGTCGGCGAGACGGTTGGCTAGGCGTCGGCCGATGCTCCAGCCAGCGCAGCGATCCCAGTCGATACTGCCGTTTCGAGTGTGCTGCTGGCCGCCGAATGCGACCGTCATCTCGACCAGTACGAGCAGCTCGATGGGCTCGCAGGTGGCGGCGCTGAGCTTGTTTATCGGCAGCGATTGAATGTCGAGAGCGGCCAAGGGGTGCTCGGGCGATCGCAGGTTTCGTCGCAGCCAGGAGGCGAGTTTGCTCTTGACCAGGAGTTCGTCCCAAGCGACTTCGGGCCAGCGACCCGGGCTTTCTACCGTGAAAAATCCGAGGCGAGGTTTGACCGGGGGCAGGCCCGTGCGCCGGGCGTATTCTTCGTGCTCTCGGGGCAGGCTGACGTGCACGACGCTGCTTGGGGTTAGCTGTGTCTTTAGCGCCTCAAACTCGCGCCAAGAGTATTCGACCAGGACCCGGGCCTCGGGGGTTGCAGCGACGATCAAGTCGAGAAGGCGCCGCCGTTCATCGACCGGCAGGTGCGAGGGCAGCTCGTACCAGCCTGGGTCGAGCGTCAGGTGGAGGCCGTCAAATCGTGTGAGGCGGAGCCGCATCGTTTGGTCTTATGAGTACAGTGATGTTTAATGATAATGGTTAGGCTTCGAGCATGAAATGCAGCTCGGGCGCCAATGTGAATTCGTAGGGATCCCAAAAGTCGACAGGCAGCACGATCTGCGAGCGCAGGAGCTGTTTGTAGATCGCGTTTTTTTGCCCGCAGGCCGCCTGGAGCGCCTCGCTGGAGACCGGCTCGTAGGGTTTTCCGCCGAAGGCTTGGACCACGGCTTTGATGACCGTTGATTTGATATTTGCGTGGCGATCGATCAGGAGTGCGTGGAGGCTTGTAAGGGGGTGTTCGTCGCAGTGTTGCTCATTTTCCGCGAGGTAGCGAAACCATGAAAGCAGCGATAGTGGAGTGTGCGCGCGCGTGGCGAGGATTTTGGTGCAGTGTTCGCTCTCGGGGTTGTTGAAGGCGCTTTGCACTGCTTCAGGTTCTCGCTGTAGCCGATGTTGAATGATCGCGATGTGCTCATCTGTAGTGAGTCGATGAAGCACCTTTGTATTATCGATTTGTCGGTTTAGGCTGCCCGCGAAGTAGGTCCGTGCGGTGACCACGAAGCCTATCGGGGCGCGGACAAGGTCAAGAAGACCGTCGATTTCACCGCTCAGCCAGGTGCGAACATCGCTGTCGATGATGGCTTCGTGACGCAGTTCGTCGAGGTTGTCGAGTACGACGATGACATCGAGCTTTGCGTGTGCGCGCAGGTCTGCGAAGAAGGCGATAATCGCCTCGCGGAGCCGCGTTCCGTCGAAGAGGATGGATCCCTCGAGCTGCTCGCGACTTCGCTTGGATCGCTCGAGCTTGATATCAAAAGCTGTGCCGATGAGCCCCAAGAAGTTGCGTTTTCCCGTCAGCTTGATCGCGCTTTTGTACTCGGTGACTCGCTCCGCGAGCACGCTGCGGCGGACTTCGTCTTGGGCGGCGATGGTCTCGAGAATTCGGGCCGTGTCGAGCATCGGCGCGTCGAGTCGGGGTCCGATTTGGTTGACTGCTTGACGGGCGATCTCGTAGTAGACCCGGCGTTGCGAGGCGCAGTTGCGACAGTCGACTGTTAAAATCAGCGTTGTCGCAGAGTGCACGTGGCGAAGCTCGCTGATCACGCTCTGCATCACCATCGACTTGCCGATGCCGCGTTCACCGATGATCGCCACGGAACGCCCACGGGATTTGTCCTCTGAAAGGAGGAAGCTGTCCAGGTTGTTGCGGAGCCACTGCACGATCTGCGTGCGATTGACGAGGTCTCGTGGCTCCACGCTCGCCGGGTCGAGGTAGGTGAGGAAGGGCATGCCCGGGCATCATCGCCGAGCCCCTTAGAGGCTGCAACAACGCGGCTCAGATCCTCCTCGGAGGATGGAGTTCGAGAGCGTCTTGCCGTGGCGTAGGCCGCATCAACTTGCCCCGATCAACTTCGGACCGATCTTTGGGACCTCCGAAAACCGCCTCAGCCCCCACTCGCCGGCTCCTTTCACCCAGCTTGGAGGACGTCTTGCAGGGTCGGGCGGGAAGGGCCCCGCGAATGAGTCTAGGACGTGCATCGGCCCCTTTAGGGGGCGATGCGCGTTCCGACCTGTCTGAAAGAGTGGGGCCCTTCTCGTTCGGCCTTCGCCACGGCCTCCGATGCTCCCCGCCGCTCACGGCTTACATCCTAGAGTTGAATCGCAAAGCGCCTCAGCCTCCGCACGCCTGCCCTTTTCCCGTCCGCTCCATAAGGACCGTTCACAATCAACACACTCGCGTTGCGTCGTGACGGAGCGGTGGAGTTGCGTTGTGCTGGAGTTGTGTGCACGCGGCGCCGTGTCGGCGCCCGCGTATTTCGGTCCAATTCCCGGTCGGCTCGTCTGACGGAGCGCAAGGTGATGGGCTGATCGATGTGCTTGCGCTGACAGGGTCGTCCTGACAGGCGGGTCGTGTGAGGGGTCACGAGTCTCAAAATCGGCAGGTCGCTGTTCGTCCCGGTTCTGCGGCCGCCCTCAGAAATGCCATAGAACGCCGTTTTTCGGGTATTTTGGCCGAAGCCTTTGCGCTCGCGCGGGACTCGGATACTTGGCATGCAGATTGCTATTCAACTTGGCACGACCCGACCCGGCGCTGCTTCGCGCCGAGGAGCAAAGCACGATGTCTATCTCTTCTAAGCTTAAATTTTTGAACACAAACACCTCCTCTCGTCTCCTCTCGCTGTCGCTCCTGGCGCTCATCAGCGGTTCGTTCGCGAGCGGCTGTGTGCTCACCCGCGACCCGCCCAAAGAGACGCCGGTGCCTCGGGTTCTCTACAACTTTGACTCCTGCGATGACTTGCTCAGCTACGCCAAGCAGCACGCCACCGAGTCGCTCGACGAGTACGGTTCGCTCTACGGCGAGGGCGACTGGATCGATGAGGGCGGTAATTTCGAAGACGGCGGCGATGGGGCCGGTGAAGGAGAGACCGGTGGAGGCGATGGCGGCCCCCAGCCGGGTGTCGACTACTCCGATACCAATGTGCAGGAGGTCGGCGTGGATGAGCCCGATCTGGTCAAGACCGACGGCGATCGGATCGTCGCTCTGGCCGACGGCAAGCTCCATCACATCGATACCAAGGGCTCGCCACTGCTGACCGCGTCGCTCGATCTTGGCGGGTACTCCTACGGCTCCGAGATGTTCCTCTACGAGGATCGCGTGCTGCTCTTCGAGAGGGTCGAGGGCTATTATTACGGCGAGCCCGAGCCGGGAGAAGGCGGGGACGAAGGCGAAGGTGACGAAGGCATCGAGCCCCAGGTCGATCTGCCGGATCAGGTCAAGGCGTGGCTCGAGGGCGCGTGGATACCGATTACCAGGATCACCGAGATCGATATCTCGAATCCCGCCAAGCTCGAGATCGTCGCCAAGCTCTATGTCAGCGGCGACTACCTGAGTGCTCGACGCATCGATAGTGTTTCGCGGGTGGTCCTGCGCTCGTCGCCGATAGGCCTCACGTTTAAGTCGCCGTGGGACTTCTTTTACAGCGAACTCGGTTGGGAGAATTACCCCGAGACTGAGGAGGCGTGGAACGAGGCCTGGCAGGGTTTTGTCGAGCAGGCCAAGGCCTACAATGCCGAGCTTATCGATGCCTCCACCCTCGACAATTGGGTGCCGCATTTTGTCTTTGAGGATGTCGGTAGCGGTGTGATCAGCGAGGGCCTGCTTCTCGACTGCGTCGATACGATGCACGCGGGTGTCTACTCCGGGTTGAGAATGACCTCGGTGCTGACCATCGATCTCGAGCAGGGGCTCACGCCCGAGGGCAGCGTCGGTCTCTTTGCGGATGCGGCGATCGTCTACGCTTCTCCCGAGAACCTCTACATCTCGACCCGGGCCTGGGTCGGTGGCGAAGGTTGGCAGTCCCCCGGTTGGGAGGGCGGCGATGTCGACGACGGCGGTGACCCCGGTGAGGGCAGCACCAGCGCGACGAGTGCGAGTAGTACTAGCGCAGGTACCAGCGAAGGCACCAGCGAAGGCACGGGTATGGACAGCATCGGCACCGTGACCGAGAGCGCGAGCAGTGGGGGCAGTGGTGATATGGGCGGTGCCCAGGATCCCGATGCCTCTTCGATTTCCTTCCGCGCTGGCGACGAAGAAGAGACGGGGCTCACCTCCTACCTCCACAAGTTCGCGATCCCGGCCGGCGAAAAGGCGATCTATACCGCCTCCGGTGAGGTCCGCGGGCGCCTCCTCAATCAGTGGGCGATGAACGAATCGCGCGGCGATCTGCGGGTGGCCACCACCGATCAGCAGAGTTGGGATTGGGACTCGAACGAGAGCTTCGTCACCGTGCTCCGCGAGGAGGAGGGCGAGCTGATGATGGTCGGCCAGGTCGGTGAGCTCGGCAAGGGCGAGGAGATCAAGTCGGTGCGTTATATCGGCGATGTCGGCTATATCGTCACCTTCCGCCAGACCGATCCGCTCTACACCGTCGACCTCAGCGATCACGAGAATCCAAAGGTCGCTGGCGAACTCAAGATCAACGGCTATTCGGCCTATCTGCACCCGCTCGGTGAGAACCACATGATCGGCGTCGGCTTTGACGGCACCGACGAGGGCCAGCTGCTCGGGGTCCAGGTCTCGCTCTTTGATGTCTCGGATATCAACGCGCCGACCCGCACTCACTCGGTCGCCTTGGGCGACTTTGGCTGGACCGAGGTCGCCTTCAATCACAAGGCGTTCCTCAACTGGGAGCCCACCGATCTGACGGTCTTCCCGGTCGAGTCCTACAGCTGGGATGAGGAGATGGGCACGGAGTCCTGGTTCATGGGCGCGGCGGGTTATACGATCACGCCCGAGGCCGGGATCGAGCCGCTCGGCACGGTCACCCACATGACCGACCCCAATGATCCGTGGAAAGACGGCAATCCCAGCCTGCGGCGCTCGCTGGTGATCGGCGACCTGCTCTACACGGTCTCCGAGAGCGGCCTCAAGGCGTCGTCGCTCGCCGACCTCAGCGATCAGGCGTGGATCGACTGGTAGCGCGAGCGACCCGGTGGAGAGGGGCGAAAGTGGCTAAAATTCGCTGCTAGAGCCCCTCTCTTGTTGATTTCGCGGCTTCGGTCTCGGCGGCATTCACCGCTCGCCCCCGGGGCCGCGCCTTTGTTATTGTCCGACCCCCGCAGGGCCACAGTGACCTCGCAAAACGCCTCATCTCCCCCGAACGCCGGGCTCCGTTGGCTCCGGCGCAATCGTTGGCTCATCGTGATCGGCGTGGTGGCGCTGGTGATCCGCCTCCACTGGAACCTCGAGGTTCACCCGATCGGTGACTACATCGGGTCGGATATGCGCGGCTACAATACCCGCGCCGAGCAGTTTCTAGCTGCGCCCTTTAAGCCCCACGAGTATCACGCGTTTTTCCCCTACGGGACCCACTACCTGGTAGCGCTCCTAAAGGCGATCTTCGGCAAAGAAAATTTCCCGGCGATCGCCTTTTGCTACGCGGTGATGGGCACGCTGGTCGTCGTCTTCAGCTACAAAATCGCCGCTCTGGTGTCCAAGCGACGCTGGCTGCCGCCGCTGGTCGGCCTCTTCCTCGCCTTTGATTACCCACTGATCTCGCTCGGCGGTTATATGCTCAGCGAGATCCCAATGGCCGTCTTCGGCACATTGGCGACGATCTACCTGCTTAAGCTGGTCGAGGGCGGCAAGAGCCGTTACGCCCTGGCGGCCGGCATCGCGGCTTCGTTGGCGACGATCATGCGGCCGCAGATCCTGTTGTCGATCGCGCTCTTTGGCCTCGCCTGGTTGGCCTATCGCAAGACCGCGTTCTCGCGGGTAAAGTTTCGCCATCTGCTCTACGCCGGCCTGCCCCTGGCCATGACGCTGGCGTTTTCCTCGTGGAGGGTTCAGCACCACACCGGTCGCCGCGGCCTGATCTCCGAAAATGGCACCTTTAATCAGGTCTTTGGTCATTGCCACGCGAAGATGATCACGGCAAAGGGCAAGTCGACGATCAAGTTTGGTCCACCGCCACTGATCCAACTGCACAACCGGGCCAAAAGACACCCAAAGTCGTTCGTCAAGCTCGACCCGGCGATCGCTCCAGAGCTCCATTTTAAGGGCTATATCGCCGACAAAGAGAAACTCAAGGGTTTTCTCCGCGAGTGTTGGAAGCGGCGGGGCCTCAAGGGGCAGATCAAGTACACCTCGATCAACGCGATCCTCTTGGTCGCCTACAATACGATGTGGCCAGATTCGGGGCGCGGGGCCTGGCGCGAGACCGCCAAATGGTGGGGCAAGCAGCACCTCTACTACCTGACCTTGCCGGCGATCCTGGGCATGTTCACGGTCTTTCGCCGCAAGACCGCCGGACGCCACGGGCTCCTGGCGATTCATCTCTGGGCGTTGCTCTTCACGGCTGCACTATTCTTTGGGGATGCGCGTCTGCGGGGACCCTACGACCCCTTTATCGTCATCCTCGCCTTCGAGTTCTACGCCTTGACGGGCGCCTGGATCTGGCGCCATCTGTCGTCTCTGAAGGCTCGTGTTCAACGGCTGCGGTCGGGCTCCTAAACGACAATTTTTGCCGCGTTGTCACGCGTCTTTCGGTCCGCTAGGTCCGCTAGGATATGGGCATGAGCGGTGGGGCGATCGCGAGGGCGCTGGGGGGAATTTTGCTCGCTCTTGGCGCGCTCCTTTGGGTGCCCTTGGGCGTCGATCTGGCCCTGGGCGAGGGTTTTGCGCTCGCCTATGCGGTGTCGATGGCCGTCGCCGTCGTTGGCGGTCTATTGCTGCGCTGGCTCGGTCGGGATGCGCACGGGCTTGGAGGAGCGCAGGCGCTGGTGGTCTGCGCGCTCGCTTGGATCGTGCTGTCGATGGTGGCCGCGATCCCCCTGGCCTGGGCTCTGGGCATACCGGCGCTCGATGCTGTCTTTGAGACCATCAGCGGTTTTACGACCACCGGTATCACCCTGCTAAGTGGGCTTGACGAGCTGCCGCGTTCGCTACTGGTGTGGCGAAGTCTGATCCAGTGGGTCGGCGGTCTCGGAATTTTGACACTTTTTCTAGCGCTTATCCGCGAGCATCCCGGGCTGCATACGCTCGCTGGTGCCGAGGCCCATAAGATCAAAAGCCCGCGCCTGGAGCCGGGTTTGCTGCACACCCTGCGGATCCTTTGGGTGATCTACATCTGTCTCACGGTGCTCGTGGCGCTGGGTCTTTTGGTCGGCGGTGTCGGTCTCTTTGATGCGATTTGTCACTCGATGACGGCATTGTCGACCGGCGGCTTCTCGACCCATGACGCGAGCATCGCCTATTACGCCCAGGCGGGCATCGGTCATCCGCGGGTGATCGAGTACGTGCTCATCTTTGGCATGTTCGCCGGTGGTACCTCTTTTTTGGTCCACTACCAGCTTCTGCGCGGCCGCCTGCGCGCCCTTTGGGAGCTGCCCGAGACCCGCTGGTGGTGGGCGATCGTCGGCTTTGCGGTGGCCCTGGTCGTGCTCGAGATCGTCGTCCGTCAGGGCGGCGTGAGTGCGCCGCCGACGGGTGCTGGAGCGTCCTCTGGGGGCTCCTGGTGGCTCGATCTCGAGGCGATGATCCGAGCCTCGCTCTTCCAGGTGTTGGCCCTGGTGACGACCACCGGCTACGGCACGGTCGACATCAGCGACGCCTATTTCGGCGGTCTCGCGCGTCAGGTGTTCATCTGGTTGATGCTCGTCGGCGGCTGTGTTGGCTCGACCGCGGGGGGTTTTAAGGTCCTGCGAGTTGTCTTGCTTGGGCGGATCTTTGGCGAGCTTTTGCGGAGGGCATTTATCCCGGGGCGGGCGGTATCTAAGGTCGTGTACGCCGGCAAGGTGGTCGACAGCGCGGAGCTCGAGCAGGTTGCGGGTCTGCTCTTTGCCTGGCTCATGTTGCTCGGCGTTGGCGGGGCGGTCACCGCATTGCTCTCGGATCACGGCGCTTGGGCGTCGCTCTCCGGCATGTTTAGCGCGCTCAACAACATCGGCCCCTGCTACATCCCGACGGACGAGTTACCGGCGCTCCATCCCGCGATCAAGGTGGTCTATATGTTTGGCATGCTCGCGGGGCGTCTCGAGATTCTGCCCCTGGTGCTGCTCTTCTCGGGCTCCGCGTGGCGCCGCTGATGTCCGCCGATGTCCGCCGAAACTGCTAGACTCGGGCGGTGCTACGGCCTTTGTTTTACTTTGCTCTCCGCGGGGTGGCGCCGCTGCTGCTCGGCCTTGGCTGTAATTTAACAGGGATCGGTGCGACGGATGAGCAGGCGTACTCGGCGTGCGAAGCCTTCATCAACAGTTACAACGACGAAGACGGAGCGGCCTGTGCAGAGGAGCTCGACTGCGAGGCCCGCGAGAGCGCTCAGGCCTGTGCTGACGCGCCCTCTGTCAGCGGCGACCAGGGGCTCCGGGTCGCCTGTCATTGGGGGCGGCGCTTCATCGGCCGCTACGAGGGCGAGATGTGCAGCGGCAAGGTCGATGAGGTCTGCATCGCCGCGGTCTTGATCGGCGAGGGCGGTCCGCCCTGTGCGGGCTACTTTGAGGAGCAGGGCGAGGACGTTGCTGTGCTCAATTTGAGCTGCGCAGAGCCGATTCGTCCCGGTTATTCGGCGTGTTTTGATACGCCCCACGAGGAGGGCATATGCACCTGCGTCGACGCCTAGGGGCCAGTAAATCGATGTACGTTGTTGTCGCGGGCATCGGTGTGCTCGGTCATGAGTTGGTGCGAACGCTGGTCGAACAGGGCCACGATGTGGTTGCTATCGATCGCGACCAGGGTGTGTGTGATCAGCTCTACGCCGAGTTTGGGGTCACGGTGCTCTGCGGGGACGCGACCGATCTGCACGTGCTCGAGGAGGCGGGGGCTCGCCGGGCGGCGGTCGCCCTGACGCTGATGCACCGGGACGCTGACAACATCGCCTGCGCTCTGTTGGCCCGCACTCTGGGTGTCGAGCGGGTGATCTCGAGGATGCGGGATTGCGGTTACGAGGCCTCCTACCGGGCTGCTGGTGTCACACATGTGGTGCGGGCGACCGCCGTCCTGCGCAATCAAATCCTCGCACATATGGAGCACCCGAAGATCAGCGACCTCCTCAGCCTGCGCGGCGATCGGGTGCATATTTTTTCGGTCGAGGTGCCGATGCACGCGGTGGTCGTCGGTGCGCAGGTCCGCGAGATCGCACAAATGGCGGGCTTTCCCAGCAAATGCCTGCTGCTCGCATTGCTGCCGGCGGAGGCTGCGAAGCTCAACATTCTGCGCGGTGAGGATCGCATCGGCGCCGAGGATACAGTGCTGGCGATCGCTGATGCCGATGATATCGACGCGCTCACCGATGTGCTCACCCGGGCGGGTTAGATTCGCTGCCCCTGCAAGGGCACGGGCTGTTAGGGTGGATGTCGATGTCAGGGTCCGTGAAACCTGTGTCCGACCTCGAACTCCTGCCACCGGCGGTCGAGATCGAAGAGCGGGCGGACGGTAGTCGAATCCTGCGCTCTCCGGTGCCTTTGGGCCCCTATCCACCGACGCTGAGCGAGCGGCTTTTTCATTGGGTGCAGACGACACCCAAGCGGGTTTTTTTAGGAGAGCGCTGCACCGATGGTTGGCGCAAGGTGAGTTACGGAGCCGCTGGTAGCACGATCCTGGCCCTCGCAGCGGGGCTCTTGAGGCGGGGTCTCAGCGCCGAGCGACCGCTCGCGATCCTCAGCGACAACAGCGTCGACAGTGGTCTTCTGATGCTCGCGGCGATGCATGTCGGTGTGCCGGTTGCGATGATCTCCCCGGCCTATTCGCTGCTCCTTGGAGATCTGGGCAAGCTTCGGGCGATCGGCTCCAAGATTCGGCCGGCGCTGGTCTACGCCGATGATGGTCAGCGCTACGCACGGGCGCTCGAGGTTTTTGCGGGCCTAGGTGGCGAGTCCCTTGTCGGCAGTGAAGGCCTCGCTTCGCTCTGTCTCGCACCGGCCGCGGAGTTCTCTGCGAGGGTTCAGGTGCGTCATGCACAGACCGGTCCCGATACCGTCGCCAAGATCCTCTTCACGTCGGGTTCGACCGGCAAGCCCAAGGGCGTGATCAACACTCAGCGCATGCTCTGTGCCAATCAACGGGCGATCGCCCAGCTCTGGCCATTCCTCGAGAGCACACCACCGG
>Ga0256845_1003096_pt1 | contig 11493 bp, 12 predicted proteins | sample RiftiametaG_FD_189101 | JGI IMG/M metagenome (GOLD analysis project Ga0256845, IMG submission 189101) | Tube worm associated microbial communities from hydrothermal vent at the East Pacific Rise, Pacific Ocean - Riftia | ecosystem: Host-associated > Annelida > Integument > Unclassified ... | reverse complement strand
TATGCAGCCTCGCCAGCGCGACGGTCATCCTATCTCAGAGGGCCCGGACAGCGAAGTGCACAGAGCGACCGCAATGGAGATCCCTGAACATGCACCGAATGCGCGCGAGCGCAGTTGATATCCGCCACCGATCCTTAGCTATGAAAGATCAAAGCGCGCGCATTTTCTTGTATCCATCACGGCCCTCCACATACTAGCCTCTGCCCTACGCAACGATGCGATATGTGACCTGCGTACTCGTGCTCTGTGGCTTCTACGCGCTCCTCTCAGGGCAGTTCCACAACAGCCTCCTGATGAGCGTAGGCGCTGCCTGCATAGCCCTCACGGTCTTTTTGAGCGCGAGGATGGGGCTCGTCGACAACGAGAGCTACCCCGGCCTAGGCGTCTGGTTTCGCGGAATCCTCTACGCGCCCTACCTCATCGGCCAGGTGATCGTCTCGAACATCGACGTGCTGAAGCGAGTCTGGAGCCCCGACCTCGCGATCGCGCCGCACCTCATCAAGGTGCCCTGCACGACCAAAACAGCCTTCGGCACGATCACCTACGCAAACTCGATCACCCTCACCCCGGGCACCGTCACCGTCGAGGTCGGCGACGACGGCCTGCTCATCCACGCGCTCACGGCCGAAGCCGCCGAGGGGCTCCTCGACGGGGGCATGGAGAAGCGCGTCAAACGCGTGGAGGGCAGCTCCTAGATGTACATTGCGGCCATTTTAGCCCTACTGGTTGGGGCCCTGCTCATCCTCGTTCGAGCGCTGCGCGGACCCACCGCCTACGACCGAATCCTGGCGATGAATGCGATGGGCACCAAGACTGTTCTCGTCGTCGCCCTGCTCGGCTTTGCCAGCGGTCGTCCCGACTTCCTCGACCTCGCGATCGTCTACACGCTGGTCTCTTTCATCACCACGGTGGCGATTCTTAAGTTCATCGAGAAGGGTCGTCTCGACTGATGCACTGGCCGGAGATCGTCACCGCCGTGTTCCTCGGGATCGGCTGCATCTTCTCGCTGACCGGGTCTCTGGGCCTGCTCCGCTTCCCCGACTTTTACAGCCGCCTGCACGCCGCCGGCAAGACCGACTCGTTCGCCCAGGCGATGATCCTCGGGGGCTTGCTCTTTGTCTCGCCCGACTGGGGAGTCAGCGTTCGCCTGGTGCTCATCGCCGTACTCCTGCTCTTCACCGCCCCCACGGCGACCCACGCGATCACCAAGGCGGCGCGACTCGACGGCCTCGCGCCCTGGACCCGCAACCGCGACCAAAAGCTGGATTCGAGCATGGCCACCACCCGAACCGAGAGGAGTGGCGACCATGAATGAGGTCCTGCTCATCGACTCGGTGCTCCTCTTTTTGGTGACGATCTGCGCCGTCGCGATCATCGAAGTTCGCTCCCTCTACGCGGTGGCGATGCTCTCCAGCGTCTACTCGCTGCTGATGGCGTTGGTCTGGACCAACATGCACTCGATGGATGTCGCCTTCACCGAGGCGGCGGTCGGCGGCGGCATCTCGACGATCCTCCTGATCGGCACTCTGGTGCACACCCGCCGCGACGCCAAACCGGCCAAGCACCGGCTGCACGTGCCTGCACTGCTGGTCACGCTGCTCACCGGTGCGGCGCTGATCTACGGCACCTTCGACATGCCGCGCTTCGGCGATCCAAACGCGACGATCCACCACTACCGGGTGCCCGAGATGATGTCGCAGACGGTCGCCGCCGCCAGCCACCGCCAGGGCAAGCAGCTACCCGCCGAGGGCACTGTGGCACCGCCGCGCATGACCCCGACCGCGGCGATCGCTGCCAACAAACACGCGAGTGCCGACGCGGGCCATCACGACGAAACCGCCGAGCATCACGAGGGCGCCCACAAGCACCCCACCGACGACTTCAACGGCCACGTGCCCAACGCCGTCACCTCGCTGCTCGCCGACTACCGCGGCTTTGACACGATGTTTGAGACCACGGTGATCTTCACCGCCGGCATGTCGCTGATCCTCCTGCTGCGCCGCAAAGAGGAGGACGCCGAGCTCGAAGGACCCCAGGTCGGTGCGACTCTGCGCGGCCAGGTGATCCTCCGGGTGATGACCAAGATGTTCATCCCCTTCATTATGGTCTTCGGGTTTTACGTGATCACCCACGGCGAGATCGGACCCGGCGGCGGTTTCCAAGGCGGCGTCATTCTGGCCACCGCGTTTATCCTCTACGCGCTCATCTACGGGCGAAACGCGCTCTACCAAATCGTCTCGCCGCGCACTCTAGAGGTACTCGCCGCCATCGGTGTACTGCTCTACGCGGGCGTCGGCGTCGCCTGCATGCTGCTCGGCGGCAAGTTCCTCGACTACTCGATGCTCAACACTGCGAGCCCCGGTGACGGCGAAGCGCTCGGCATGACACTCGTCGAGTACGGCGTCGGCATCACGGTCTGCACCGTTATGGTCATCATCTTCAACCAGCTCGCCGAGCTGCCGGCGAAGGCCAAGGCCAAGGCCAAGACCCAGGAGAACGTGTCATGACCGAGCTCCTCGGCATCTACAATTACTGGATCTACATCATCCTGATGATGATCGGCTTCTACGGCGTGATCGCCAAAAAGAACCTGGTCAAGCAGGCGATCGCACTCGGGCTCTTCCAGACCGGAATCTTCCTTTTTTACATCTCGATGGCAGTGGTGGACGGCGGCACGGCACCGATTTGGACCACCGTCGGCGACGGCACGATCAAGTCCCTCGGGCCCTACGACAACCCGCTTCCGCACGTTCTGATCCTCACCGCGATCGTCGTCTCGGTCAGCGTTTTGGCGGTCGCCCTGGCGATCATCATCAACATCAAGTGGTCCTACGGCACCATCGAGTACGACGAAATCGCCGAGCTCGACCGGCAAACACGGGGGCGTGAAATCGATGATGCTTGATATCCAAGCCAACCTCCCGGTCCTCGTGGTGCTCACGCCGCTGCTCGGGGGCATCATCGCCACCTTCACCGGCCGCGGCTTTCTGCCCTGGGCGTGGGCGAGCCTGGTTACCGGCACCACCTTCGCGCTCACCATCCAGCTGATGATGACGCTGCTCGCCGGCACCGAGCCCTACATCTCCTACGAACTCGGCAACTGGCCGCGCTGGTGGGGCATCGAGTACCGCGTCGATTTTTTGAACGCCTTCATCCTCCTGGTGGTCGCCGGCGTCGGCTTCATCACCACGCTCTACGCCCAGCTCAGCGTCGAGGATGAGATCCCCAGTGACCGCCACAATTTCTTCTATTCGGTGTGGTTGCTGGCGATCACCGGCCTGCTCGGCATCACGGTCACGGGCGACGCCTTCAACGTCTACGTGCTCCTCGAAATCTCCTCTCTCACGGTCTACGCCCTGATCGCGATGGGCAAGGATCGCGATCGGCGGGCCCTGACAGCGTCGCTGCGCTACCTGATCCTCGGTTCGGTCGGCGCCTCGTTCATCCTTTTGGGCATCGGCTACCTGATGATGGTCACCGGCACCCTCAACATGGAGGACATGCACAGCCAATTGCTGCGCATGCAGGACCTCGACCAAAACCGCACGGTGCTGGTCGCCTTCGCCTTCTTGGTCGTCGGTCTCTCGCTCAAGATGGCCCTCTACCCGCTGCACATGTGGCTGCCAAAGGCCTACACCTACGCGCCCTCGGCGGTCTCCGCCCTGCTCGCAGCGACCGCGACCAAGGTCGGGGTCTACATGGCCTTCCGTTTCCTCTTTGGGATCTTCGGCGTCGGCTTTTCGTTTTACGCGATGCCCAGCCACTTCGTGCTCCTGGGCATGGCGAGCCTCGGCATCGTTTTCTCGTCGCTCACCGCCTGCCGCCAGACCAACGCAAAAACCCTGCTCGCCTACTCGAGCATCGGCCAAATCGGCTACATCGTCGCCGGTTTCTCGCTCGCCAACCCCAACGGCGTCGCCGGTTCGATCGTGCATATCTTCAACCACGCGGTGACCAAGGGCGGCATGTTTATGGCCCTGGGGGCCATCGCCTACCGGGTCGGCGGCACCGAACTCCGCGACCTTCGCGGCCTCGGCAAACGCATGCCGTTGACCGCCAGCGCCCTCGCACTCGGCGGCCTGGGTCTCATCGGCTTCCCGCTGACCGCCGGTTTCATCTCCAAGTGGTACCTGGTCAGCGGGGCCCTCGACGCCGGCTTCTGGGGCCTCGCTATCGTCGTGCTCCTGGGCTCGCTGATCGCTCTGGTCTACGTCTGGAAGATCATCGAGGCGCTCTTCTTCCACGAACCCACAGGACGCTCGGCCACCGCCACCGAGGCGCCGGCATCGATGCTGATCCCGATCTGGATCCTGATCGGCCTCAGCATCTACTTCGGCATCGACACCAGCTTCACCACGGATGTCGCAACGCGGGCCGCCGCTAGCCTCCTGGGAGGCACACCGTGATCGGCATCGAGCTTCCCCTGCTAGCGATGCTGGTGCCGGCCACCGGCGCCCTGCTGATCGCACTCTTCGGTCGCTGGCCCAACCTGCGCGAACTCATCACGGTGCTCACCTCGGTGGCTCTGCTCGGTGTCGTCCTGCAGATGCTGCCAACGGTTCTCGCCGACGGCTTCTGGCAGACCACCTGGGCGGCGGATCCGATCGTGCTCATCGAGATGCTGCCGGGCCTGCCGCTGATGCTCAAGTTAGAGCCGCTCGGCATGATCTACGCGCTCATCGCCTCGAGCCTGTGGATCCTAAACTCGCTCTATTCGGTCGGCTACATGCGGGCCAACCGCGAGAAAAACCAGACGCGCTTTTACGTCTGTTTTGCCCTCGCGATCGCGTCGGTGATGGGCATCGCCTTCTCGGGCAACATCCTGACGCTCTTCGTCTTTTACGAGGCGCTCAGCATCTCGACCTACCCGCTGGTCGCCCACAAAGGCACGCCCGCGGCGGTCCGCTCGGCGCGGATCTACCTCGGCATCCTGGTCGGCACGTCCATCGGTCTGCTGCTGCCGGCGATCATCGCCACCTACTTCTTCACCGGTGACCTGGCCTTCGCGCCAGGCGGCGTATTTACCGAGGCGCTGGCGAGCGGTCGCCTGACCGGGCCGATGCTCGGCGTGCTCTTTTTCATGTACATGTTCGGCATCGGCAAAGCCGCGCTGATGCCGATGCACAAGTGGCTGCCGGCGGCCATGGTCGCACCAACGCCCGTCTCGGCACTGCTGCACGCCGTCGCCGTCGTCAAGGCCGGGGTCTTCTCGGTCGTCAAGGTGTGCATCTATGTCTTTGGCACCGCCAGCCTGGTCGACGCTGCCCAGGGCGAGTGGCTGGTCTACGTCGCCGGCTCGACCATCCTGATCGCCTCGTTCATCGCCCTCTTCCAGGACAACCTCAAGCGACGCCTGGCCTACTCGACGATCTCGCAGCTCTCGTACATCACGATCGCGGCGTCGCTGCTCTCACCGCTCGGCTTTATGGCCGCGTCGATCCACATCGCCGCCCACGCCTTCGGCAAAATCACCCTCTTCTTCGCCGCCGGCTCGATCTACACCGCCGCCCACAAAACCAAAGTCTCCGAGCTCGACGGCATCGGCCGCAAGATGCCGTGGACCATGGGCGCCTTCGCGATCGGCACCCTGTCGATGATCGGCGTGCCGCCGACCGCTGGTTTTATCTCCAAGTGGTACCTGCTTGGCGGCGCCTGGGAGACCGGCCACACCTTCGTGATCGTCGTCGTCCTGATCTCGACCCTGCTAAACGCCGGCTACTTCCTGCCGATCGTCTGGCGGGCGTTTTTTAGAGCACCGCCGGATCACGACAAACACCTGCCGTTAAGCGATCCCGCAGATGACAAAGCCAAGCCCGGGCACGACCACGGCGAAGCGCCGCTGCCGATGGTCTTCGCACTCAGCTGCACCGCCGCCTGCACGGTCCTGCTCTTCTTCTTCCCCGACATTATTCTCGGCCTCGCCCAGCAGATCTTCAAGGGATTGCCACTGCCATGAGCGACCCAAACCAAGGCCTGATCGCCAAGCTTCGCGCACCCTGGCAATCGATGCTCGACGAGAGCCCGAGAGCCGTGCGGGCGTTTTGGGTAGGCTCTGGCATCGTCCTCCTCCTGCTCGCCTTCGCCGACGTCTTTGTCCACCACCACGCGCATTTTGGCATCGACGGAACCCCGGGTTTCTACTCGCTCTACGGCCTGGGCGCCTGCATCGTGATGGTCTTCGTATCGAAGTTCGTCGTCGGTCTGGTGCTCAAGCGAAGGGACACCTTCTACGATGATTGAGTTTCCGCCGGGGCTCATCTTGGTGCTGGGTGCCCTCCTGCTGCCCTTTATGGGTGGTGTGGTCAGGAGCGCCTACAGCCTGCTGCTGCCGCTCGCGACCCTGGTCGCGGTCTGGCTAGTGCCCGACAACGCCCACGTGACCGTGCCCTTTATGGGCGACATGGAGATGACCCTTCTCCAGTGGAACCCGCCGACGCGGGTCTTCGCGACCATCTTTTCGCTGATGGCGTTTGGTGGGGCTCTCTTCTCGCTCAACCAAAACCGCAGGGTCGAGCTGCCGGCGGCTTTTGTCTACGCCGGCTCGGCGATCTGCGTCACCTTCGCGGGCGACATCCTCAGCCTCTTCATCTTCTGGGAGATGATGGCCGTCGGCTCGACCATCGTCGTCTGGTGCGGAAATACCGAGGCCTCAGGCCGCGCCGGTCTGCGCTATGCCGCGGTCCACTTTGTCGGCGGCGCGGTGCTCATGGCGGGCATTCTGGCCCACGTATTCGCCCTCCAAAGCGGCGGCGTGCAGAGCCCCCTAGGCCTCGAGTACTTCGCCTTTGGCCCCGCCGGTTTTGATGCGCTCTCGTTCAACGGCCCCAGCGACATCGCGCCCTGGCTCATCCTCATCGGCATCCTGATCAACGCCGCGACCCCGCCCTTCGGCTCCTGGCTCGCCGACGCCTACCCCGAGGCCTCCGAGAGCGGCACCGTCTTCCTCTCGGCGTTCACCACCAAGACTGCGGTCTACGTGCTCATGGTGCTCTTCGCGGGCACCGAGCTGCTGATCTACGCCGGTCTGATGATGGCGGTCTACGGCATCGTCTACGCGATCCTAGAGAACGACATGCGCCGGATCCTGGCGTACTCGATCGTCAACCAGGTCGGTTTCATGGTCTGTGGCATCGGTATCGGCACCGAGATGGCCCTCAACGGTGCGGCCGCCCACGCCTTCGCCCACATCATCTACAAGGCGCTACTGCTGATGTCGGCGGGTTCGGTCGTCTACATGACCGGCAAGCGCAAGTGCACCGATTTGGGCGGGCTCTACCACACGATGCCGATCACCATGTGGTGCGGCATCATCGGCGCCCTGGCGATCTCGGCCTTTCCCTGGACCTCGGGTTTTGTCTCCAAGTCGATGATCTCGACGGCGGCGGCCGACAACCACCTCTTTGTCGCCTGGATGATCCTGACCGCAGCCTCGGCCGGCGTCTTCCTGCACGCGGGCATCAAGTTCCCCTGGTTTGTCTTCTTCCAAAAGGACTCCGGGCTGCGGCCACCTGATCCGCCCTGGAACATGAAGGCCGCGATGCTGCTCTTCGCCGGGCTCTGCATCCTGATAGGCGTCGCTTACGAGCCCCTCTACGCGATCCTGCCCTTCCCGGCAGCCGCCGGTGAGACCCTCTACGAGCCCTACACGGTCTCACACGTGGTCTCACAGCTGCAACTCCTACTCTGGAGCGGACTGGCGTTCTTCCTGCTGCTACCTGTCCTCAAGCGCACGCTGACGATCACCCTGGACTTCGACTGGATCTGGCGGAGTTTCGTGCCCTGGCTCTGGCGGGGCATCCTCCGGCCGCTCGTCACCGTCTTGGGGTGGTTTCGCGATGTGTTTTTCATCGAGGCCAAGCGTTTCGGCGCAGCCATGACCAGGCCCGAGACACGCGAAAACCAGGGCGGGTTCTTCCGCGAGTGGAGCCTCGGCGGGGCGATGGTACTGCTGACATTTATGCTCTTGGTCTTCCTGGTCGTCGGCTTTCTCGACTGATCCCGCGAGGCCCCCCGACAATCACGTCGTGTGCGGCTAGCCAACACTGCACAGTGGAGAGCTGCGCGACGCAGCTCCCTGAGAAAAGCATGCACCAAGCTCACCGAGATGTCGGGCTGCACCGACAGGACCTTTGCCGCTGGGCTATCCTGCGCTCTCCTCTGGCTCGCTCATGCGCCTGCTCGTCGCCAATACCGATCACGGCTGGTACCAGCATCTGCTCGGTCTGGCTGCGCGCCCCAGCGGCCTCGACGAGGCCAACTTCTGGCGGCCCTCTGGACGCGCCGGTTTTGCTGCGCTCTCCTTTGGCGAGCCGCTTGTCTTCAAACTAAAAAAAGCCCATGGCCATGCTGTTGTGGGCTTCGGCCTCTTCGCCGCCTTCCGCCGCCTGCCCGTGCGCGAAGCCTGGATCGCCTTCGGAGAGGCCAATGGCGCCTCTTCGCTCGACGAAACCGAACGTCGCATCGCAAAGTACCTGCGCCTTCGAGCAGGTGCCCCCGTGCCGCGCAGCCACCGTATCGGCTGCGTACTCCTGGCCGCGCCCGTGCTCTTTCCAAAAAACCTGTGGGTACGCGGTCCCACCAATTGGTCCGACAATACAGTGGCCGGCAAGGGCTACGATTCGCAGATCGGCGAGGGCCGCCGGATCTGGCAGGACTGCCTCGACCACGCCGCAATGCAAGACCAGGCCGTCGAACTCACATTTGCCGGTACCTCGATCGCGGCCGAGCCCACGGCGCGCTATGGCAAGACACAGATCATTCGCCCCCGCCTCGGGCAGAGCACCTTCCGCTACGCGCTGGAGCAGGCCTACGGCCGCTGCGCCGTAACCGGCGAGCACTCGCTTCCTGCGCTCGACGCTGCTCACATCGTGCCCTTTTGCGAAGGCGGCCGCCATGTTCTCGAAAACGGCCTCCTGCTCCGAGCTGACGTGCATCGGCTCTACGACGCAGGTTACGTTACGGTCACGCCGGATTACCGCTTCCACGTGAGCGACCGACTCCGCAAAGACTTCGATAACGGAAAAATCTACTACGCCCACGAGAACCAGCGAATCTGGACACCAACCGCCCCCTATCCGTCACCGGATCGCACGGCACTCGATCGCCACGCCACGACCCGCTTCCTCGACGCCTGACACCGCGCAGGCCGGGTTCTTCCGCGAGTGACACCACGACCGCGGGTCGCCTCGCGATCAGCTGCTAGATTAGGAACGCAGGCAGGATGGGTAAACTCAGATCACGAGCCAAGAGCGCGTCATTCATGACGACATTGCTCGCCGTCGTGTTCGTCACGACCGGCCTCTGGATCTACGCCGTTGGTGCACTTTTTGGCGCCGAAGAGATCGACGAACTCGCCATCGTGCACAAGACCAACGGAGCTCCAACGCTCTTTGTCAGCGAACGCGTATCGCACCTGAGCGACATCCCCGAACTCGACACCATGTACACGACGAGACTCGCCGTCTACGACCTCGAGACAGGCGCTCGGATCTCGCGGCGGGTCATCGGTTGGATGAAACCAGATACGCTCTCGTTGCGCCCGCTCGGGCCAGCCCCGGGCGGTTTGTGGTTCTTCGACCCTGTGGGCGGAGTTCAGCTGATCTCCGAGGACGGCTCCCTCATGCGTACGCAGGCCCAACTGCTGTCCGCAGATCAAGAGTCCCGCCGGCTTCGCTCCGGCGATATCGAAGATCGCGTCGCCTACCTCCCGGGTTCGCGAGAACTCATCGTCATGCTCAATGATGGATCCAAGCTTCGAGTCTCGGCTGACTCAAATACCGGCACGCCCTTCAACGGTGAGTCCTCGCAGATCGATCAACAATCCAAACCAGCGCACGTCACGATTTTGCAGACACCCGCCGGCAAGGCCCAACTGCGACATCAGGACGGCGATCCTGCGACCTCCTCCCGTCTCGAATTTCGCGGCCGCACGAGCAAACGGATCTACTTTGATGCCTTCTTTGTCACCACGAATCACAACGATCCCATCCTGTTCTCCGATCCATCGAGCACGCTGGTCATGCACACGTCAAGCCTCGAGCGCGATGCCCCGCAGGTCATCTCCCGGGTGCAGCTCGACAGCGGCAACGATCTCTGGACCACCGAGATCGGCGACCGGGTGCAGCTGCGGCTCGCTCAGGCGACGGACACAATCCTCTGCCTGGCGCTGCTGGTCGCCAATGGCGACACTGAGCTGCTCGGACTCGACCCAATAAGGGGCACTTTTACGTACCGAGTCGATCTCAACTGAGCAGCACAGCGCGCCCTGCGAGACAACGGCTGCTAAATAATGTCGCTGAGCCCAATCTCTAGATCGCAGCCCGACACGCCTTTGACGAGTGCCTCCTCAAGCCAACGCCCGTCGTTCAACAGGACAATCTCCAGCGCAATCGCATGCGCCAAGAGATCGCCGCTAGCTCAACGACGGTTCGCGACTACGAGCGAACCCACATCGTCGAGATCCTGCGCACCCGGATTCTCGCGATCATCAGTGACCGCCTAAACATCGACCCAGACATGGATTACCGAGCACCGCTGCTCACCAGCCTCTTCATCGAACTCCTGGTCTCTGCAAAGCGTTGGATCAACTCGGCGGTAACCTGCTAACCGAGATAGATCTCGCCTGGCAAGCCTTGGACACTCTCGCTGTACTCGACCGAACCTAGACGTTAGAGCACTGCTTCGATTTGCTGCATGCCAGTAGCATCAGCGAAGCTGTGGGGCCGATTCACCGCCGGTTCTGCTGGCACGTCACTCGCCGCGGTCCCTCAGAGGCCGGCGGCTTTGGCTTGCTTGAGAGTCCGTTTGTAGCCCGCGACGGCGTCTTTATCCCGCGGGCGGAGCTTCTTGGCGATCGCGAAGGACTCAGAGGACTCTTGCCATTTGCTCTGCGCTTCGAAGGCCTCAGCTCGCATCAGGTGACCGTCAAAACTCTTGCGATTAAGCGAGAGCAGGTCGTCGGCGACGAGCAGCATTTGCTCTGGATCCTTGACGAAGCGGAGGATCTTCGCCTCCTGCTTGAGCGCCGAAAGAAAGCCCTTCTTCGCCTTTTTACTTTTGTACTTCGGGTTTATCCCGTAGAGGTCGCGGTAGGATTCGACGGCGTCGTGCCAGCGCTTCTCGCCCGCGGCGATCTCGGCCCGCGCCTTTAGCACGACCCCCGCCTTGCGCTGGATCCGAGTGAGCGACTCGTGCTTGGGATCGAGGGCTTCGATCTTCGCCATGTGCAGGGCGACGTTGTCATCGGCAGGGTGCCGCCAGCGGTTCTCGGCGGCGGCAAGTTCGAGCTTGCCCACCAAAAGCACCAAGTCCGGCTCGCCTGGTCCTGGTAGCGCACCCGCGGTCGTATCGCCGCTTGTGTCACCGGTACTCGCCGTGCCCTGCGTGCTGCTACTTGAGCTGCTGCCCTGCGTACTGCTGCCCTGCGTACTGCTACTGCTGCCCTGCGTACTGCTGCCCTGCGTACTGCTGCCCTGTGTACTGCTGCCGTCAGCC
>Ga0256845_1003095_pt1 | contig 11498 bp, 9 predicted proteins | sample RiftiametaG_FD_189101 | JGI IMG/M metagenome (GOLD analysis project Ga0256845, IMG submission 189101) | Tube worm associated microbial communities from hydrothermal vent at the East Pacific Rise, Pacific Ocean - Riftia | ecosystem: Host-associated > Annelida > Integument > Unclassified ... | reverse complement strand
TTAATCAATTATCAAAAACCGATGAGTATTTTGAAAATTCAGAGAAAATATTTAAAGAGATAAATTCAAATTCAGGATTAGCCGATGTATATCAAAATATGGCAATCTGTTTGTTTATTCGAAAAAAATATTCAAAAGCCGTTAAATATATTAATGAAAGTATAAAATTGACACCGGTTAATAATTTTAAACTGTATAATAATTATCTGTTGCTTGCCGAAGCATATACAGCAAGCAATAATCTTAGAAATGCTGTTGATGCTTATAAAACAGCTGTTTTGTATAAAGACTCTTTATTCTCCGAAAAGCTTAATATGCAACTTGCTAAATTCAATACTCAATATAAAGTAGAAAAAAAAGAGCAAGAAATTGAAGAACTATTAAAGCAAACTGAAATAAATGTATTATTATTGGGCAAAAAAAAGAAAATGCAAATATTATTTATTCTTCTCACAGTATTATTTCTGATTATATCACTACTGGTATTGTTTTTTTACAAAAAACTGCAGACAATTAATAAACAATTATTGCAGAAACAGAAAAAAATTGAAGCACAAAAACAAGATTTGGAAAATAAAAACAGCGAACTGATAGAATTAAATAAAAAAGCTGAAAAATTAAGTAAGTATAAAAATAATTTTTTAGCAAATATTAGTCACGAAATACGAACACCGCTAAATGCAATATCGGGTTATGCCAAATTAATGGCAAACAACGAAGTTGACGGCGATAATAAATATTATGTATCGCAAGTATTACAGGCTAGCGACAATATGATTATTATTATTAATGATTTACTTGATTTTAGTAAAATTGAAGCAGGAAAACTGTTTCTTGAAAAAACTTCTTTTAATCCGGTAAAAGTTATTACTCAATCAATATCTACTTTAAAATTCAGAGCCGAAGAAAAAAATATTAATATCGAAATTCACCTTGATCCGTTTATTCCTAAAAATCTTATTGGCGACCCATACAGATTATCGCAAATACTTATTAATTTAATAAGTAATGCCATTAAATTCTCAAATAACGGACAAACAGTAACCATTGAAGCTGAGTGTGAAAAAAATAACGGTAATTGCACTTTGCGTTTTGATATTATTGATACCGGATTTGGTATTCCTGAAAGTAAACTTGAATCTATTTTTGATAGTTTTACTCAAATTCACAATGATGCATCAAGGTTATTTAACGGAACAGGGTTAGGGTTATCTATTGTAAAACGATTAATCGAATTGCAAAACGGAACAATATCAGTTAAAAGTAAAATCAATGAGGGGTCAATATTCTCATTTTCAATCAATTATGCAGTTGATGCAAAAAAAGAAAGTGAAGCCAAAATTGAAAATACTCAAAAAAGCAATAATGATGTAATAAACAGAACAATAAATGTGTTGCTTGTTGAAGATAACTTGATTAATCAAGAGTTGGCAAAAGATACAATGCTTTCGTGGAATGAACCTATAATTGTTGATATTGCCGAAAACGGTAAAGAAGCAATTCTGGCTGTTCAAAAAAAGAATTACGATATTATTTTAATGGATATTCAAATGCCGATAATGGACGGACACGAAGCTACTCAGTATATCAGAAACAGCTTGCCCGAACCAAAATGTAATATTCCTATTATTGGAATGTCGGCTCATGCACTCCCGATAGAAAAAGAACAAGCACTAAAAAACGGAATGAATGAATATATTATAAAACCATTTAATCCTGATGAGCTTAAACAAAAAATTTATTCTTTTGTGTTATAAATACAAGTATTTTTATTACATTTATGGATTAATTAACCGTAGTATAATTTAAAGTTATGAATGGCAAATATAATATCTTTTTGGTAGATGATGATTTTATTTTTCTTGAGATGCTAAAAGAATCTTTAACAGATAATCTTGATTTTAATATTGTAGGATTTCAAACAGGAGAGGAGTGTATTAATCATTTACATCTTAACCCCGATGTTATTGTTTTAGATTATTATTTAAATAGTGAAAATTCAAATGCTAAGAATGGGCTTGAAGTTTTAAAAGAGATACATGCTATTAAGCCTCAAGCAAAGGTTATTATTCTTTCGGCTCAAGAAGATGCTAATTTAGTTTATGATTTTGTAAGAGAAAATGCCACAAACTATGTGGTAAAAGATAATAATGCTTTTGAGAATGTAAAAACAGCAATTAAAGATATAATTAATGCTATGTAGTTTTTTTTTAATTAAAAAAAAAAATAAAAAGAGGCTGTTTAATTTTTTTTAAACAGCCTCTTTTTATTTTTAGCGTATTTCTATTTTGCCGCAGTTTTATTCAGCAAAAAATCGTCAATTACTTTTTTAAACATCTCTTTTGTTTGTTCGCGCGTTTGTCCTATTCCTGCCGCCATTTGAGGATTTTTACCTACCGGACAATAAAGAAACGTGGGAATGCTTCTGATACCGAATGCTCCGGCTAACTCCTGTTCTTTTTCGGTATTTATTTTATAAACATAAATTTGTCCTTTGTATTCTTGAGCAAGTTCTTCGAGTATAGGTCCTGCTATTTTACAAGGTCCGCACCAATCGGTATAAAAATCAATAATACAAGGTTTATCACCTTTATATTCCCACTTGTCGGGGCTTGCCTCATAGTCCCAAACTTTTTCCAAAAAATCAGCTTTGCTTAAATGTATTGCGACATGTTGATTTCTGTTTGCTTCTGACAGATTGTCGTTTTTCCCTTTCTCAACACTTTTTTCTGTCTTTATTTCACTATTACTGTCTGTTTTTTGATTACTTGAATTATTACAAGAAAACAAAAACAAAGATGAAATGGCTAATGTAGCCGTTAAAAATTTTCTCATTAGTCTTTTTTATATTAGTTAATCTTTATTTATAAACAATAAATTCATGTAAAAGGTTTAGTTTATATAATATTGTAAATCAGATATTAACTGTTGTGCCGGAACAGCTCCCGATGTTTGCCATATCTTTTCTCCGTTTCTGAACAGTATTAAAGTAGGAATACTTCTTATCTGATATTTGTAAGATATTTCCGGATTCTTATCAGTATCAATTTTTATAATCCGAATTTTATCACCAAATCTGTCTTTTACTTGTTTTAAAATTGGCGGCATCATTTTACAAGGAGCACACCAATCGGCATAAAAATCTATAAGAACAGGTGTATCACTTGATATTATTTCATTGAATTTTGCCATATCATTTTAGTTTTTTTATTATCACAGTTGTATTATCAAAAAAAATGCCAAATATTATTATATGTAGATATGTCAATATGTTGAAAAATATTATGAAGTTTTAAATAGTTGATTATTGAATATTTTTTGCTGTGTTTTCAAATAATTTCCATAATTTATCATCGGGAACGGGAGCTGTAATCTCAATATTTTCTTTACTTACAGGATGAATAAGATTTATTTTTCGTGCATGTAAATTTATTCCTGCATCGGGGTTGGGACGTGGATAACCGTATTTTTTATCTCCTCGTATCACACAACCTATATTTGCCAGTTGAACTCTTATTTGATGGTGTCGCCCTGTTAACAGTTCTACCTCTATAAGATAGTAACGGTCGGAATTTGCTATAACTTTATAATTTAAAACAGCCTCTTTGCCTCCGCGTCGGTTTTTTCCGCACACAAACGATTTGTTTGTTTTATTGTCTTTGTATAAGTAGTTGATTAATTGACCACTGTTTTGTTCGGGCTTGTTTTTTACAATTGCCCAATATGTTTTTTTCAGGTCTTTTTTGTGTTTAAACATTTCGTTAAGTCGGGTTAATGCTTTGCTTGTTTTTGCAAAAATCACAACTCCGCTTGTAGGTCGGTCTAAACGGTGAGTTATTCCTAAATAAACATTTCCGGGTTTGTTGTATTTGTCTTTGATATAGTCTTTAACTATTTCACTTAAAGGCTTATCACCTGTTTTGTCACCTTGAACAATATCCGAAACCTTTTTATTTACGGCTATTATATGATTATCTTCGTATAAAATTTGTAACGACACTTTTTAAAAATTAAATTTTCAGATTATTCTTTAACTATTTTTGTCGATAAAGTTTTTTGTTCGGTATAAATCGACAACGAATAAAAGCCGCGTTGTAGTTTCGGTAAATCATCCAGTATTACAAGATTGTATGAAGCGGGGAAAAAATATTTTTCGGTGTAATACACTTTCTTACCCAAATTATTATATAAAACTATTTTAATAGTTTGCGATTTATTTATAAACAGTTGAAACATTATTTTATCGGTAAACGGATTGGGATAAACCGTAACTACATCATCATCAGATTTTTTATTAAAATTTGAGCTGTCGATAAGGAACGATAATTTGGCGAAATCGGGTATTCCGTATCCGTAATCATTGTCGGGGGTATCGTATCTGTCAGAAATTTCATGAATAAGGCTCAAAATTTCCACATTCGATTTATCGGGTAATGCCTGCCACAAACAAGCAATCATTCCTGCCATTAAAGGACAAGAATAAGAAGTTCCGTTGCCGTAACCTACTGTTCCGTCGGCATAAATTAATGTTGTTCCGTATCCTGTAGCCATTACATCGGGCTTAATGCGTCCGTCGGCAGAAGGTCCGCGGCTGCTGAAAGGAGCAATTTCTCTATTTTCGGCAACGGCTCCCACACACAAAACATGTTCACCGTCGCTTGGTGCAGTTATATAATGCCATGAATTTGTTCCTTCGTTTCCTGCACTGTTTATCATAAATATTCCTTTACTGAAAGCAACTTCGGCTCCTTTGGTTATTCTGGCAGTTTTACCGTCCATGTCTTCGTAAGTATAACTCATATTTTCATCGTCAAAATTATTATATCCCAACGATGCTGTAATTATATCTACTCCTGCACTGTCGGCTCGTTCTGCTGCGGCAATCCAATTTTCTTCTTCAATGGGATATTCCGAATAAACATTTTCTGTCCTGAAAAGATAATATGATGCTTCGGGAGCTGAACCCATAAGTTGTTTGGGTAAGTTGCCGCCCATAATTGATAGCACTCCCATACCGTGAGTATGGTCGTCAAATACATTATCATTTTGTTCAACAAAATCCCAATATCCTAATATTCTGTTGTTCATAAACAAGCTGTCAAAACATTCCATTGTGTTTACATTGTGAAAGCCTCCGTCAAGCACTGCTATTTGAATACCCTTACCTTTAAAGCCTTTGTAATGAAGTTTTTGAGCATTACACATTGCTATTTGATTATAGGAATTGCCGTAAATTTCATCATCGGAAACCGATTTAAGTTTATTTTGTGATAAAGCGGATTTTTTTTTGTCGGTTTTGTAAACAAGTTTGCAATTTGAAACAAAAGATATGTTGGAAACCTTATCGGGAAAGTTAACGCTGTCGGTAAAAAAAACGGCAGAGTTAAACCAACGACTTGTGACATGCAGTTTTGCTCCAAGTTTAACAATACTGTCGGTATAGGTTTTGTTTACGGGAAAATCTTGTGAAGTTATTTCAATATTAAATTTTTGTCGCCGCTCAATTGCTCTTTCCGAAAGAAATTCTTCGGGGTTTTTGATATTGTATATAGTATTATTTTTATCGGTAAATTCGATAAGATAACCAAAACGATAATTTTGTGCCGGAGCAATATTAAAAAACAGCACTGTAATGATTAAAAATATAAAACTAATTTTTGCCATATTTTATAATTTTTTGAGAATATATTGTTCCTTTGGTAACTCTTTCTTCTATAGGAATTGAAGGGTCAACGTCGCTTGAGTAAATATCAATCTGTTGCTTTTCGATAAGTCCTATGCCGTAAGCATATTTTTCATAAAAATAAATTTTGTCAATTATCGATTCTTTGTATTTCTGAGTAACCGTTAAAACAGAATCAAAAGTAATATTATTAATTTGTTCGGCAATATCAACTGACGATATGGTATAGTTATATGTATTGAGAGTATCAAAACGATTGTAAATATCACCGTTCCATTCTGAATTTAAAATAGAGGGAAATTTAATTTTCAGATACTTAATGTTACCTTCATTTTGAATAGCATCTCTGTTTTTAATATACGCATACCACACTGTTGTTTCCCGCCAAGGGTGATTAATACTATCTCTAACAAATCGCTCAATACGCATTGTCGAATCTCCTGCTGCATTTAAATACCAACCTGCAAAAACTTCTCGCAGTTGATAATTTATGGTATCATATACATTTGTTTGTTTGTCGATATTAATAAAAGTAACGTTAAATTCTCGCCATATACCCGAATCTAAAGGAAAATATCCGTAATCATAGTTTACAGGGAGTTGTGTAACTTCTTGTTTTTCGCAAGAAAACAGTATTGATAAAGTAATAAAAAATATTAAAATATTTATTTTCATTGTTTTTGTTACTTCATTTTAAAATTTGCATAAAGGTAAAAATAATTATTCAATACATTATAATAGAGTTTATCTATAATGTCTGATTTTTGTATTATATATTTGATATAAGAAAAACACCCGTTGAGGGTGTTAAAAAGCAATATAATTAGACCTAACAGGTTTTTAATTTAAATTATATAAAGTGAACCTGTTAGGTCTTTTATTAAAATGTTCTTTTTAGACATTTCTTTTTTCCTGTAAATAGATAAAGGAAAATTACAGGGGGGTATAAAATTTTCTTTAAACTCGAATATCATAGACAAACTTACTTAGTTAGCAGTTCGGCAGCTTTAACCAATCTTATAAATTCACTGCGATAACCGTCTTTATCATCACCTTTTGCATTTTCAGCTAATTCAATGACCTGTTTAAACGATGAAGTTCCTTTAAATTCAGAGTTGCGTAATACCATTCCGAATTCAGTTACAGCAGCAGCAAATCTGAAATTATTCGATGTTTTGTTTAAAGCTATGGGATTATTTTTTACGGTTTGTTCAATCAGTTTGCTTTTAAATCCGTCGGGTGCTTTGTATCTTAACTTTAAAGTAATTAAATCATTACTTTTTTTTGCATTTTCTGAAAGTTCAGTTTTTTGATATTTCAAATTATTATTAAAATCTTTGCTGTCGGCAGGAACAATCTCGTAAAGAGCGGTTACTGTATGTCCTGAACCTATCTCACCGGCATCCTTTTTATCGTTATCAAAATCTTCTTCGTTTAGTAAGCGATTTTCGTACCCTATCAGGCGATACTCTTTTACTGTAGCGGGATTAAATTCCAATTGAAATTTAACATCTTTGGCAATGGTAAACAGTGTTCCGCCGAATTCGCTGACCAATACTTTTTTTGCTTCTTGTAAATTGTCGATATAGTTGTAGTTACCGTTTCCTTTATCGGCAATTATCTCCATTTTATCGTCTTTGTAATTTCCCATTCCAAATCCTAAAACAGATATTGCAATGCCTTTTTCGCGTTCTTTCTCAATTAAACGTTCCATTTCGGCATTACTTGAAGGTCCTATGTTAAAATCACCGTCGGTGGCAAGTATTATTCTGTTGTTTCCGTTTTTGGCAAAGTTTTCTTCTGCAACACTATAAGCAAGTTTAAGACCTTCGCCTCCTGCTGTTGAGCCTCCTGCTTCTAGTTTATCAATAGCCGACATTATTTTTTGTTTTTCGCTACCCGATGTTGAGGGTAAAACCAAACCCGAATTACCTGCATAAACTACTATTGCTACTCTGTCTTGCGGACGAAGTTGTTCAACCAAAAGTTTAAACGATGATTTTAATAATGACAATTTATTTTGAGCTTGCATAGACCCTGAAACATCAATTAAAAAAATTAAGTTTGAAGCAGGTAATTTATCGGTAGGAATTTTCTTTCCTTGTAATCCTACAAGCAACAAGTAATTATTTTTATTCCAAGGACACTGTGATAATTCGGTATTGATACTAAACGGTTTGTCTTTTTTAGGCTGTTTGTATTCATACGAAAAATAATTAATCATCTCTTCAATTCTAACTGCATCGGTAGGGGGTAGTTGTCCCATATTAATAAATCGTCGAATATTACTGTATGATGCGGCATCCACGTCAACCGAGAATGTTGACAACGGATTCATGGAAACTTTTTTAAATCCGTTTTCGTGAATAGTGGAGTAACTTTCTGTATTAAAATCTTTATATATCATATCGGGCATTCCATAACCGGTAAGTCCTGTTGCTCTTGATACAGGCATTCCTGCAGGCGATATTTTAATATATTCATTTGTTGAAATATCGGCTTCTTCATAAAATTCAGTAATCTTTTTACTGTTTTTTGCTTTAAGCGATACATTAATAATAGTGCGTCCTTGCACATTTATCTCTTTTGTTTTCATTTTTTCGTTAGAAAAAATAAGAATATTGTGAATTGAATCAATAACAATTGAATAGTGTCCCGATTTGTCGGTAAAAGTTTTAATATTGGTATTTTTTAAAACTATTTTAACATTTTCAAGAGGCTTTCCGTTTTCGGAAAAAGTAACTGTTCCTGTTATTTGTTGTGCCGATATAGTATTTAATAATATCGAAACAAAAATTGCTGTAATAATTAATGATAGAGTTTTCATAATTTATAGATTTTAAATTGTTTTTCAATGTTTTATAAATAAGATGCATCAAAAAACAGTTTTCCATAAAATTTTTATAATTATAAATTAAATAAAATGATATTTATATAAAATTCAATATAATTATCTTATTTTAAATATGTTAATGGTTCTGGTTTGTGTTATTAGAAAGTCATTATATACATATATAATAAATTTATAAGAATGCAAAATATATTTTTTAACAATAATTTATGTTGTTTTTTCATTTTTTTTATATATTTATGTAATATTATAACAACATTATATAACAATTTATAAACTTTTATCTGATGAAAAGATTTAGAACTTTAAGCTTAATGCTAGCTGTAATGGCATTTGTTGCATTTTATGCATGTAACAACAACACTAAAAAAGAGGTTAAACAAGAGGTAGAAAAAGAAGTTGTAAAAGAAGAAGCAGCTCCTGTTGCAGATACTGCTGCAGTAGAAACTACCGAGACAGATTCAACTAAAGTTGAGGCTGTAGAAGTTGAAGCTACAGAGAACGAACCTACCGAAGGGGAGTAAGTAAACTTTATGTTTTTCAAAAGGGCTGTAATATTTTTATTATAAGCCCTTTTTTAGTTTATGTAAGTTTTGATTTTGCTATTGATTACAAAAAAGAACATTAAACAATAAAAAAATACTTTTATATTAAAATAAATAACATCAAAAAATTATACATTTGCCAAAACATTAAAAATCATGGCAAAAAAAGTATATGTAGGAATGAGTGCCGATTTAATTCACCCCGGGCACTTAAATATTATTAAAGAGGCAAGCAAACTTGGTGATGTTATTGTTGGATTACTGACAGATAAAGCCATAGCCGGTTATAAAAGATTACCTACACTTAAATACGAACAACGTAAAATAATTATTGAAAATATTAAAGGAGTAAGCGATGTTGTTCCTCAAAATGAGCTTGATTATACCGTGAATTTACGTAAGTATAAGCCTGATTTTGTTGTTCACGGTGACGATTGGAAAGAGGGTGTACAAGCCAAAACACGCCAGAAAGTAATTGATACACTTGCCGAATGGGGAGGAAAACTACATGAAGTGCCTTATACCAAAGGAATATCATCAACACAATTAAATAAAGCGGTTAAAGAAATTGGCACAACTCCCGAAATACGTATGGAAAAACTTCGCCGGTTAATAGATTCAAAACCTATTGTTAGAGTTATGGAAGCTCACAATGGGCTTACGGGACTGATTGTTGAAAATATTTTTGTTGAACAAAACGGTGTAAAAAAAGAGTTTGATGCCATGTGGTTGAGCAGTCTTACTGACTCTACAGCTAAGGGAAAACCTGATATTGAAGCGGTAGATGTAACTTCGCGTTTACACGGATTAAATGATATTTTGGAAGTAACCACCAAACCCATTATTTACGACGGTGATACCGGAGGAATACCCGAACATTTTGTTTTTACAGTTAGAACTCTTGAACGTTTGGGAGTATCTGCCGTGATAATTGAAGATAAAACAGGACTGAAAAAAAACTCTCTTTTTGGAACAGATGTAGCCCAAACACAAGATTCTATTGAAAAATTTTGTCATAAAATAAGTATGGGTAAAAAAGCACAGGTTACTGATAGTTTTATGATAATTGCCCGCATTGAGAGTTTGATTCTGAAACAAGGAGTTGACGATGCCATTACCAGAGCAAAGGCGTATATTGAGGCAGGAGCTGACGGAATAATGATTCACAGTAAAGAAAAAGACGGAGAAGAGATTATGGAGTTTTGTCGTCGTTATAATGAATTTGACAAAAAAGTGCCTTTGGTAGCAGTTCCTTCAAGTTACAATCATATTAACGAAAAGCAACTTGCCGAAGCGGGTGTAAATGTGGTTATTTATGCAAACCACTTACTCAGAAGTGCTTATCCCGCAATGGTTGATGTGGCAAAATCTATCTTAACTTATGAACGTTCTTACGAAGCAAACGATAAATGTATGTCGATAAAAGAGATACTTAACTTAATACCGGGAACAAAATAATGATTAATACAAAACATTTTTACGATTGGCTTACCGCAAACGGAGTGGAGTTTTACAGCGGTGTGCCCGATTCGTTGTTAAAGGATATTTGTGCGTATATTACCGATAATACGCCAAAAGATAATCATATAATTGCAGCCAACGAAGGTAATGCCGTAGCTTTGTCGGCAGGTTATCATTTGGCAACAGGCAAGTTACCTATGGTTTATATGCAAAATTCGGGAATGGGAAATTCAGTAAATCCGCTATTATCGTTAATGGATGAAAAGGTGTATTCTATACCTGTTTTGCTGATGATAGGTTGGCGAGGCGAACCCGGAATAAAAGACGAACCGCAGCATATTAAGCAAGGAGAGGTTACCGTTAAGTTGCTTGAAGCTATGGATGTTCCTTATATTGTGTTGAGTGATAACGAGGTTGTTGCCGAAAGGCAAGTAAAAGAGGCAACGGATACAGCAAAGAAAAACAGCATACCTTTTGCTTTGGTTATAAAAAAAGGGACATTTGAAAAATATTCCATTAAGGAAAAAATAAAAACCGATTATCCGTTAAGTCGCGAAGATGCAATTAAGCAAATTGTTTCGCTTATTGACGATAAGGATGTAATAGTATCAACAACAGGCAAAACCTCGCGAGAGTTGTTTGAGTGCAGAGAAGAAAATAAACAGCCGCACTATTCTGATTTTCTAACTGTGGGGTCTATGGGGCATACAAGCCAGATTGCATTAGGCATTGCATTGCAAAAACCGGAGCGAAAAGTTATTTGTATAGATGGTGACGGAGCTGTGTTGATGCACATGGGCGGAATGGCTATTATAGGCAGTAAGCAACCTGATAATTTTGTGCATATTGTTATTAACAACGGAGCACACGAATCGGTTGGCGGACAACCTACCGTAGGACTGAGTGTTGATATGCCTGCAATAGCTTTGGCAAATAATTATAAATCGGCAGTTAAAGT
>Ga0256845_1003094_pt1 | contig 11499 bp, 12 predicted proteins | sample RiftiametaG_FD_189101 | JGI IMG/M metagenome (GOLD analysis project Ga0256845, IMG submission 189101) | Tube worm associated microbial communities from hydrothermal vent at the East Pacific Rise, Pacific Ocean - Riftia | ecosystem: Host-associated > Annelida > Integument > Unclassified ... | reverse complement strand
CCATCACCACGCAAAACAATCAGGTTTGCTTTTGCATCAGGATCGAACAACTTCTGGATATGCAGCCTACTGGCACCATGCACACAGTCTATCACGATCACAATATCATCACGTTTGCCAAATTCCGCCACGGAAACATCAAGACTTAACCCGTGCATACTATAATTCTCATGCACAAGATTTCGCCAAGTAGAAAGTGAGTCAAATCGTTTTACATTGAGGTGATTAAATATATCCTCTGAAGTGTGTTCATTAAAATCCTTTTTGAAACCTGCAGCAATCAGTGCTTTTGCGTTGGCCGTTATTTTCGTGGTAATTGCTGTTTCTGCGGGGCCACCATCGGCTGCATTAAACTTATAGCCTCCATATTCAAGAGGGTTATGAGAAGGTGTAAGATTGATGGAAAAAGCGGCTTTATTTTTTAAAACGGCCGCAGAAAGTACACCTGTTGTTGATTCACCAGCATAATGCACCACAAAACCGGCGTCCAACAGAACAGCGGCGACATGGGACGCCAGCAAAGATCCCCCGAATCTATTATCAAAGCCAAGAACACAACCTCTACCCTTTGCAGAAACAAAACTATCCACACCAAGTAATGCAGCCAGTCCCTTTTCTTCATCCACCTTTTCATATATCTGCACGATACCCCTGGTAACAACAGCAACCGAGCGTGCATAGATATCCTTTCCAAGCTGCCCACGCCACCCTGATGTTCCAAAAGTTATCTCGTGCAGAGGTGTGCTGCAATTTGTCACTATTTCATCACGAACGAGATCATAAGCCTTATTTAATGCTTGTTGACAACCACCCAGCCCTTTTCCACGTTCTTTGATTATTTCTTTGATAAGTGTAAAATAGTCACTCGCAGCATGATTTCCTGCAGTTGTGTATCGGTCAAAGAGTTCTTCCAATTTTTCAGGGGCGGTCATTGGTTCCTCCGTTTAATCGTTACATTCAATTTTCTTGGCTTTATCGATCAACATGATAGGTATATCATCTTTAATCTCATAAAGCAGACAGCACTTGCCGCAGACCAGTCCATTTTCATCCTGTAATTTTACAGGGCCTTTACATTTCGGACATGCCAATATGTCGAGCAGATCTTTATTAATCATCATTTCCTCTCATGTTGTTGCCTGGTGTTACAGAATAGTTTATAACTTTCTTCTGAACAACGGCAGCTTTAACGTTCATATTCTATTGTACAGGTCTACCAGCTTTGATATTTACCTGAAATTGATCCTGTTTGCATAACAATATTATATGTTCTATTTCTAATTTTACAGGATTCTGGTGTCATAACATGAAAAATACAATAGGCTTTATTGGTGGTGGACAAATGGGTGAAGCACTCATTCGTGGAATTATTGCCTCAGGTCTTTATAAAAATGAAGATATCTTCGTTGCTGAACCAAATGATGTTCAGCGGGAACACCTGGAAATGGTATATTCCGTTCAAACCTTTCATAATAACATAGCCATTTTTGAAAAATGCACTGTGGTAATCCTTGCGGTTAAACCCCAGACCATGAAATCGCTGCTGGAAGATTGTAAAAACCGTGTTCATTCCCACCATATACTTGTCTCTATTGCTGCAGGCTTACCCATTTCTTTTTATATGGATACCCTTGAAAAAAGCGATGTTAAAATTATTCGAGTAATGCCAAACACTCCGGCCCTTGTCCTTGAAGGTGCTTCCGCACTCAGTCGAAACAAGAATGTCAACGATGATGAACTCTCTGTCGCAGAAGAAATTTTCAAAGCCGTTGGCGAAGTTGTTGTTTTAGACGAAGTGCATCTTGATGCCGTTACCGGCCTCAGTGGTTCGGGCCCTGCCTACGTCTTTTCGTTTATTGAAGCCTTGGTGGATGCTGGAGTAAAATCTGGTCTTACCCGCGCGGTCTCTGAAAAACTTGCATTACAAACTGTGTCCGGATCAGTAAAACTCCTGAAAGAAAGTGGTGAACATCCAGCTGCCCTGAGGGGTAAGGTTACATCACCTGGTGGAACTGCTATAACAGCAATTCATGTATTGGAAAAAGTGGGCTTCCACGGCATTATCATGGATATTGTGGAATCGGCGGTTAATCGATCAAAGGAACTGGGTAAAACCTGATGACGTACAATTCTACCCCTTTTCGAGCTACGTGCAGACTCAATGTCCGCCAGGCCGGAATAATCACCAAAAAAGATGATGATCGATCCTATGAATATGGCGCAACGATTACTCGTTGGATGAAGAAAAAAGGGATTTCTGTCTTTGTTAACGAAATTGTACCCGACCTTGACATGTTGATAGTTCTTGGCGGCGACGGCACATTGTTGCATATTGCTGAAAAAGCTGCGCGGTACTCCATCCCTGTGCTTGGGATTAACCTTGGTCATCTTGGTTTTTTGACAGAGCTCACAGAAAGCGAGACATTTCATGCTATTGAAAGAATAATAGACCATGAAATTACCATTGAGAACCGGCTTATGTTAAAAGCACGTCTGCTCTCCGAAGATCAGGCAACTTCCTACCGATATGCTTTAAACGATGTGGTGATCAACAAAAATGCGCTGGACAGACTCCTCAACCTTTCAACTACTGCAGATAAGGAATATATAACCACGTACAAAGCTGATGGTTTGATTTTTTCATCCCCAACGGGCTCCACCGCATATAACCTTTCTGCTGGAGGCCCATTGGTTTACCCGGGGCTGGCAACAATTACCGTGACCCCAATCTGCCCATTTATGCTAAGCAGCAGGCCGATAATCCTTCCTGCGGAAAAACAGATACGAACCCGTTTTGATGTGGACAACGACAGTGAACACGCACAAATTATCGTCGATGGCCAGCCGTTCTGGGAAATGAGGGGCAACGATGAACTTGAAGTAGAGACAGCAGAACATTTCCTCCAACTCATTGTTTCATCTTCGCGAGACTATTTTACGATTCTTCGTAACAAGTTACACTGGGGCTACCAGAAACAAAAAGATGTTTAAAAGGGTGGCATTTACAATTTTTTCTTTTTAATTCTATACTTTTTCATCTTATATTGAAGTAAACTCTTGGTAATACCAAGTTTTTCAGCAGCACGAGCCTGTACGTATTCCGTATCTATCAATGCCTGAGTCAACATTTTTTCTTCTATTGCATAGAGCACCTCGTTTAACCCTACATCTTCAGGAAACATTTGACGCATGTCCATATCCCTGCTCCACTGGGATTTTTCTTCATTATAGATCGTATCCGGCTGAACATCTTCAGCTTCAATCGTGTCACCGGCACAGAGAATTGCTGCACGTTCAATAGTATTTTCCAACTCCCTGATATTGCCCTCCCAGGGAAGGGTCATCAACAAACGCAAACCATTTTTAGAAATCCTGAGCGATGGTTTTGCAAGTTCAGTTCTGTATTTATCAACAAAAAACTCGGCAAGAAGCCTCATGTCGTCCATTCGTTCCCTGAGTGCAGGTAGATTTACCGGAATGACGTTCAGGCGATAAAACAGATCCTCTCGAAAACGACCACCTGCAACCTCTTCTTTTAAATCTTTATTTGATGCACTTATAATGCGAACATCAACTTCAATAGTTTTTCCACCTCCAACTCGCTCAAACGTCTTTTCCTGTAATACCCGTAAAAGTTTTGCCTGAAGAGCAAGGGGGATTTCTCCAATCTCATCCAAAAAAAGAGTACCATTATCAGCTAGTTCAAAGCGCCCTTTCCGCATGGCTACCGCACCCGTAAAAGCACCTTTTTCATGTCCAAAAATCTCACTTTCCAAAAGATTTTCAGAAAGAGCAGCACAGTTTAGAGCAATAAACGGTTCGAGTTTTCTAGGACTGTTTCGATGAATAGCCTTGGCCACAAGCTCTTTCCCAGTACCACTCTCACCCGTTATCAAAACCGAAGCATGAGTTGGTGAAACCTTTTCTATCAGTTCGTAAACTTGTAACATTTTATGGTTTTTTCCAACCATCCCACCAAAACCACTTTTCCCTTTTATCTCATCGCGCAAACGAGTGTTCTCACGGATAAGAGAATAGTGCTGTACTGCTTTCTGAATATTTATAAGCAATTCATTATTTGAAAATGGTTTGGCCAGATAACTGAATGCGCCCAAGCGCATAGCTTCAACAGCCTTATCAATTTCAGCGAATGCAGTAATGATAATAACAGGCAAATCCTTTAAATTTTGTTTAATTCTATCCAAAAATTCAAAGCCATCCATACCCGGCATCTGCATATCGGTTATGACCAGATCAAGGTCAACCTCTTCAACTATTTTTAACCCTTCATTTCCGCTTGATGCGGTAAAAACCTCAAAACCTTCATCTATAAGCAACTCTGATAGAACTACCAGGTAATTGGGCTCATCATCGACCAGTAAAACCGAATACATTGTCATAAATCTCGTCCTTTTTAACTCCCGGTTACGTTTTCAATTCGAACAATTTTTCAAAAAATACTCGTAAATATTCAGCAGCACCTCACCTGCCCACGATCACCCCGTCCAACATACAGGTAGTATAGCTGGTCGGAGTGCTTATGGACATGTAAGGCACCCGGAGTCTCCTGAAGGTCACTTACCTCTGAACAGTTACATTTCGTGCTTTTACGGTCTTTTTTTGCTGTACGCTGAATAATTACAAATACTCTTTCATGTCGACCAGCACTCTTGCAGGAACAGAAAATTTTCTTCCCCAGGCCATAGTAGTACCTGGCCTGACACTGCCGTGGAAATCACTTCCACCAGAGACCAACAAACCGTAAGTGTTTGCATATCCTCTCAACAATTTTCTCTTTTTCTTTGAATGGGTTGGATAATAGAGTTCAATTCCATCCAGGCCAAATTTGACAAGATCGCGAATTATTGAGGACAGGTTAGCACCTTCTCTTACTACCTGGAAAGGATGTGCTAAAACAGCAATACCGTTTGCCTGTTTTATGAGAGAAATTGCTTTTTCAGGGTGATACACAGATCTTGCGACATAGGCTTTACCCTGTCTACCTAAATATTTTTCAAAAGCCTCGTCCATTGTTCGTGCAATTCCTTTATTAATGAGAAGTTGACCTATATGAGGTCGTCCTGTCAATCCTGCTTTAGAGATGTCTTGAAGCTCTACAGCTTCTATTGCAACACCACTCTTATTTAGAATGGAGAGAATAGCATCATTTCTTTTCACACGATCAGATTGTAATTTTGCCAACCCTTTATTTAGTGTTATGTTTTCTTCATCAAAACAGTACCCCAGGATATGCATGGTATAACCGTCATGTTCAACACTGAGTTCAACACCTGAAACGATTTCCACACCATATTGCTTTCCGGCTTCTTTAGCCTCGCCAAGACCTTCAACCGTATCATGATCAGTTATAGATAATGCGGTCAATCCATTTTTTGAGCCAAGTTCCACAAGTCCCGCAGGACTAAAACTTCCATCGGAATAGATAGAATGTACATGCAAATCAATTGTCATTATCCAACTCTGACTAAAAATAATTTCGAAATAATCATAACTCAACCTCACTCTATAATAAGAAACTTTTAATACATGTAAACAAACCAACTCTTCATAATTACAATTTTTCCTTTACTTTAAGTCAGAGTATCCGATAAAGTTCTGATGTAATTACTCTATCCCTCTTCTGGAGACACCATATGCGTCTTTTTTTCATTCTCATCACTCTCCTACTGTCGCTCAGTAGCTGTAACAGTAGAATTCCAGAATCTGTCAGTTACCCTTACACCCAGCAACGCAAAATGCAGGCATCTCAACATTGGGATGTTCTCGCTCAGGATCTTGCAAACAGGATCAACAATGAGCTCATTATTACCGACAATATTGACAAAGCTGTTTTTGTAAAAGAAACATGCGGTAGCGAAGCATCACCTTGTAATTATAATGAAACCAGCAGCTTTAATGAAGCATTTCGAGATCTGCTTATAACCGATCTTGTGGGGTTTGGCATTCCAACAAAGAACAGCAAAACGGATGATTCCATCGAAATACAATATAAAGTTCAAGTCGTACGTCATAATGCAGACCGTGTACGTACTTTGCAACCCGGCCTCCTTACCACACTTTCAGCAGCTATTGTTGTCCTGCGCAATGCCCCTTCTGAACTTATTCTCCTTGCCACAGGCGTTGCCCTTGATGTTGCAAATTCAAATTATACATCCAGCAATCACTACGAAGTAATCATCACAACATCCATGATAACAGATGGACAATACCTTTTCAGAGCGTCTGATATCTATTATATCAATGATAAAGATTTCTGGCATTACCAGGAAAGCATGCCCCAGACCAAAACGATACAACTCTCTGGTGCCAGGCAAACTCAATAAATTTCGATCAGGTTCACACTCCTATGATTATTAAATACTTGTCAGCAATAGTTCAGCGAACACAGACATCATTCACAAAACCAACTTTTACACTTCTTTTTCTCTTTCTGCTGACTATTTTCCTCACACACTGCACTTTTTTCAATGGCACAAGATTCGAGGATACTCTTGGGGGCAATACCAATCTTATTAAGTTTTCCTACACAATTGCAGATAATCTCATTGAAAACGCAATTCCACCACTTATCCCACGCCACCCTGATATGCCAATATTAGTGACGACTTTTGTTGACAACAACGATCTGAAAAAAACGTCCAAATTCGGAAGAATTCTTCAGGAACACATAAGTTCAAGGTTAGTACAACTTGGCTATACAGTAAGAGAAATTAAAATGGCAAATACTCTTTCCGTCGTTGCACAGCATGGTGAAACAATACTCTCCAGAGACTTGTCTCTACTAGGAAAAACACAAGACGCACAGGCAATTCTTGTTGGAACACTATCTCACACCAATCGAACGATGTACATTTCTTCACGATTTATCAATCCTGACAACAATAATATACGTGCAACCGATGACAGCAAATTATTTATGGACGACAATGTCCTTGCTATGTTTGGTCTGAAAAGGGTTGGCAAGAATAATGATACTATTCAAGAACCTCCACAGCCTCTGTTGAATTCCGTACTTTATTAATTTTTCTTACTCCTTTTTCTGATTATGTCCTTACATGATAAATGTGCCCTGATCCCTGGAGCCTCTCGACCTATAGGTCGTGCAATTGCAAAAAAATTTGCTGAAGCTGGTGCCTCACTTATCTTACCTGTTTTTGACTGGCCCGAATCAATTTCAGAAATGGAAAAAGACTTCACAGAGTCTGGATTAAACTTTTCCATTATCTCTGTTGATTTACGTGATAAAAATAACGTTATTGATTTGGCAAAAGATATTAAAAAAAAATATGGCTCTATTGATTACCTCATAAATAACATTGAAAGAGGAGGCATGCCGGTCGTCCACGGAAGTTACAATCTTGCCCATAACGATAATCAATGGGACATCGAAATTGACACCACACTCAAAGCAAAGTGGCTCCTCTATAACCACTGTGCACCCCTGATGAAAAACAGAAAAGGGGCGTCAATTGTTAACATTTCATCAATTTCCGGCATAACCGGAAGAAGTGGTCCTGCAGCACTGCTTTTTAACGATGGGTACAGTGCTGCAAATTGTGCGGTTCGCTCTTTCACCAAAAACTGGGCAAAAGAGCTTGCGCCAACTATCAGGGTCAATGAGTTGATGCTCGGTCTTATTATGTACAGACACGGAGAAAAAACGCGAGGTTGGGGTATTCTTTCTGAGCCAGAAAAGAAAAATCTTCTGAATACTATTCTGCTCGGGCGCACCGGAACACCCGAAGAGGTGGCCGATACTACATATTTTATGGCCGTTGATGCGAGTTATATAACAGGGACAACAATCATCATGGATGGTGGTTTCACTCTTGGCGGACAGAACGTTCCACCAATACCACCAGGTATTCTCGATTGAAAAAAACTTCAACAATTAACTTTTCCGTCCTAAATTACAGAATGGTAAAAGTACGATTGCTAAACAATTGAATGACTTTCTCTTTTGACAGCCCACGTAAATCTACCACCGCATCAACTGCAGATAGAGCCGCATAGCGACGCAAATCTGAGTCAGTAGAAATCTCTTCTTTTTTCTCACCTGCATTTACTTCACAGTTAAAGGCAATCACCATAAAATCACATTCCTGACGTTTGACCTCTATCATCTCAATATTTTCAATAGAGAAAAAACCCGATTGCAGTCGAATAATGGCAATTTTCTGGCCAACCAAAGAACGTCTGGCAACACTTTCTGCGCATGCTTTTGGCAAAAGAATTTTTTCTAATGAAGACGAACAAGTTGTTGTAGCAAAGGATCTGAAGTTTTCTCTACATTTTTCCATTTCCGTCCATTGTATTGGGGCTAAACAAGCACCACTCCGTTCTTCCAGTTCTAATAATATTTTACCAATCGGAGAAACAACCATGGAATGTCCACCCAAATCTATCCCATTGTTTTGCCCTATACTATTACACCCAACAATATATATCTGATTTTCTATTGCTCTAGCAATAATAAGAGAACGCCAATGCTGAATGCGAGCAGTTGGCCATTGTGAAGAACAAATAAGTATGTCTGCACCCTGCTGGGTAAGAGAACGACAGATTTCAGGAAAGCGAAGATCGTAACAGACGAATGCTCCCAAACAGCCTTTAGTCGTAGTAATTACTGCAGGCAGCCGCAAAGATTTGTTAAAAGAAATTTCCTCACCGGGGAAAAGATTCATCTTTCTGAATGGTTGGCAATAGCCATTAGAATCAATAATCTTTAGCGTGTTAAAATAACGACCTGTTTTCCCATTGATACGTTCCGGCAACGATCCGGCGAGAATAACATTAAACCTTTGGGCAAGATTTAATGTTATTTCATCAAGCAAATCTAAATCATTCTGTAATGTGTCAAAATCACTATAGGCAAATCCGGTGGCCCACAGTTCAGGGAGAACGCATAAAGTGTCAGGCGGTGGTGCAAGATCTTCTAGTAATCGTTCAACGGTTGCAATATTTTTTGAAATATCACCTTCGATCACAGAAAATTGAATAACTGCTGCATGTGTTATTTTTTTATTACAATACATCGTGTGCCGGTTACGGGATTTTTACAATGAGTTGAGAAAGGTTTACGGTCTGTAATGTATTTTCGAGAAACAATTGTAGTTCAACTCCGGATTCTTTTATTTTTTTAGTTTTTTTATTTATAGGAACCGAATCAAGAAGCTGTAGGCACCAGAGAGCAAGACCAGCAACATATGGATCCGATGAATCAAGATATGCGATTATATTTGCTGTAACCATCAAATCGTACATTTCTTTTTTATGTAACTGACACAACCGCCCTATCCCCCATAAAAGACCTCTCTGCAGGGTTTGCAGTTCTATAAAGTTGCCGTCCTGAAAAAGTTCTTTACCATCTTCGCAGGTATAAGATATCAGCATATGCAGATATTCACTTCGCAGTTGCGCATTATGGCACATAATTTCTGCCATTGACTCAGGGGAACCCCAGCCTATGCCTCCTGATTCATCATTAAGAGACCAGAGGAAACGACGCATTACAACACGTGCTGACTCAATATTTTCTTCTGCAAGAGCTGGGACTACCTTGCCAAAACACAGCACACCATTCCAGCGGATTCTTTCCTGTGGATGACACAACGACATAAAAAGTGGATTGAGAACGAGGTGAGTCGGATACTGTGCTAATGAACACCATATCTTGTCACAATCAGTATCCTGCAATAACGAAAGAACTTCTTTTTTTAATTGTCTTCTTTTCATCTTCTATGTCCGTTTGAATAAAATGAATAATACAAACAGTAATAATCACTTTTTGAAACAGGAACAAGAAGAGCAAATCTGTATGTCCTATATGTCATCCAGACGCTTCATACCTTCCATCAACATGGCCATGAAACCGCCAATAACGTCGCGTTTTTCCTCTTCTGGAGTCAACCCCTGACTGAAATTAAAACGACCTCGATCAAGCGACAATATTTTATAAAATGCATCTTTGCCAACCAACCCTTCAATTTCAGCATAAACCAACTCACCCTCGTTGAAGACAATACTTCCCTTCTCTTCATCATACTCAAGGTTCAAATGACCTGTTTTTTGATTGGCATTAATCATCTGGCACAGTTCGACAGCTGAAATATCAGATAATTGGCCAACCATTCCTGAGGCGAGTTCTTCTGCTCTCAATAGATTCATTTTAGTAATTCTACTCACTAACAATTTGTAGAAAAACACTTGTAACGCAGGGAATCTGTTAAGAATGTGGCGGAAATTTTTTTGACTCAATACTGCAATTTGGCACGGTTCAGCAGCCATTATTGTTGTAGATACTCTTTCGCCAGAAAGAAGGCTCATTTCACCAAAGACTTCACCTTTGTGTAACTCAGCTAAAGTTATACCTCGATCATCAATAACTTCTGCCTTTCCCGAAAGCAAAATAAACAGTCTATCCCCGGGATCACCTTTCTGAGTAATGGGAAATTGCCAGGGATAATCGGACATTTCAAGTAGTGTGGCAAGATCAAGAAGATCTTCATCTGAAAGAACCGAAAAAAGTTGGATGGATCGCAAGAGACCAGCAAATTGAACTGTACCTTGGATTTTTTCCCTTCGTTCAGCTGCAACAAGCAGTTTCATCTGGAGCGTTGCAAATCCTTTTTCCTTTTTAAATTCGTATCGTATCAGGCCTGTACAGCCTCCACATTCAAATTTATTCTTGCTTTCTCCTCTTTTGGAATATCCTTCATAACTACTATCGGCCGTTGCTATAAGCACCAATTCCCTTGCAAGGGTTAAACACGTTGGCTTGCCGGCTGGAAGTGTTAAAATGCCTTCATTAATATGCATCTCCTCACGAACATGATAGAGAGGGCAGTAATTTTCTTCAGTAATTATAAATACACCGTTTCTAAACTGCATAGATCTTTTTCAACCATATAATCGGTGAATGAGTCTAACTCTGTCAGACACAGGAGGAGTAGTATTTAAACAAAATATTATTTTTGCAAAGCATCCTGAGCCACTTAATCGGATCGGCCAAATAAAAGATATATAACAAAGCCCAAAACAACTGCGCCACCAAAGGCAACTGGTAAAATTTTATCAATTTGAACTATATCACCAACAAGCAAAGTGTTCATATAATTTGTCCCAGTCACCCACCAGACACCAACAAAAATAGCAACAATAATAAGATCTTTCCAACTTTGTTTGTATAACATGTAACAGATCATTATCCCAAATGGCACTATAAACCAGAGATTAGTAAAAAGTCCTACTGCATCAACATCTGTAATCTGGTCCTGCACATGTGTTGATTCCCACCAACTGCCTATTTTGCTAAAAATTTCCATATAATTATCCTTTGAGTCAGTAATGTCCGGTTAGAAAATTGCACGTGGTTTTTTTGGTCGTTTACGGCGCTTCAATTTTCGCTTTTGTTTTGACGCAGTCGGTTGTTTCGCAGCCTGCTGCATAGCTTCATTTCGAATCTGGTTGCGAAGCTCT
>Ga0256845_1003093_pt1 | contig 11500 bp, 11 predicted proteins | sample RiftiametaG_FD_189101 | JGI IMG/M metagenome (GOLD analysis project Ga0256845, IMG submission 189101) | Tube worm associated microbial communities from hydrothermal vent at the East Pacific Rise, Pacific Ocean - Riftia | ecosystem: Host-associated > Annelida > Integument > Unclassified ... | reverse complement strand
ATAGCGGAAACAGAGGTATATGTTGCGATATGACCACCAAGACCTTTGCCGTCTTTATTGGCTCTTGCCACCATAGCCATGGCGTTCCAGCGCACATAGGCCGCCACATTTCTTGCGACAATGGAATCACCCGGTAATTTGTCTTCATTTTCGGGCAGAATCGTATTGGAGTAGGGAGTGAGAACCCCGGGAGAGGTAGATACGCCAAGTTCTCTAGCCCTGTCTGTGAGTTTGCGCAGGAGGAAATCCGCCTTCTCATTCCCCTCTTTTTCTATCACTCCCTCAAGAGAATCGAGCCAGTCTTTTGTCTCTTCCGGATCCTTATCTTTAAAAAATGTCCCCATAAGCAGATCTCCTATCAGCCGAATTTCTCTTTATGAACCTTCTTGAAAGGCAGAGAAGAGGTAGGGTGCCCCGGTTTTTCTTCCTTTGCGTAACCAATGGCAATAATCGTTTCAACCACCATATGATCCGGCAGTTTCAACATTTTTTTAATGTATTCTTCTGCAGAGGTCTCTGCATCGTGATCACGCTTTCTTATCTGTACCCAACAACTGCCAAGTCCCAAATCGGCTGCGGCAAGATGCAGGATGATTGAAGCGATGGAGCAATCTTCGATCCATACATCACATTGCGATGGATCGGCGCAAACAACAATTGCAAGGGGTGCATTCTTGATAAAAGAGCCTCCGTGGGGTTTAGCCATCGCCAGGTCAACCAATTTGTTGGAATCAGTCACAACGATGAATTCCCACGGATTCAGACTTCTGGATGAAGGCGCACGCAGCACCGCCTCAACGAGTGTATCAATTTTTTCCTGTTCTACTGCTTTGTCCTGAAACTGCCTGATACTTCGCCGCGTTCGCAACAGATCAATGAACATGATGACTCCTTTTTTATTGCCGAAAGATGAAAAACTAAAAAAACAATTTCCAAGATGGAGATAGTATGTATACTACCGATAATACTCATTCCGACAAAGCACAATAGGAGAGATGATGGATTCACACACTTTCGCCGCCTGCCTGATAGCGGTGACACTCCTCACCCTGACGCCAGGCGTGGACACGATGCTGGTGATCAGAAACAGTGCACGGGGAGGATGGTGGGATGGCGCGGCGAGCTCACTTGGTATCTGCACCGGTCTCTTTGTCCATGCAACCGTCTCCGCTCTTGGCATTTCGGTGATCCTGCTGCAGACTGCGTGGGCCTTTAACAGCCTGAAGCTTGCGGGAGCGGCTTATCTTGTGTGGCTCGGTTTGTGTAGCTGGAAACGTGTCATTCAGGGCCGTCAGAGTATAATTGCAGCTAGTTGTACATCACGGCAGGAGTCTTTTCAGTTGATTCGATCTTTGCGGGAAGGTTTTCTCTCAAACGTACTCAATCCAAAAACTGTAATCTTTTATATGGCCTTCCTGCCACAATTTATTGACCCGACCCAACCACCACTCATGCAATCTCTTTTTATCGCCGGGCTCCATTTTTGTATAGGTATGATCTATCAATGTTTGCTCGCAGCCATGGTGAACAGGGCAAAAAGTTTTCTGCAACGACCAAAGGTAAATGCGATTTTTGACGGTATGACCGGTACTGTAATGATGTTTATCGGTTTGAAACTGGCAACTGACAACTAAAAATCATCACAAAATTTGAGGTAATAATACACTCTGTGGAGCACAAAACGAAAAAGAAGAAAGGCACCATCGTCGCCCATTACGGGGTTGCAGTCGATGTGCGATTTGAGTCCGACGGACAAACAAAAATGGTTCGGGTGAAGCGAAACTCTGGCCATGTCGTGGGTGATAACGTAGAGGTGGTTGATGAAGTGCTCACTCGACTTGAACGGGAATCCGAACTCTGCCGAAGAGACGCCCGTGGCGGCATCCATATCGTTGGAGCCAACCTTGATGTGCTCTCTATTGTGGTTTGCTGCGAACCTCTGCCTCCACCCGGATTTATCGACCGCGCCATTGTCGCAGCCAGGGCAAATTATCTGCAACCAACAATCCTCGTTAACAAATCAGATCTTCCCTGTTTTGCCACATACGCGCAAGAAACATACGGGCTCTACCAGGAGTCCGTCCCTTGTTTTTCACTAAGCGCTGAAAGCGGCGACGGTCTGCCGGCGCTGACAGATTTTTTCAGTAAAGGACACCGAGGGATTTTTGTCGGCCCGACGGGAGTGGGTAAAAGCTCGCTGCTCAACACCATGCTGCCGGATCTCAATCTCCAGACAGGTGAAATCAGCGAAACAAAAAAAAGAGGTAAAAACACGACAACCGTATCCACCCTCCACAGTTTACCGACAGGTGGTGAACTTATAGATTCACCGGGTTTCAACGACTTTGGCCTGGTGGATGTATCGGCTCTGGAACTGGCCGCACACTTCCCTGGTTTTGAACAGGCAAACGACAGTTACTGTAGATTCAGAGACTGCAAACACCAGCAAGAACCGGGATGCGCTGTGACTGAACTGGTGTCGGAAAAGATCATCGACAGGAAGCGATATACAACTTATCTGCACATTCTCACGGAAGTTGAAGCAATGGAGGCTGAACCAAAATATCGAGAAAAGAGGCACCGGCGGAAAAAGTGAAGCATCTTTGCACCATGAAATCAAACTTACTGTTTCTTCTTTAGCTCTAAAATCTCAAGTCGTAACTTTTGGATGCGGTCGTGGGCCTCATTCAACGCTTCTTTCCGTGTAATTTCCGAGATATTTTGTTCTATTTTTTCTATTGCTGAAAGAAGTTTAAATATAATTAGAAAAACAAACAAAAAACCTGTAACCATCACAGCATTGATATTATCTTCAATGCCTATAATTTTAGACAAATACCAGGTAAAGTTGGGATATACAGAAATTAATGCCATCCCTCCCCACACAAGAAGTCGCACGCAAAGCTTTAACACAGTCTGCCCTGCTTCACGTTTGGCAAACTCCTTTATTCCCTGAAAAATCATCACGGATGCTATGCCCACAACTACAATCTGATACAAATGCACGTTCATATATTTTTTATCATTCCTATTTTTTTTAGTTTATCACCTCTGATGACGTCGTAAAAAGCCAGATCTCATTCAAGCAATCATCTTCCAAACCATTCTATACAAGGTTACTAATCCATTTACAAAACCCTGCTTATTTTTTTTCTGCATCGAATATTCAGTATACAGAGTCTGTACAGGAACTTCTGTATAACGTAGACGATTATTTTTTATTTCCCGAATCACTTTACTGTCATACTCGTATTTGTCAGCCTTGGTATCAATGATAAGAGCAGCATAACGTGAATAGGCACGAAACCCTGATTGGCTATCTGACACAAGGATACCATAAAGCAACCAGGTAAAAAAATTCCCAAAACTATTTGCTATCACTTTCACGAAAGGCATTTCTTCTTTATTGAGAAGCCGAGACCCTAAGACCACATCACTTGTGTTGTCAAGTATCGGTTGGACCAGCGGAGCAATATCAGCGGGGTCGTGTTGGCCATCACCATCCATAGTAACGACAACATCCACATCGAGTAGATTGGCCGCCATGATACCTGTTTTAACCGCAGCCCCTTTACCTCTATTTATTTTATGACGGAGCGCCACCACGCCATATGCCGCTGCAATATAAAAAGAATCATCATCACTACCATCGTCAACTACAACAATAGAATTATAGCCATGAGCACGGACATCCTCTATAACATCCCCAATGGCTCCGGCTTCATTATATACAGGGATAACAATAGCAATTTTTTCAGACATATCAGGATTTTTAAAACTAGTTGCTGTTAATTGGAACGATTACATAGGCTATCAGGTTGCCAGATAAGACAACTTTATTGATAACCCATTCACTCTTGTCCAAACTATTTATATACTCTAAAATGGAGTAATTTGCGCGATACAGATGTTTTTGCTGAGCCAGCACTCCTTTCACAAGCTTTGGCGAAACCATTGCAAAAGCTGAAGTCATTTCAGCAGGCTGTATATCTTTATCTTTGTCAACAAATACGACATATTGACTATCCTGGGTAAGCGACATACTCCCATTACTCTGTTGAGCATTGACAAGTAAGGTCTTGACCTTAGACCCATGCGGTAACACATTAGGGACAAGCTCACCCTGATTATTCCAGCCAACAAATTTCCGACTAACCAAGGTAACAGGAAGAGACCTTTCAAGCAATGCTGCCAACCTGCCAAAAGAAGCGTCATAATGACTGTTTTTACCCGCTGACACTGCCCTCTTACCAAGAAAACGAACTGTACGAATAAGAAGATCTTCAGCGCTGCTTTGAATGGCAAAATGGGAGGGCGGAGACACCACAGTCCATAAAAATGACAATATAATAAAAAGAGAAACGCCAATTTTCACTGGTCGATATTTGCCAAGAAATGTGTACAGTATCGCGACAAGAATGCCACTAAGACAGCAGGTTGCGACCAGTAGACTCCAGCCTTCTCGTTGGTAAGATGAAAATTGCAAATATCCTGTCGATGCCTGGAGTGAAGTAAGCCCTCCCCACAGTCCCAACACGAGAAACCCGGCCTTTCTCCTATACATTCCATAGGCAATGAACAGCAAAAACAGGCAAGCCAATATCCATGCAACAGCGTCAATGTATACATTGGAAAAGCCAACTCTTTTAACCGATAAAAAATCTATCAAAAGGCGCAAATATGGGCTTTCAACTATAATATTAACTATTTTCTGTTGCGAGTTTCCAAGTTTATTCCCAACAGACTCAACCTTTTGAACAATCTGCTCTGTTACAGCCTTGTCCCTCTCACCATAATTCGTCAATATTTGAGCTGTTTGAAATCGCTGTCCAGAACCGGCCTGACTAAAATGAAAGCCTATTAACAAAATGGCTGGCAGACAAAAGGCAGCTATCCGAACAGTTCGAGCAAACCATTTTTTCCGTTCCCAAAACAGATTTAAAATACGTTCTAACCCAATAATAATAAAAATATGGATTAACATCATAGGGACAGAAGCAGCAATACCCAGGATTGCGACAGAACTTACTAAAGCAACACCACGTTGTTTTTCACTTTCGATATAACTGACATAGCAGTACAGCAAAGCCGGTATGAGAAACAGCCCAAGCTGATTGGCAAATGCGCCAACCCCCGTTTTCATCAGCAAAAACATACCGGGAAAACAGGCCGCACAAAAGCTCCCGAAAACTGCTGCCCTGTAATTGAATAATCTCCCGAGAAAAACATAGATACCAAGAACGAGACCCGTTCCGAAAAAAGCTCCACTAAAACGAGCCATGTTGTATGGGTCAACCTTGAAGACAAGCACGGGGAGCGCCAACAACCAATGATATCCCGAAGGATACACCACATTTGCAAGATATCCCTGCTGAACAATATAGTTTAGATAATGCAGATGCGTATAGGCATCCGACTGCCCAAGAGCAAACGTCTGTAATGGATGAATAGAACGAACGACAAAAGCTGCGGCAAGAATAAATATCAAAATAATATGGTTATGATTTTCCACATCAGTTACATCGCCATCAGAGAAACGTCGTCGGAAACCTATCACCAAGATGGTTATAAAAAGACAAAGCGCGAAAAAAAGCAGAACTTCATTAGAAGGTTGTCCCCGGACTATATGCGACCAGAGCAGACCAGATACCGCCTGGACGCTACAACCAAGAACCATTGCCTGTAAACAAACAACAGGCCATTCTCTTTTTTCTGCCAGAAAAAAGGCAAGGAGCAGAAACGGAACGACCAGCAGCAGAACAAGGCTGCCGGCTACGGTGAGGCATTGAATAATATCTTGAAAAGCCATATCGGCGGCAAACTATAGATGCTTTTGCACAAACAATTTGAACGAATCAGGAATAAGATTGAACAATGACACAGGAATTTTTGCCTTAACAGCTTCCAATCTGTTGCTCTTATTCAGAAAAGGTTTGTTAAACCCCTGATCCCACCAGCCATCACCCAACGGGTCAAACAATGGAGCTGACGTCCTCTTGAAAAAAGCAGTTTTTCCCACAGTTCCCATCCATTCAAACATTTCATCTTTTTTCAACACATCTGCCATATTCTTTATTGTGGGAATATTAATATCATCAATGATAAGAAGTCCACCAGTATCAAGATGCTGATAGATATAATAATATTCAAGCTCCGGGAACGGATATCCATGGGGGCCATCAATAAGGGCAACCTGGATCTTTTTATCAAAAGAATACGCAGGAAGAGTCAATTGAGTGGGCCCCTCTACTATCTCAACACGATCACCATTAAAAAGAGAAGACTCCCGCACCCGACTCAAGCTGTTGCCAACATTTATAGCAAAAACTACATGATTTTGAGCAATTTGGGAAAAGAATAAAGTGGATTTACCGGCGCCGGTCTCAAGACTATATGTAATGGGACCAATTTCTTTACAATAGTCCGCGATAACCTGCAAAACTCTATCACTCAAAGGACCTGATCCATGCCAATCCTGCGGCAACTCTTCAATTTTTGTTAAAATTTTCTCGTAATTAACCACTTTCACACCATCTATATACGAATTTTCTTTTTCTTTTGAGAATCGGAAAGACCGATAAAAAATCCAAGGAAAAGCAATGTCTTCCATTGTATTGGGTAACTATTATCCGCAGAATACTCTTTTTCCCGTAAACAATTCCACAGAGAAACCATTGGCGGCAGCGAACATATCCCCGTTAGCAAAATCCTGACCATCCGCCTCAAACCAGAACCACTCTCACCAACTTTCTGCCAGAAGATATGAGCAGAATACCCCATGAGATAAACCCTTCTGGCAATTCCACCTATATTGAGAACATGCCAATGATATCCTTTAGCGGCTGGATCATACACTAAACGCATGCCTTTGTCTGCCAGACGATAACCAAGCTCAAGATCTTCGTGCGAGGCATAGGAAAATGATTCATCAAACCAGCCGCTTCTATTAAGCAAAGAAGTTTTTACAGACACATTACACGTGTAAAAAAACAACGGTCCCGCCTCTTGACCTGCTTTTAATTCCGCATAATTAAAAAAGTACTTTCGACCATCTTTTTCCAACCAACGCATAAATGAATTTGACGACAGTCTCTTTGGAAAAGAAACATGGCCTAGCAAAGCAAACTTTTCATCAGAACGCTGACGATGAAAGGTAAAATGTTTTTCCAAAAGCGATAAGTCCGGTTCAATATCATCTCCTATAATCAAGACGACATTTCCTTTAACCATCGAAAGTCCAACATTTCTAGCCCGCGCAGGCCCACTATTATTCTTTAGCACTGCATAAGAAAAGTGATGACCAGTCGCTTCTGCGAACCTTTCCAACAGATCAGAAGTATCATCTGAGGAGCCATCATCAACTACGATTATCTCAAATTTATCCTTTGCAAGGCTCTGCTTTTCCAGCGCTTGAAGAGTACGTTCTAATGCGTCTGAGCGATTATATGTCGGCAGCAAAACTGAAAACTCAGGAATTACCTTCTGCCCAAAAACACGACTCTTTCCGGAATTCTCAATTCCGCTACGATTGTTTTTTTTCATGCCGTATCCAGATCCATTTTACGCCAGCTATATTTTAAAACAGCAACCAACCAGCCAAAAACATAAGACACATAGATGCGACTGCGGACTTTATCTTCCTCAGAGGTAAACAGACCGACAGCCTGAAAACTTTTTTGAAACAACCTCTTTACCCGAGAGCCTTCAGACACTTCTTCCACATCACCAATAGTTTCATAGGATATTTTTTCCAAAGTTCTGGACATAATATAATCGGTTATTCCACCCCAATAATATCGCCGGTAAAAAAAACCAGGTTCCGTGCGTTCTTTTGGAACAGCATGAAAAATACAAATTCCGGGGTGGTAGTACAAACGACCATTAATGGCCTTCAATCGATGCTGAAACTGAACTTCCTCACCTGATAAAAGAAGTTTTTTCTTCCGACCAAGCCGTGTGTCAAAGCCATTCATCTGTTCAAGAATATCCCGTCTGTAAAGGCTGTTACAACCAACCAGCCACTCACCGGATCCCTCAAGAAAACGTGCCTCTCTTCCCCAATTAACCCAACCCAGAGCACCAAAATATTCCTCGGTCAGCCAGACGGGAGCAGGAACTTCCCAGTCCAATTGCACAGGGCCACCAACCCATTCGGGTTCTGGTGAAGTGCTATGAAAAGCCTCAAGGCTTTTTTCAAACCACAAATGATCTGCGGTGGCATCGTCATCAATATAGCCCACATATTTTCCTTTCGCATTCTTCCAACCTGTATTTCTCGCCTGAGACAGACCTAAAACGGGTTCAAAAATATAACGAAAATTAGAGTGATGCAGGAATCGCTGACAAATTTCTTCTGTTGAGTCTGTGGAACCGTTATCAATGACCAGAATTTCATATTTTTCTGACACAATACTTTGCTCTAACAGACTGAGAATACAACGCTCGAGATATCGTTCCCGATTGTGAGTACAAATAATCCCGGTTATTTCTGGTAAATCAGCCATAGATATAAACAGTCTATACGGGGAAAAATTTATTTTTAAGAATAGACAGAAAAAGCATACCCGATCTTTTCCACCGCAAAGGATCAGACCTTAGCTGGCTCCCTGTTCTGTATCGTGAATATATTCTCATTCCAAGAACACTGTTATTAAAACAAAGGCGATACCAGACAAGGGAAAGCATGCCTGTAAGGGCTCGTTCATCATACTGTTTTTGCAGTTTGTTGACCTCCAGCAATTGTCGCAACCAGCTATCAGCCTGCTCAATTTGCTTAAAACTGCACCGACAACTTCTTCCTCTTCCAATATTTCGATGCAGATCCAACAATTCTTCTGAGTATTTTATTTTCAGAGTATCTAGAATCCCTCTGATAATTCTGGCAGCCTCTTTGTCCATAGAATCCCAATCAGAGCCGGTCATACTACTATCATGAACCCTGTAACGCAGCAATACTTCTTCCAAATTCACCGTTGGAAACAACTCTATGGCACGAACCCAAAGTTCATAATCTTCCGTTGGGTAATAACTGCCGTCATACCAGAGATCATGTTTTAGAAAAAAATCTCTTCGCATCATCACCGTTGGGTGACAAAAGGGACAATCAAAAAGGGCATAGGCTTTTATTTCTTCAGCGGTTTTAGGGTAGATATCTTTTCGGGGCGTCACGCTGCCAAAAATCTCAATGCCAGTTCCGCACATCCCAATTTCAGGGTGGTTTTCCATATACGAAAATTGCCTCTGTAATCGATCAGGCAACGCAATATCATCTGCATCCATCCTGGCAATATACCTTCCTGTTGCCTCCCTCACACCACGATTCAGAACCCCTGACAGTTTCAATCGTTTTTCATTTTTCAATATCTTGATACGATCATCGGCAAATGATGCAACAATATCCAGAGAAGAATCGGTTGATCCATCATCAATCACAAGAAATTCAAAATTTCTGTATGTTTGGCTTAAAATACTTTCTATGGTCTCACGTAGATATCGTTCACCATTATAAACTGGCAACAGGACGGTAACATCAGGCATTCTGAGGATCTCACTAAATATAATTTTGCATTTACGCGAAAAAAAACATTCTGTCCATTGGATTTATTTTTCACCATCCTGCTGTATACACAGCTTTTTACCCAAACGTCCTTTCATCAGATACCCACCAAAATTCATAGTAGATATCACTTTATTGAACATTCCCAAATTTAGCAAGGGACGTTCGAAGTATCGATATGAAAAGAAAGAAAGTAATGCTGTAAGGGCAAAAAACAGGACAAACTGTACGGGAGAGCTTACGAAATCAAGTTCATTAACAAAAGCAAGCATCATTTTATGACCAAGATAGGCACTATAGCTTACCTTGCCCCAAAACACTAAAAAAGAGCTTTCAAAAAGTTTTCGCATCACTCCATTGCTGCAAAGAACCGTAAACACAAAAATGCTGCTTAACAGACCCCAAAATATAAACTGGTGCTGCATATCAAGTCCCGAAAAAATAGTTGGCAGCAAAAAAGAATGTATCCTGGGAACCAGCAATATAAACAAAAGCATTGAGAGAAAAGCAAATAAATCATAATAAACAGGCCTGTTACAAATCAAAAAACCAGCCCTATTCTCCAGAGACACATAACAGGCAGCAGCCAAAGAGCCCAAGACAAAAACTGGAATAAAAGGCATGACTACAACACTGTATTCAGGAGGAAAAAAATATGTCCAAGAAATACAAAACAGAGAACAACCCACTATTTTAACGACAATTTTACAATGAACAGCCAGCAGATATGCAACAATAGGCAAAACAAAATAGAACTGAAATTCCACAGGGACTGTCCAGAACAAACCCTCCGCATCAAGGAGAAATAAGCTTTTAGCTATCATTTTCCCTGTGACAGGTACAATAAACAATCCAAGTTTGTTCAACAAATAATATACAATTAAAGCAGCAAGAAAAAGGGGGTATATCCGCAAAAATCGGCGTAGAAAATAATGGTGTAAAAACTTTTTAGAAAAGATTTCTTTTCTCTCCGACACCAGAAATTGCCGGGTTAAAAGAAAAGAACTTAGTACAAAAAATAAAAACACTCCATAATGGCCAGCACCACTGAAATTTATGTTCTCTGACAAGAGTACACCATCATTTGACGCATGAGACAATAGAACCAGCAAAACAGCAAAACCACGAATCCCATTTAAAGACTTTAACTGCGAAGCATTATGTGCCATTACTTATGACGAAGATGAGATAGAATATTTCGTACAGACTCTGGCAAACTTTGGAAAATGCCATCACAAACAGCTTCAAAACCACTTTTATACGTCAAAAACTCATGAGTGAAAACCCTAAACGGATTGGTGAGAAAAACACGGTAATCGATATTGGCGTTCAATCTAGCTGCCACCTTTTCAAAACTTGCATGCCGACCATGGATAATTTTCACCTTACTTCCTTTCCCAGCAAAATTCGGGCCTATGGATCTAAAATTATACTCATGGGGTAACACAAGAAAACGCGCATTAGAAGCATACAAAGCTGCCCGAAAAGAGTGCTGGTCATGATGTGGTTTACATTCAGAGGCAATCTGTTTTTTATATTCTTCAGGCCATTGCTTAAGAACATCCAGCGCAGCATCATTCTTTCTAAAAACTATCACGCCGGTATTAGGTTCAGGAAAGCATTCCGGAATACCAGGAATTTCGTACTGCACTCTGTAGGGAGGATGGGCAGCAGCAATGTCATATTTATCCAACACATCAAACAATGCATCTACTCTTTCACAAAGATAGGTATCTGTATCAAGAAACAGTGTTTTTTCATAAGGAGTGTCAACAAGAGGATACATTTTATCCAGGCAGGATTTTGTCACTTCTTTCAAATAGAACACAGAATCCACGCCATCGGGCGGAGAGGTGACAAGATCCTCAAGATCAGTAAACAAAGATATTGACAGTTCCGGCATTATATTTTTTACCGATCTTACCGAGATAAGAGCTTCAGCCA
>Ga0256845_1003092_pt1 | contig 11501 bp, 6 predicted proteins | sample RiftiametaG_FD_189101 | JGI IMG/M metagenome (GOLD analysis project Ga0256845, IMG submission 189101) | Tube worm associated microbial communities from hydrothermal vent at the East Pacific Rise, Pacific Ocean - Riftia | ecosystem: Host-associated > Annelida > Integument > Unclassified ... | reverse complement strand
AGAGACCTTTACATAGAGACTTAAACCCAGCCTTAGCCCTGCTAGGACAAGGTTTAAGAAAATTACCAAGTGGGCAAAAATTGAATTTTGCTAATCATCCATATTTATGCAAAGGTCTCACATAAATAGGAATAATCATCAAGGCTCCATAAAGTAAAATAAGTGCACTTTATTATTTAAATTTTATCATGTCGAATAAAATCAATGCCATTCGAGGAATGAACGACATCCTGCCAAAGGATTCTACTTTGTGGCTGTCGTTGGAAAAAACAATCATTGATTTGTTTATGTCTTATGGTTTTAAAAATATCCGTACACCTGTGGTAGAAAAAACCGATACCTTTCATCGGGCTATCGGACAAGCAACGGATATTGTGGAAAAAGAAATGTATACTTGGGCAGATTCAAACGGAGATTTATTAAGCCTCAGACCTGAAAATACCGCTGGCGTAGTACGGGCAATGATTGAACACAATCTACCCAGAGAAGGCATTCAAAAAGTATTTTATCAAGGTGCAATGTTTCGCCACGAACGCCCGCAAAAAGGCCGTTATCGCCAATTTCACCAAATCGGTGCAGAAGTCTTTGGCGTTGATAATGCCAAAATAGATGCTGAACTCATCGCCATGACCCACACTTTATGGCAAAACTTAGGTTTAAAAAAAGTTACTTTGGAAATCAATACCCTAGGTTCAGCGGAGGCACGAGTAAATTACCGCACCCTATTAGTGGATTATTTCACCCAACATAAAAACCAACTGGATGAAGATTCTACCAGGCGCTTAAAGACCAATCCACTCAGGATTTTAGACTCTAAAAATGAAGATTTGCGTGGCTTAATTGAAGCCGCACCGAAATTAATGGATCACCTTGATGAAGCATCAGCCAAGCATTTTGAGAGTTTTAAAACTTATTTGGATTGTTTAAATATTACTTATAAAATTAACACCCGCTTGGTGCGTGGCTTAGATTATTACAATCGCACCGTATTTGAATGGACAACCACCGATTTAGGCGCACAAGGCACGATTTGCGCAGGGGGTCGTTATGATGGTTTGGTGGAACAAATGGGGGGCAAGCCCTGCCCCGCTATTGGTTTTGCCTTAGGGGTGGAGCGTTTAATTTTATTATTACAAGCGCAAGGTTTGACAATTGGCACCCCGCCTTTGTCTATTTATATGGTGGCATTAGGCGACAAAGCGCAATTAAAATCATTGCAAATTGCCGAACAACTACGACAAGCATTACCAGAGATAATCCTTTATAATGACATCTCTCTGGGGAGTTTCAAATCACAATTTAAAAAAGCAGACAAAGCTGGAGCAGATTTTGCGATTATTTTAGGTGAAGAAGAGTTAAACAACAACGAAGTGGCAATTAAGCCCTTAAAAAATCAAGGTGAGCAACAACAAATGTCCCTTGAAGATGCAATACAATATTTCAAAAAAGGATAGAAAAAAAATGAAGAATTTTATCGAAGTAGGCAAAACCGAAGAAGAACAAGCCGAACAAATTAAAAAGTGGGTCAAAAAGAACGGAGCGCAAGTTATTATTGGTGTCTCACTAGGACTTTCAGGAATCTGGGGGGTTAATTATTACAACACTCAACAATACAAGCAAACCATGCAAGCACGGAGTTACTATTTAGCAATGGTTGACAATCCTAGTGACGCAAAGGCCATCGATGCCTTAAAAGAAAAATATGCCGATAACATCTACTCACAACAAGCAAATTTAATCCTAGCAAAACAAGCAGTAAGCGACGGCAATTACCAAGGTGCCTTAGATTATTTACTGCCATTTGTGGACAATGAAGATAAATTCATTGCCCATACTGTAAAACTCAGAATTGCCAATTTATACTTAGAAATGGGCAATCCTGACCAAGCACTTTCAATATTAAAAGACAACGATGACAAGGAATTTAATGCCTTATACAATCATGTTAAAGGTGATGCGTACTTTGTAAAAAATGACCTTCCTGCCACTAAAAAACATTATCAATTAGCGCTTGCTCAATTGCCCGATAAGTCTCAATTAAAAAACTTAATTAAAACCAAACTCAGCGATATTGACTAAAGCCTTTATGCCTATTATCTCCCTAGTTGGTCGCCCAAATGTTGGCAAATCCACGCTTTTCAATCGTCTCAGCAAATCACGCCAAGCCTTGGTTTCTGATTTTGAAGGCCTAACACGAGACCGTCAATACGCCGAGATTTTGTTTGACGAAGACAGTGAAACTTTTGCCACCATTATTGACACTGGTGGCTTAACCCATCAAGACAATATCATTGACAGCGGCATTCAATTACAGGTACTAAATGCCCTAGAAGAATCCGATGTTATTTACTTTATCGTCAGCAGTAGAGATGGGGTAATTGGCTTAGATAGAGAGATTGCCGCACAACTGAGAAAACTCAAAAAAGACATCGTTTTGGTGTGCAACAAAGCCGAAGGCCTCAACCCATCCCTAGCAGCAGAATTTTACGAATTAGGCATGGGCGAGCCTATCTTAATATCCGCAGAACATGGACAAGGCATTGGCGATTTGATTGATCACACCCTACCTTTATTACCCACAATAGAAGTAGAGGAAGAAACAGAAACAGTAGAAGGCATCGCCGTTGCCGTCCTCGGCAGACCCAATGTAGGCAAATCCACTTTAATCAATCGCATTCTAGGGGAAGAGCGTGTTTTGGCAATTGATTTACCCGGCACAACCCGTGACAGCATCTACATCCCCTTTGAGCGCGAAGGGCAAAAATACACCTTAATCGACACCGCAGGCATTCGTCGCAAGCGTTCCACACATGAAAAAATTGAAATATTCTCCATTATCAAAGCACGCGAAGCCCTAGAGCGCTCTCATGTAGTAATACTAATCCTTGACGCTCACGAAGGCGTTACTGAGCAAGATGCCACCTTATTAGGAATGATTGCCGAACGCGGTCGAGCCTTATTGATTGCCATCAACAAATGGGATGGCTTAGATGAATATCAAAAACAAGAAGTAAAACGCAAATTAGAAGTTAAATTGTCTTTTGTCAATTACGCCAGCGTACATTACATTTCCGCACTCCATGGCTCAGGCGTCGGCAAATTATTCGCCCCCATCACCAAAGCCTATACCAATGCTGGCACCGAATTTAGCACCCCAGTATTAAACAAAATCCTCGAAAAAGCCAACACTGGACACCAGCCTCCGCCCGTAAAAGGCAGAAGGCTCAAAGTTAAATATGTCAATCAAACCGACATATTCCCACCCACATTAACCTTCCACGGTAACCACTTAAAAAGCGTTCCCAATGCCTATGACCGCTATTTAAAAAACTTCTTCATTGACGCATTAAAACTTACCAACACCCCCTTAAAAATCGAATACAAAAGTGGAGACAATCCATTTAAAGGCAAAAAGAATGAACTGAACGCCAGGCAAATCGCCAAAAGACGCCGTTTAATGAAGTTCATTAAAAAGAAATAAACTGGTCTTATATTGTCATTAGCAACAACTCATCACCCCAATCAAAAGGTACAAAATTTATTTTTTATACGCCTCGTTCTTGTACTGTGTATGGAAATGCATACACCATCAAAAGTTGGCAAAAATTGAATTCTGCCAATCATCCATATTTATGCAAAGGTCTCAAGTAGAAATAAGTTTACCAGCCCTACTTGTGAATACCTGCACCCCTCATTTGACAAAAAAACTTACACGGCTATTTGTTTATATGGAATAATTTATTAAATGAATATGTTGCACTATGCTAATGGCTTTCCAATTTTCGTCAACGCTCACACAATAACAAATCCACCTAGAACTTGATTCGCTCGTTATGACACTACCCAAAGAAAATACAACGCTTATAACATGCGACTTTATTCGCCATTACTTATTGTCTGTTAATTTAGGAGATTTATTATGAACACACTTAATCGTTTTATTGTCACTTCGTTATTAATGTTATTTGCCTCGCAAGCATTTGCCATTATCCCAAAGGTTATAAAAATTGAAAGAACAGGTTTGACTACACTTACCATTACGCACGATCAGCCTGTTAAGGGGAGGGATTCCAATGCCAATTATGGAATATACATGAAAACGAATGAAAAAATTTATGTGGGCTCTAATAACGAATATTCTAAAACAGTCGTTGCTGTCAATCCAAATACCGAAGGCTATGCTATTGCATGGGAAATGGAAGTAGCAGAACTTGTTGATATGGACAATGACAATATAACGACTATTGATGAAATGCGTGTTCGTAGTTATCGCTGGAGCAATAACTCTAATCCTGCTGAATGGATGACTGGCGCTCATAGTGTTACCAATCTTTCTCTTTATCACTTTAGCTTTATCTCCGTCAATACTCTTAATGCCAACGAAGGTACCGAACTTATCCACACTCTCGCCACCAGCGATACTGCCACTTTCAGAATTATTGAAAATACCGACGGTTTATTCAGCCTCAGTGGCACTAATAACGCCACCCTAAAATTCAACGGCACCACTACCGACTTTGAAAGCAACAAAAAATCCTATACTGTCAAAATCAAAGCTGAAAACAATACAAATAATAAGAATGCCGAACAAACTATTACCGTTAAGCTTATTGACCTCAACGATGAAACTCCTACTGCCATTACCTTCGCCATCAATGAAGAAACCTCTACTGCTATCACCTTAAAAGACAATCTCACCATCAATGAAAACACCGCCATTGGCACTGAATTAGGCACCCTCTCTGCCACTGATGCCGATACTAACAACACTTTTACCTATACCAGTAGCAATGCCATATTGAGCATTAACGGTGGCAAACTCAAACTCAACGCTGCTTTAGACTATGAGAGTGCCACCAGTTTCAGCACCACCATTACCGTAACCGATGGCAACCATCACAGTTTTGATCGAAAATTCAATTTTACAGTCGGCAACATTGACGATACCGCCCCCACCAACATTGTCCTAACTAGAGTAAGTATTGCACTCAACGCAACTGCTGGTGCAATCGTAGGCATCTTGTCTGCAACGGATGTAGATACAGACAATAGCAAATTAACCTACGGGGTCAATCCTAGCAGTTGGTTATTAATTACTGGCAATCAACTAAAAGTCAAATCTAATGTTGCCACAATTGCAAAAATATTCACATCTCCAATACGCATCTCTATCACTGTCAGAGATGGCACTTCAACCTCTACAGAAAACTTTGACATTACCTTTAATGCCGTTAATACAAACATCACTCCAGTAGTCAAGCAATTCATCGTAACCCAAGGTGGAAATAGTGGTCGGCTGATTAGTAAAAATGGCGGAACAGTTACCATAAACGCCTTGGTAACTGCAAACACTTACGATTGGAGTAAGTCTGATGTTACTGGCACAAGCGCCAATACAATTTTTTCTTTTGACCCCGCCAACATAGAACCTGGTATTTTGACCATTAAATTAGAGGCTAAGAACGATGACCTGCATTCATCAACAAGAGTTTTGAAACTTAAATTGATTGCAGGCGATGTCGACAGTAATAACAACGACAGTGACAACGATGGCATCCCCAATAACAAAGACAACAATACCGCAGGCAATAAAATCCAAGCAGGTGAGGGTAAAACCATCACCAATTTGAATCCAGATATAGATATAAATACAAGTCCAAACCCAAATTCAAATTCAAACTCAGGAAAACCTAGAGTATTATTAGGCATCATGGGCAAAGATTCTGGGCGTTTAACCCTTGAACAAGTGAAACAATATATAGCAGACAACAAACTAACCAACAACGCCAGTGATACGGCAACCACTGGCGATATCTATGACTATATAGTTGAAGGCTTAAGTGCCGTTGGTGCCTCCACTCAAGTGATTATTGAACTTACTACTGCAATTCCTAAGGATGCAGAGTTGCGTAAATATTCGTTGACAAGTGGTTGGGATAATTTTATAGTTGACACTGAGAATACAATTGAATCTAGTACAGACAACACTTGCACCAATGATAGCACTTGGAAAACTGGATTAATCGTAGGTGCAACTTGCCTTAAATTAACCATCAAAGATGGCGGCGAAAACGACACCGATGGTGGTCAAGCCAATGGCGTAGTTGAAAGCACTATTTCAATAGCAACGCCTGCTAGCAGTGGTGGCGGTTGTGTTTATAACCCTAATGCACCTGCTAGATTTGATATGGGCTTTATCCTGCTGATGATATTAGGTGCTTATTATTTAATCAGAAGAAAACGGCGACTTATCCGCTGAGTAGATAAATCAAGCAAAGTTTTTAGCATGAGGAATGATAAAAAAATCAATAAGAGACCTTTGCATAAATATGGATGATTAGCAAAATTCAATTTTCACCCACTTGGTGATTTTCTTAAACCTTGTCCTAGCAGGGCTAAGACTGGGTTTAAAAAATTACCAAGTGGGTGAAACGAGGACTCTTGATGATTATTCATATTTATACAAAGGTCTCAATTTAAGGGTCATGCATAAGACATTAATTTTTATGTAAAAATTGCCTACTATTATTCAACAAAAAGCACAATGACAATGCAAACAAAACAAAACATTACTTCAATTTTAGTTCTAGTATCAGTGCTTTTATTAGGTGCATGCAATGAAAAAAAACACTTATGCAAACGCCCAAACAAACCTTCGTCAACCTTAACCCCGACTGGAGCGAAAAACTTTACCTAAACGAAGGCGGCTCTGGCGTCATCGTAACACTCATTGACCATACTGGATCAGTATTCACTTTAGCAGACTTTGGTGGCTTCCCACTCCTAGCAAAATGCCCAACTCAAACGGACAAAAAAACCAGCAAAAAACCCATTGAATACATCAAAACCCTCCACCCAGAATTCTGCGAAACATACCCAGGCTACCAAGCAGGTAAGCCCGTCTCAATGGTATTTGACTCCAAGCCAATCGTAGCCAGATTTACCCTTTGCCTACTGGATGACGATCAACCTGGTAAAGCCGATTGTGGCGATGGCTATAAAAAACGCTCCACACGCTAATGCACATCCCCACGGCGTGGGAATATGAATAAAAAATCCCTGTTCTCACGGGGCTTTTTTTTAAGAAAATATCTCTAAGGAAAAAATAGATATATCCGCAATGAGGCCTCCTACATTAGACACATGTCCAATATAGGAAACTCAAATAAAAAAATGTTTTTATGGGATAATTTAACACTTGGATATGTTGTAGTCGTCATTTATACCATTTTCAAAAATAAAAATGGATAATATACTATAATCCAACCATGTATTAGCAACAGCACAGTCAATACTCATAGTAATGACGCTTTCATTTGCCATTACTTAAAAATTTAATTACTAACCCAAGGAGTTTTACTATGAATATACTTAATCGCTTTATTGTCAGCGCCTTATTGGTTTTATTTGCCTCACAAACATTTGCCATTGATGAGTCACAAAACCCAGTCGTTATAAAAGTCGAAAGAACAAGCGATAATACGATGATCGTTACCTTTAACCAACCTGTTAAACTTCCCGCATCATCTAGCACAATAAAAATAACACTCTATTCTGGCGCTACATATTATGTAGGTGAAGCAGTTCAAGGTAGGGTTTTTGAAACAGAACTTATAAATCCAGTTTCTAATTACAGTCAACAAATGAAAATTAAGCTTAACAACGGTTTTGCAAAAGCCGACGAGAGTGGCAACAATTCAGCCACTCTAATCCTTACTGCCATATTAGCCAAAAATACAAATAATAGCGCTGTTCAAGATTATATAAAGTTTAATTTTATTTTTGCCAAACTTGTGATTACCTCGGACAGTGCCCTTAACACCAATAAAGGCTCTATTTTTAACCACCTTCTCACTGCCATTGACCCTGCTGCTATTTTTAGCATTACCGAAGATAGCAGTGGCTTATTCAGCCTCAACAACAACACCTTAACCTTCAACGCTACCAACACCAACACAACATCCTACACCGTCAAAATCAAAGCCACCACCGGCACCAGAGTCAACCAAAACGCCGAACAAACCATTACCATTACCGTTAACGACACCCCACTACAACAAAAGCCATCCGTCAATGTTAGCAAGAAACAAACCATCACCCAAGTTACCCTTGAAGCCGCAGCCACCGACCCCGACGGCGACGACAACGCCTTAACTTACCAATGGACGCAAACTGCTGGCACTCCTTCCGTTACTCTTGCAAACGCCAACACTGCCACTGCCACCTTTACCCCCACCGATGCCATGAGTGGGAAAACCCTTACCTTTAAAGTAACCGTTACTGACACTGACAACAAAACAACTGAAGTCAGTATCAGCGTAACAATTACTCGTGCGCTCACCATTATTACCGATAACATTGTCACGCCTGAAAATGCAGATAAAATAATAACTTTGGTCGCCAACAAAGAAGGCGCAACCTTTGTTATTGTAGAGGGTGCAGATGCAAGTAGATTTACCATAAATGGCAACGACCTAACTTTTAAAGCCACCGACTACGAAAAAGAAAAAGACAGTAAAACTTACAGCGTCAATATAAAAGCCACCAAAGGTGATGAAACTGCAACCAAAACCATCACTGTTACTCTAACAAATATCGACGAAGCCCCAACCAACCTAATCATCACTGGCGGTGGCAAAATCGACACTGGCAAACTCGTTACCTTAACTGCTCATGCTGATGATGTTGACAGCGAAATAACTTACACATGGACACAAACCACTGGCACGCCGCTTAATAAAGACTTAACAAACACCCCAACTATCAGCTTTACCACCACCCCAGTCATGGAGGGTGAAACCTTCACCTTTAAAGTGGTTGCAACAGGCGATGGACAAACTATTGAAACCACTACCACCGTTACTGTCAACAACGCCGAAACCACGGCCATTGCCAAAGCCGCAGCCATACGCAAAGAAAGCAAAGCTGCCGTTAAAATCCTACTCTCTCGTGTTAGCAAAACCATCATTAGCAGATTATCCTACCTCCGTCACCAACAAAACAAACGCAGCAACTTTGACGCCAATGGCTTTGCCGAAGGCATCCAAGTCAATTTTGCCGATACCCAAACCAACACTCTCGTTAACCATATATTAAACGCCAATGAACTCAACAACACCATCAAAACCCCAATTCCCAAAATCAACTCTTGGGACACTTGGACGAGTGCCAAAATCGTCATCGGTGAAAGCAACGGAGAAAACACAGACAAAACTAAATTCAGTCTAAAATCCTTTAATATTGGCATTGACAAACAACTAAACCGAGACACAACCCTCGGCTTCTCCCTCGGTTTCGGCAAAGAAGAGCGCACCGTTACAGGCAACGATTTCTCAGGCGATGTGGACACCAACCAATGGAGTCTCTCCAGCTACGGTGCATTAGAAATTGACAAACAAAATAGCATTGAAGCCATCCTTGGCATTACCCAAGGGGCGCACAAAACCCATGTTATTAATCAAAACAGTAATAGCTTATTCGCTAGCATCGCCTACCGTGCCAACCTACAAACAGACGAATTTAACCTGTCTCCCTTCCTCCGCTACGACATCAACAGCATCAAAATAACCGACAACATCCTTACTTCCGAAACGGCCACTGACAACAACTTCGCTATTGGCATCGACATCAACAATGAAGTCGCTTACCAAAACAGCAAACTGAACCATTTTCTCTCTGTAGAATACAAAGCCAACCTCGGTCAAAATGACGACGAAGAGGACTATCTCAGTCAAAATGCCAAACAAGAAATCGAACTAAAAATCGGCATTGATTATCAAGAAGGCGATACCAGTACCTCCGTCAACTACCAACGCATCCAATCCACCAACAACGAAGCCTACAGCAACATCATCGAAGGCACCCTCCGCTGGAAGTTCTAAATGAGGTGTCTTTATTTGACATGGATGTTGAATAAAGGGCAAAATTTACAAATGAGTGAAAGTTACCCTCAAATTAATATTTACCTAATACGGGAGTCTTAACCAAAGTTTCACTCAAAAAAAGTCCCATTTTCACGGGGCTTTTTTTTGAAAAAACACTTTGCTCAAAAAGAAATAAGTGCTGTTGTTTTGTTGAGTTCAGCGTGCAATTCACAATATCCATTTTCATACATTATCGCTTGTAGCGGGTCATCGCTACAGGCACAACCTGTGAGCACTTCACGGAAAAATACGCCAATCTTTAATTGAAATCTTTGCATAGTTTCAACACTTGAAAGCAGGATAATGCGAATAGAAGACTCATCAATATTACCACTGTGTTGACAGCATTTAATAAGCAATGATTGATTGCCAAGTATCAAAGATTTAATTTTTTTCTCGTCAAATGGCGTCAAAATTCACGAAGATAAAATAAGATTACGCACTTCTAAAGCAGCCTTAACAAAACTCTCAAACAACGGATGCCCGTCTCGTGGCGAAGAAGTAAATTCTGGGTGGAATTGACAAGCCACAAACCACGGATGGTCGATAATTTCCACCATTTCCACCAAAGAACCATCAATTGAACGACCAGAAATCCGCATACCTGCTGCTGCCAATGGCTCAATCAAAGTATTGTTAACCTCATAACGATGGCGATGGCGTTCGGTAATCACCTCTTTGCCATAAATTTCTCTGGCTTTAGAGTTGGCAGACAAAGCGCATTCCTGCCCACCTAAACGCATTGTCCCGCCTAAATCTGAATCTTCATCACGCCTCTGCTTATTGCCCTCTTCATCCTGCCATTCAGTAATCAAGCCCACCACTGGATAAGGTGCAGAAGAATCAAACTCAGTGCTATTAGCACCCTCCATATTTGCCACATTGCGTGCATATTCAATCACGGCAACTTGCATGCCTAAACAAATGCCCAAATAAGGAATGTTGTTTTCACGCGCATAAGTTACTGTGGCAATTTTGCCTTCAACACCACGATTGCCAAAACCACCAGGTACCAAAATTGCACTCATATTACTTAGGCAATTTGCGCCTGTTTTTTCAATGTCTTCAGAGTCAAAATAATGAATATTAACTTTAATTTGGGTATTGATGCTGGCGTGCAATAAAGCCTCTGATAACGACTTGTATGCCTCGGTTAAATCCATATATTTACCTACCATGGCAATATCAACACTTGCAGTGGGTGCATTCAGTCGCTCAACCACTGTATCCCATTCGCTTAAATCAGTCGGCTTACAATCAAGTGACAATTTCTTCACCACAACATCATCCAAACCTTGATCGTGCAACGCCCTTGGCACTTTATAAATGGTATCCACATCAAGCGAAGTGAACACGGAATCTGAGGCTACATTGGTAAATAAAGCAATCTTAGCGCGTTCTTCATCAGGTAATTCATGTTCAGAACGGCAAATAAGAATATCAGGCTGAATGCCAATGCCACGCAATTCTTTCACAGAGTGCTGAGTTGGCTTAGTTTTGAGTTCGCCTGCAACTTTGATATAGGGCAATAAAGTTAGGTGTATAAATAAAGTGTTTTCACGACCCAGTTCAAGCCCC
>Ga0256845_1003091_pt1 | contig 11504 bp, 10 predicted proteins | sample RiftiametaG_FD_189101 | JGI IMG/M metagenome (GOLD analysis project Ga0256845, IMG submission 189101) | Tube worm associated microbial communities from hydrothermal vent at the East Pacific Rise, Pacific Ocean - Riftia | ecosystem: Host-associated > Annelida > Integument > Unclassified ... | reverse complement strand
GCATTAGTCTTTAGTATTTGACCTTAGCTGAGATACCGTTAAATTACCTGAGTAATTCACAGCCCATGCGCCGCAAAATTTCAGCCATAACCTTCATGCTGGTGATGACTCTGCTCATCACTCTCAAGCATCCGGTGCTTGGCTATTGCCTATGTTTGGATGCTTATTTTACAGGCGATTGCACGTGTCAGACCATTCAGCAAGCTACGACTTCTCAGGATCCAGTATCGCCCTGCTGCGCATCCTGTGCTGCGGAAACTCAGAACGATCAAACCACACAGAGTGAAGCTGGTGAACAAGCTCCCTGCGACGAGTGCACCCATTACCTCAATCTAGATGTCGGTGATTTCCTCTGGGACAGCTCCGATCAAGTTTCTGATGGCCTCGCAGCACTTGCGCTGGATACCCCAGCCTACCAGCCATCGATAGAGCTAGCTCTATCGCCACGTTTTTCTATGGCTGACCCCATCCGAGGCGATCCTCCGCCAAGGATTCTGATCGACTCCGTTCCTCTTTACCTCAGGCATTTGGTGCTGAGGCTTTGATTTTTATTTCCCATGCAAACCTCTCACGCTGAGACCTTGTTTGCAGTCCCATGAGCAGCTTCCCCACGTTTTTACGTGGTTTTTAAGAAGCTATCTCACGATGCGTTTTTACCGCCAATTAAAGGCGTTTCACCTGTGCTGTTTCAGTAGCTTCGAATGAAAATCCTAGCTCTAAACGGTTAAACCGACTTATCCTCCATAGCTTCAGCAAAGGAGGAAAACCTTAAACTTCTTCTCTATGTCTCTCGATTTACTCACATCATCCTCATCGGCAAGCGATCTCGCGCCTCCTTCTGGAAAGCGTTCACTGACTTGGCTGCTACCCACCGGACTCATTTTGGGCTTCCTCTTGATCTTCGCTCTGCTTTTTGGCCAGCGACTCCTTCCTGCGACCCAAGTCCACACAGCTCCGGTGATTAGCCTTCGTCTTTCATCAGAGGCCGAGGCAAAGCCCCCTGCCCCTGATTCTGACACTGAATCCGAGGGCGGCACCGTTGCCGATTTAGGGAAAGGCGATATGATTTTTCAAGCCTCAGGCTGGGTTGAACCCGACCCCTACACCATCCATGTCTCAGCTCTGATTAACGGCGTGGTGGATCAGGTGCATGTGCTTGAGGGGCAATCGGTCAAAAAGGGTGAACTACTCGCCACACTCATCGATACCGATGCCCAACTTCACCTTCAGGAGGCCAAAGTGAAAATTAAAACCCTCGGGGCACGCATCACAGCTCACTGCGTAGGTGCAGACATCGCTCAAATTGAAATCAACGCGGCGAAAAAGAAAATCGAGGCACTTCAAGCGCTTCAGGCCGATTCCGAGGACAACCTAGCGCGTCTCGAAAAGTTACCCACCGAGGCTATTCCCGAGCAACAAGTGGTTCAGGCAAGATTGGCGAAGATTCGCCGTGAGGCACTTGTCGCGGAAGCTGAATCTGTGATTCCCCGACTCAAAACAAGGATCAAACAAATTGATCTCGAACGTCAATCGATGGAGTCCAGCCTCGCAGAGCTGATCGTCCAGAGGGATCAAGCCCAACTGGCTTTCGATCGAACAAAAATATCCAGCCCTATGGATGGTATCGTGATCAAGCTCCACGCAGCTCCTGGCAGGAAAAGGATTCTTAATATGGACGACCAAGATTCCACGGTGATCGTTTCCCTCTACGACCCTGAAAAATTACAAGCCCGCATCGACGTGCCTCTCACTGAGGCGTCCGGTCTTCAGATAGGACAGCGGGTAGAACTCACCTCTGACATCCTTCCCGATACCGTATTCGAGGGCAAGGTGACAAACATCGGCGGTGAAGCCGATATTCAGCGCAACACGCTTCAGGCTAAGGTTCAGATATTAAATCCGGATCGCCGATTTCGTCCAGAGATGTTAGTTCGTGGCAAATTTTTCACCCTATCAAGATCACAACGAGGAAGCTTAGACCAACCCGCCTCCAATCGCTTGGCGCTGTATATCCCCGAAAATACGATTGTCGATCTCGACTCGAATCCAGCCACCTGGGTCGTCTCCACTTCCAGCACAGCTGAGCGTCGAATCGTCAAGCTGGGATCCGACTCCCGAGACGGCTACCGCCGTGTCATCGAGGGCGTTCTGTCCGGAGAGCAAGTCATCCTTCCGCCCTACAACGATCTAAAAGATGGTGAACGAGTGATTGCGGATGAACCAGAAAGGCGCAATTAACACACGGAGTGCGGATAGCTCGCTTCCGCTTTCTTCAAACTGGGCTTGCCCAGGTTTCCCCATCCGGCGATAGCCGCACTTCAAAAATACAACCCAAGTTCTTCAACCTGAATACTAATATCCGCGATGCTCCGCACCACGCGAGGCAAGCCTCACTAACCCTCAAAGCGGAGGCGAGCCATCCGCACTCCACACCATCATGAATCCATTCATTTCTATCCACTCATTATCAAAATCCTACACCAAAGGAAAAACCACCGTCACCCCTTTGGAAAACTTGTCACTCGATGTGCCCCAGGGTGAGTTCCTCGCTCTGATGGGACCTTCCGGTTCGGGGAAAACCACCCTGCTGAACCTCATCGCCGGAATCGACTGCCCGACCATGGGTGAATTAATGGTGGATGGGCGCGATATTGCGGGGCTCTCACGAAGGGAAATCACCAGATGGAGGGCGCATCATGTCGGGTATATTTTTCAGCTCTATCACCTCATTCCTATTCTATCGGCTTATGAAAATGTAGAGCTCCCCCTGCTGCTCGGAAAATTCACCAAGGCACAGCGTCGTGAGAAAATCAATGCCGCCCTTGAACTCGTCGGTCTGTCCGATCGGGCACATCACCGACCCTCCGAATTATCCGGAGGTCAGGAGCAACGCGTGGCCATTGCCCGGGCGATTGTGCACGATCCAGGGCTACTCGTGGCGGATGAGCCGACAGGTGATCTCGACCGCGAATCGGCAGATTCTATTCTGGAGCTGCTCAACTCACTCGCGAACGATCATCATAAAACCATCGTCATGGTCACCCACGACCCCAAGGCTGCTCAAGCTGCCCACCGCACCCTCCACCTCGAAAAAGGACAACTGATTTAGCCTTCTTCGGAATTCCAAACACCAAAGACTAAACCTTGGCACGTCCGACAAAACTCCATTTTGAGGCCTTTCCAAAAACCTTAACCGCTTGAAATCAATGACTTACAGCCCTGACTTTCGGCTGTTTTAGACTTTTTTCAGTGATGCCAACCTTATCAACATCCGTGTAAATCTGTGTCAATCCGTGGTTTAAAAACTCCAAACTCTAAATACCAACCCAAATACAATTCTGAAAAATTCTGTCAATCTTGTTAATCCTGTCCAAAAAACGTATCAATCAACAAGATGCTGCGACAGGAAGATGCGGGCGAGACGCCCACGCTCCCTTTATGAAACTCATCTCACTAGCACTTAAAAATCTCACCCGGCATCGGCTCCGCTCGCTGCTTACCATTCTAGGCGTAGCCGCTGGTATGTTTCTCTACGCAGCGGTGGAGACCATGCAGAACTCACTGGCCGTGGCGACCCAGATCAGCGCGGATGACACCACGTTGGTGGTCTATCGGGAAAATCGGTTTTGCCCATCGACCTCGCGCCTGCCGGAGCACTATCTATCCACGATCAAGCGGATCCCAGGAGTCCGAGAGGTCATCCCTATCCAAATTGCAGTCAATAACTGCGGAGCCTCTCTCGATGTGATCACCTTCCGAGGTGTGCCACCCGAGATGCTCAAGCAATATAATTCAGGACTCAAAGTCATCGAAGGCTCCTATGAGAAATTCACAGAGAGGAGTGATGCCGCCTTGGTTGGTGCGCACTTTGCCAAACGACGAGGACTCAAACCTGGGGACACTTTTGAAGCGGTCGGCGTCAAGGTGCAAGTCGCAGGTATCATCGTGTCTGACTCCCCCCAGGATAACAACGTAGCTTACGTGCATCTGAATTTCCTCCAACAGGCCTCAAAAATTGGTCTCGGAATAGTCACTCAATTTAATGTCAAAGTCGATTCTGCGGACCAGCTTAATGCCGTCGCGGAAAAGATTGACGCCACTTTCAAATCAGACCAACAACCCACGAACACACGACCCGAAAAGGCCTTTTTCGCTGAGACGGCACAACAAATGATCGAGCTGATAGGCTTCACCCGCTGGCTCGGTCTGGGAGCTGTGATGGCGGTATTAGGTTTGGTAGCCAATGCGGTTTTACTCATCGTCCGCGGTCGGGTCAAGGAGACAGCAATCTTGCAAACGCTCGGGTATTCTCGGAAAGACATAGCGGTGATTGTCTTGTTTGAGGGCGTGCTGCTGGGGCTGATTGGCGGCCTAATCGGCGTGGCAGGAGCATTCTCCTTTTTCTATTTCAAAGCCTTCACCCTAGGCAATGAGGGCCTCACTTTAGCGCTCACTCCCACACTCTCTGTGTTTATCAGCGGACTGGGAGTTTCTCTTTTGCTCGGCCTCCTCGCCTCGATCTACCCAGCGTGGAAAGCGACCTCCCGCCCGTTGATCCAATCCTTGAATTCATTCTAAAAACATTCAAAAAGGCATCCAGTCCTACCCATTCTATCACTCTTTCTATCCATCATGCTTCCCTTCACCTACGCCCTCCGCAATTTATTCCGTGACCCCGCGCGCCTAGCCCAGACGGTGGGAGGTTCCGCGCTGGTCGTGCTTTTATTGATTGCCGCTGTCGCTCTTAATCAGGGCATGGACTCAGTGCTCTCCGCCTCTGGCTCAGCACGCAATATCATCCTTCTTGGGAAAGGTTCGGAAGAATCCATTGCACGCTCAGAAGTCAATCTTGACGCCGAAGCCATCGCCGCCACCAGCATCCGCGGCCTCGATGAACAGCTAGGCGTCACCGCGGTTTCCGGAGAGATTTTTTATCAAGCCCCCATTAAAACGGCATCGGGCTCAGAAAGTCAGGCGCTGCTCCGTGGTGTGCTGGAGAAGGCCCTACTCGTCCACACCTCGGTAAGGCTCATCGATGGCCATTTCCCCCGCTCAGGTGAGGTAATGGTCGGGCGACTCACCCACCGAAAATTAGGAGTGAGTTCCTCCGAGCTCAGTGTGGGAGAAACCATCTCATTTGGTAATGAATCACTCACCGTGGCTGGAGTTTTTGCCGCACCGGGCACCGTGCTGGAATCTGAAATTTGGTTTGATCGTAATGACCTCGCCAGCTTGACCCAGCGAGACACACTCTCGGCGATCACCCTGAGAGTCGACACCGCGGAGTTCGATGATGTGCATGTATTCACCCTCCGTCGCAATGACCTCGAGCTCGCGGCGATCCCGGAAGATCAATATTACGCCAGTTTAAGTATGTTTTACAAACCCATCAAGGTCATGACCTGGGTCACGGCGGCCTTGGTGTCTGCTGGGGCTATTTTTGGAGGACTCAACACGCTGTATGCCGCCTTCGCCTCCCGCATTCAGGAGATGGCCACGCTCCAATCCATTGGCTACACCCGATTCGCCTTGCTCATTTCACTCGTCCAAGAATCCTTGCTGGCCTCCCTCACGGGAACTCTGCTGGCATTTCTTGTCGCCTACTTTTTTCTCGATGGAATCACTGTGCCCTTTTCGATTGGCACTTTTTCACTTATCCTCTCGCCTGCGGTGATCGGAACTGGACTTGTCGCCGGTATTCTTTTAGGAACGCTAGGCACGCTACCCCCTGCGATCCGTTGCCTATCCCCCAGCCTACCCAAAGCCCTACGAGGAGGGTAACGAACCCTCTCTCTAAACTCATCTATTATCCAATAAATCCACCCGTCTCCACTAACCATCCATCACCCACTCACCCACTCATCATCTCATTATGAAACACACAACCATCCTCGCCATCGCCGCCTGCTGCTCACTCACTCTCATTTCCTGTCAGGAAAAAAGCGCCCCCGAAGCCTCCGAAGCTGAAGCCGAAATGACTGAAAGCTCCGTTGAAATGGTCATTCTCAAATCATCGCCCGAGAACGCAAAATCCATCGCCGAAGCTCGAACATCCCCCACTCCCGGAGAGTCCATTACGATCATGGGGAAGGTCATTGGCAGTAAAACACCCTTCGTTGAAGGGCGTGCGATGGTGTTGCTCGGGGATCCTGAAAAACTAATATCCTGCGATCTCAACCCCAGTGACAGCTGCCACACACCATGGGATGTCTGCTGTGATGACCATGACGACATCAAAAACTTCACCGCCACCATCCAAGTGCTTGATGAAAACGGAAAACTCCTCAAGCAAGGACTCAAAGGCGTTCATGGCATCAAAGAGCTCAGTCATCTCGTCATCACCGGCACCGTCGCCGAAGGCTCCAATGCCGACAACCTTCTCATCAACGCCACGGGGATCTACGTGCAGCCTTAAATCGTGATTGCGGACGTATTTTCAATATGGAGTGGAGACCTCCAGTCTCCACTCCATAAAGAGAACGCATCGAAACCCCGCCCTTGACCGCCTAGCTATCGCGGACTAATAACCCCTCCCATGGACAACGCCACCGCCCTATTCATAGCCCTTGCTTTATTTGCACTGTGGAATCTCGATTTCATCTCTTCGATGCTCAACCTCAAGGCTCTTGACCCCAAGTTGCCTGAGGAGTTCAAGGGCGTTTACGATGAGGAGAAATATGCCAAGTCTCAGGAATACACTCGGGTTTCCGAGCGCTATGGAGTAATCACTTCGATCTACAGCCTCACCTTATTGCTGGTGTTCTGGTTTGCAGGTGGCTTTGGCTGGTTGGATCAAACCCTGCGCGGCATGGGCTGGAGCGAAACGGTGACGGGACTCTCTTTTATCGGAGCCCTATTTCTAGGCAGCACACTGATGAATCTCCCCTTTCAAATTTACGACACCTTCGTCATCGAAGAGAAATTTGGATTTAATAAAACGACCCCCAAAACCTTCGCTGTAGATCAAATCAAAGGACTGGTTCTTGCCATGGTTCTAGGCGCGCCCCTTTTGGCGCTGGTGCTATGGATCTTTGTCTCCGTGGCCAATGCCTGGCTTTGGGCCTGGTTGGCATTCACCGCCTTCCAGCTTCTGATGATGTATCTCGCCCCCACCTTCATCCTCCCGCTCTTTAATAAATTCGAGCCCATGGAGGATGGCGAACTCAAATCCCGCATCCAGGAGATGGCGAAAAAATGTGAGTTCCCCCTCACCGAAATCCACGTCATGGACGGATCGAAACGCTCCACCAAATCGAATGCGTTTTTCACCGGATTTGGCAAACGCAAGAAGATCGCCCTCTTCGACACCCTGATCGAAAACCACGGCACCGACGAGTTGCTCGGTGTGCTCGCTCACGAAATTGGTCATTTCAAAAAGAAACACATCATCCAGCGCATGGGATTTTCGATTCTACAGACCGCCGTGGTGTTTTTCCTGCTCGGCCTAGTCACCGATCAAAACAGCCCCTTTGCGCGTGAGCTCTTCGATGCCTTTGGAGTCAGCCAGATTTCGACCTACGCTGGACTCGTTTTCTTCATGCTCCTCTTTTCCCCCGTCAGCCGAGTGCTGGGCGTGCTTGGAAACTTGAATAGCCGCAAACACGAATTCGAAGCCGATGCCTACGCCGCAGAAGCCCAAGGAACGCCAGAGCACTTGATCAAAGGACTCAAAAAACTCGCAGCCGACAACCTCTCCAACCTGACCCCCCACCCCTTCCCCGTCTTCCTCGATTACTCGCACCCGCCCATGCTGGTGCGCATCAAAGCCCTCCGGAAAGTAGGATAGGCTTGTAGCCTGTCGGCTTACTGTCGTGCGCAGAATCAAGAGCCAGGAATCAAGAATCCCGCCCCAATGCCCGAGACATCTTCCTGTCGAGCATCAACCCAGGCACCTCCACCTCTTGATTCTGGTTTCTGGTTTCTGGTTTCTGCGCCCCAAGGGCGCCTACTTCACCTCAATCACAAAGGCCGAGGCTTTCTCATCTCCCATGGCTCGGAACCACTTCACCTGGTAGCCTTCCCATAACCTGCCCTCTTTGTCTTTGACCTTGTTTTCAAAATGCAGCACGCCCTTGCCATCGGCCGTCGCAAATATAAAATCGCGACCTTCCTGCCCGTCCATCGATACGTCAATCTCTGTAACTCCTCCCAGAGCCTGATCTTCGTCGTTCAGATTCACGGGAACGTAGGACAACAATGACACTTTCTTTCTATCCTTAGCTCGGTAAAATTTGATTTTATCTCTACGCATCCGGGCCTTTTCCTTCTTTTTATTACTGGCATAGGTGTCCGTGTACATCGCAGGAACCATAACCTTATAAGAGAAATAAAGCTCACCCTCTTTTAATGTCCCCCGCTCGAGGACTCTACCATCCATGGTGATTTTATTCCCCGAATAGGAAATCGTCATCTCTACTTTGGCCTCGCCGACGGTAAGAGCGGTCAACTTTACCTTTTCATGCTTAAGGCTCGGTTTCTGGTCACTTTCATATCCAGTGTCGTTTTTCAGCCGCTTCGAAATGCGTGTGCCATCAGGAAGCTCAACCACTACCTCCGGATAGATCCGGACTTTGCGGCTTTGGCCCACACGTTTTCTTTTTTTATCAATCAGGAAAAGCTCACATTGAGCCTCATCATTGATAATGAAATGAAAGCCGCGACGAGCATAACCCGAAAAAACACCACCCCAAGGTGCCTCGGCCATGGCGGGAAGACGCTGAGCTTGTGTTGAATGAGGTGCAAAGCAAGCCGCACTCATCAATGTGGCCGCAATCATAGTTAGGTGGAAATAGTGGGTTTTGCTTTTCATCTCTATCAGAATGATCAAATCGAAGAGCTTGCCAAGGTTTTTCGCGTGTTTCTGTTATTTTCCTGGTAGGGTCTGATTTAAGTTTTAAATTCCAAGATCTAAACTCCAAATACCAAACACCGCATTTCTCCTCCGTAGCCTCTAGCGAAGGATGAAGCTTATCAACTTCGCGCGCATTCGCGGTCAAAACAAACCCGCAACCTCCGGCCCCAACCCCAACACCGCAATCTTGGAGGTTTTTTATTCTCGATTCACCATTGCAACGTGCGGGATTTTTTCAGAGGATACCTTCAGCGCGATATGAATAACGAAGAACTTTCAGAACAAATCGGCACCGCCTGCCAGTGGGTCCCTTCCGTGAAAGAGGAAATGGGAAAGGTGCTTGTCGGTCAGGCCAATCTTGTGGACCGACTCGTCGTCGGCATGCTTTGCAAAGGACATATCCTGCTCGAGGGCGTGCCGGGATTGGCCAAAACGCTCGCGATCAAGGCCCTGTCGGGCTGCTTGCATACGGGGTTTTCCCGACTCCAGTTCACCCCGGACCTCCTACCCTCCGATCTATTGGGAACCATGATCTACAACCCACAAGAAGCCGAGTTCTCGGTGAAGCTGGGTCCTATTTTTAACAACATCATCCTCGCCGATGAAATCAACCGCGCCCCAGCTAAGGTGCAGTCGGCTCTGCTTGAAGCGATGCAAGAACACCAGGTCACCATCGGCGATACCACCTACCCCCTACCCGACCCCTTTCTCGTGCTGGCTACGCAGAACCCAATCGACCAAGAAGGCACCTATCAACTACCTGAAGCCCAGCTTGATCGATTCCTACTCAAGGTCACCGTCAACTACCCGAGCCGTGAGGAAGAATTGACCATTCTCGACCGGATGGCGACATCCGAGCCGCTCTACCAAACCACACCTGTCGTTGAGGCTGAAACCGTCGCCCAGAGCATTCATCTGGTGAATGAAATCTACATCGACCCCGCAGTGCGCAAATACATTGTCGAGCTAGTGCACGTCACCCGCTACCCAGCGAAAGTGGATGCCAGCCTGAAAAAGCTCATTCGTGTCGGAGCCTCTCCTCGTGCCACAATCAACCTCGCTCTGGCCGCCAGAGCCAAAGCATTTATGGAAGGTCGAGCCTTTGTCACCCCACAGGACATCAAACTCCTAGCCCACGATGTCTTGCGCCATCGGATCATCCCCAGCTACGAAGCCGAGGCCGAGGACGTCACCACAGACATCATCATCGATCGCATCCTCTCACGCGTCCCGGTGCCGTAGGCGTTTTGAAACTCCAAGTTTAAAAAACCAAAGACCAAGCCAGCACGCTAGCTCGATATTTTTTCATTTCCCCGAAATGACCCTTTGCCGCATGCAGCCGATGCCTTCGATGCGCTGTTCTACCTGATCCCCAGCTGAGAGAAATCTTGGCGGAGTCATTCCCATATTCCCATTCCCATTCCCATACCCATACCCACTCCCGCAGGTGTTCCCGTGGCAATCACATCACCTGGGAGCAGCGTCATGAATTTGGAAATATAGCTCACTAGATAGGCCACGCTGAACATCATATGACCACTCCAGCCACGACCGTAGCGAATCCAATCCACCGCAGCCAAAGAAACCTTCATCAAACTCGCGAAATTCTCCCGAGGCATCAATGATCGGTCCATCAGCTTGGAGGATTCCTGGGCTTTCATGGCCAGCTTCGCCGTGTCTGATAAGTTTCATGGGTGATAGGGAGTTGGTTATTTGGGATTAGGAAATAGAGTGCCTGTTACGCTGGGGCGTAAGTTATGATAAGGGGAAGAGTGCGGCGGCTTCGCCTTCGGCGGGAAAAACTCCGCTTTGCGTCTTCTTCCAAAGGAGATTACCATCCTGACGGATTTCAAAAATGCCGCCGCCGCCCTCAATGAGCTCAACCTCTTGTCCTGTCGCTTTTTTAATCTCAGCCGACACACGGTCGGCTTCGGGAAGGAAGTTTCAAACCCCACAATATTCAATTTCAATGGCCATGAGCGGATTCTGCGATGGCAGGCTGGATTTGTCACGAAAGAATTGTAACTCAACGGCTTCCGATCGCTATTCACCTGAGCCAAAACCGGACTGACGAGGGGAATGAAAAAAACATCCTAAATATATCATTTTCATCTTGCCAGAAGCGGCGAAATCGTAGAGGTTCCGCCCGTCGCCCGAAAGGACGACTCCATGGGGAACGCCGATCATCCTCCCAACGATGATCATTCAAAGGCAAAACCTCATTCGGGGAGTAGCTCAGCTTGGTAGAGCGCTGCGTTTGGGACGCAGAAGTCGCAGGTTCGAATCCTGTCTCCCCGACCACCTTCCCTCTCCTTTGCATGAGAGGAAATGACACCGAAAATCTCTCCATCCCCATTCACCGAAGGATGAGAACGCAGTTCGAGCGCACAAGCGCAGCGCATCGTGTATCACGATCTACTCTCCCGCCTGAAATCCGGAGGAGGATTTCAGCTATTCTGCACAGACCGAGCAGGCGAGGTCAATCCTGTCTCCCCGACCATTTAATAAAGGCCTCAAGTTCGCTTGAGGCCTTTACCTTTGTAGGGTTCTGGCGATTTCACCAAAGTTAGAAAACACCCCTAAAGTACACATGAGTCCCCCATTTAGGCACAAAAACGCATCAAATCAGGGGACTTTGGGGGGACTAGATTTC
>Ga0256845_1003090_pt1 | contig 11505 bp, 7 predicted proteins | sample RiftiametaG_FD_189101 | JGI IMG/M metagenome (GOLD analysis project Ga0256845, IMG submission 189101) | Tube worm associated microbial communities from hydrothermal vent at the East Pacific Rise, Pacific Ocean - Riftia | ecosystem: Host-associated > Annelida > Integument > Unclassified ... | reverse complement strand
CCATGAATTTTTGAAGGATTATTTAATTTAGCGATTCTGAATTTTTCAATACTTAATTTGTTTTTTTTCATTTTTTTTTAAATTAATTAATATTGATTAAACATATAGGTAAATTATTATTATATAATATAATTAAGCATTAAATTAGTCGATATTCATAAATATCGGCTAATTTCCATCCTTTAGTTTATTTATCTCTTTAATAAAATAAGAAGGCTTGATGCCTTTTATTTTATTAAATGCTTTAGAAAAAGATTCTGAATTTTTAAAACCAACTTCGCTTGCAATAGCCTTAATAGTATACTTTCTAAGAGTTGAGTCTGTCTTAGCTGCTATTATAAAATATTCTATCCGTAAAGTATTGATGTAATTTGAAAATGATTGGTTTTTATAATGATTAATTATTTTAGATAAATAATTTGAATTTGTATTTAGCTCAGTTGCTAATGAGTTTAATGATACATTTGGCAATAAAAATGATTTACTTTGCTCAAATTCTTCAAGTCCTTTTAAAGTTTTCTTAATGATCTCCTCAGATATATCTAATGCTTTATACTCTTTTATTGTAATATCATTTTTAATATCATTTTTTGAATTTAAAATATCTAAAAATTTATTTTTATACACTTTTCGCTTTCTGTACTGATAAAAAAATGCAACAATAGAAAATAAAATAATAAAAAGGAACACATATAAAACTCTTTGATATATGGTCTTATTCTGATTCATTTTATTAATAATCTGTCCTTTTTCGGATTTTAATTTAGGAATATCATAGTCTTTAAATATTCGTTTATTCAAATAAAGTAGCTGGTCATTTAAGGTACTGTCAACTTTTATTAATTGATTAATATAAACCAATTGATTTCTTAAATCATTTTTTTGTTTGTAATAGCTTATAAGTTCACTATAAGCTAACCTGTAAACAGGATAACTTGTTTTTGTTTCTTTAAAAATAGTATCTACTTTTTTATAATACAAAACAGCTCTCTCAATATTGTTGATTTTGGCATAAGAACTGCCACTATAATAATAGGCTATTGATAGGTTATCTCTGTCCTTGGTGTTTTCAAAAAATGGAATATGCTTTTCAAGACTGTCTATAGCTTCCTTATATTTATTTTTATAATACATCGACACCCCTTCATTTAATGAAAAATGATGCATAAAGTATTCATTATTAAAGTTCCGTGCTTCTTTGAACCCTAGCTTATTATAAATAGAGGATGAATCACCCAGCTCCATATCATTAAATATGTTAGCTATAGCTGCGATAGAGTTTATATAATTTATAGTATCTATTTGTTTGCCAAGGTTTTTTTTTGCGAATGTGAAATTTTCCTTGTATAACTTTAAAGCTTTTTCTTTTTCATTTATGATACGTTTAATTGTTCCAATGCAATAATTTGATTTAAAAATCAGTTTTTTATCATTGTGTTTCTTTGCATAATATGAAACCTTAAGGTAATTGTTTAAAGCTCTTTTATAATCTTTAGAATTAAAATAATAAGATCCTTTTAACCGAAATGCTTCAGCAGGATAAGTTACATCACTATTAACTTCAGTTAGCCCAATGATACTATCACAATACTTAAGCATTATATGTGTATCATGTAATATTGCTAATGTGTGATAGCCTGCGATAAGAAATTCTTTGTTGTTTTCTTTTTTTGCTTTTTCAATAATTACATTCCCATAATAATTCTTTTCCTCTAATGTTTCTATAGAGTTTAAATCTTCGAATAACTCTAGGTATGTTTTCTGTTGAAGCGAATCTAGCTTGTTTTGCGCAAAAGAAATATTAGTAAACAGATACAGGGCAATAAATAAAAAGAAAATACTTTTTTTAGACCTTCCCATATCTAGCAAATTTAGAGGTGTGTTTTTTTTGTAAAAAATCATAAATCATCATTTCATATAAACGCTGTTTAGAGCGAAAGTTTCTATTAATACTCATATGTATAAAACTAGACAGTAAATACTCAATAGAATTATTTAATTGCTTTTCTTTCTTTAGAAATAATAGTCGTTCTGTAATTTTTTTTAACTCAATATTATTATTATTATTTTCGGTCAGGTCATTATAAAGTAGTATTTCTAACGTTTTGTATTTCATATTTAACGTTTTATTTACTGGTTTATGCACTTTAAATTCATCTTTAAATTGATGTTGCATTGCTTTTAAAAAAGAAAGTTGTTGTTCTGAATTAAGTTTAAATAGAGATATTAAATACTCTATCCATTTAAAAACAACTATAAAATGCTTTTCATCACCTTCATCATTCTTTATAATATTAATACTATGTTGACTGTCATAGAAGAAGAACGATTCACATTCTTTAATGGTATTACGACCATAACGATTTAATTCCCTATGGTACGTTGCCAATTGTACATCCCAGACTTGGTTACTTATAATATAAGGCATCACTTGTACCTTAAAACATTCAATTATAATGCCTAAATTTTCTATTTTAATACTATGAAAACGCACACGTAAATGAGGTTCTGGGTCTGAATATCTAATAAAAAACCATTTGTCTATGATACTGTTATCTAATAATCTTTCACAAATAGGTTTTATAACATAAATTAATAGGTAGTCGGCTGTTTTTACACCACAGTATATTTTGTAATACAGCCATTCATCACCAACAATAATTTTTTTTTGTATGTGATTATTTATTGCTTTCAAAATCTTGTAATTTTTTGTGGTTGTAAAAAGATACTATAACTTGATTACAGTAGGATTGCCCTTCTCTATCTTTTACCACAGCGTCATCGCTAAATAAAAATTCCTCAAGTACAAAGCGTTTTTTTCGATTTATAGTATTAGATAGCATTTTTAAAGATGTTTCATTTTTTAAATGAATTAATAATCTATTATCGCCTTCAACCAACTCAACATAATTTGGTAAAAGTAGTTCTTCTTGCCACTTTTCAGCTTTTAATAATAAATTTTCATTTTCAAAAAGTGATTTAAATATTTTTGTTTCAATTAGCCAACGTGCTTTAGAAAAAATTAAATTTTGATATTCTACTCTTGGTAAAAAAGGATGTTTTTCTAAAATTTCGTTCCAACTAAATCCAATGTTTGAGCGTTTTTTTTGTGATTGCAATTCGCATAGAAACTGGTAAATAGGTAAGCTGTTGGCGCTATAATTATGAGCATTCCCAAGGCGAGGCAAAATTTCTTTATTTAAACATCTAGATTGCAACTTTATATGGTTGTTTTTTATAGAAACCATAATATCATCAATAAGTATTTGGCATTCTTTTTCTAGATTAGAGTTTCCTAAATACGGAATCTCGTATGCTCTAATATGTGGTCTTTGTAAAATATTACCAGTCCTCGACTGCGGCAAATGTACAATTTCAGCTAAAATTTTAGTTTTATTTATCTTAGCTTCAATATCAGTAATAGATTTAACGTGTTTATATAATGCTTTATTACCATAACTAAATCTACCCAGTAAATTAACAGCACTTGATCCACCAGTACCGCTAATAAAAATTTTAGATGCATAAACTTCAATCAAAGAAGAAAACGTATCTGGTAGGTCATCCAAATTTACTGGCAGGTCTTTAAAATCAGCATCTGTAACTGTAATTGTATATTGGTTGCCTTTTGTGGCTGTTATTAATTTTTTCTGTAATATCGTGTCAACATCTGTCCAAACAATCCGTTCATATCTTTTTTTAGGCTCCCCTTGTAGTGGTAAATCATCTAGCATAGGATGATTATCATCTTTTTTAATGCCAAAACCAACTCCAGTTTCTGTATCTAAAGCTAAACTTAAAGGAACTTCAGAATCCTCAAAGCGTTTTAAGAAACTTGTTTTAAACTGTTCTAGTTTGCCATTTGCATAAGGCAAGGTCATTTTATTAAATACTAAAAATGCTTTTTGAAGTTGTAGTTTAATGTTTGCATCTAGAGTATTAGTTGTTGTGTTAGTAAAACAATCGGTTTGAAACAAATACTTAGTGTATAAATTTGGGACTAGTTTTTTAGCTATTTCATTGCAGTTTTTATATACTTTTGGTGAATTTCCAATTTTAACATCAAGTTTTTTTAATTCAGAGTTAAGTTTTGTTATTTGATTATAAACCTCTAACGCTTCAGGTATCTGATTAATTCTTTTAAGTAAATTCTCAAAATAATCATTACCAGTTACTGTAATTTCTAATTCTGAAACTAAGATCTGATTATTAATTAAATCATTTATAAATGATTTAGCATCACTTTCAGTTATTTCGTCATCTACCAACACTTTTACTAATGTATTTATGGTTTTACCAGCTTTAGCGTGTTTTAAAATTACAGCAATGTATTCTGAAGCGTTTATACCTTCTAAAGTATAAACTCTTAACTTATTTTCAATACAATATTCTACATACCTATAGTGGTCACTAATTTTATATAAACTCGTATTAGGATAAAATAGAAGATGTTTTTTTATAGCATCGTACTTAAGTAACTCTTGTAGTAGTTGAGTTAAAAACGTTGTGTCAAAACGTGTAAAACGTTTGTATTGGCTTTTGGTATTAAGTGTAATACTTGTATCCCCGCTAAAACTACCAACGGAACAAGAAGCAAACAAACCAAATGGGGTACTGCGTGTGCAAATTCTTGTAAGATATTTTAAAACAGCATAATGTAATTTTTTAATTTTGCTTATATCCTTTAATTCTCCTTGTTCCCATTTAACTATTTGTGCATATAATTCTGGTGAAGCAATATAAATAGCCTCTCTTAATATTGTGTCTTTTAATATTGCTTTAAAATTTAAATTGCTTAAAGTAGATGTTTTTGTAAGGTTCTTATATAAAGAATTTGGCAATAAAGGTGTTCTTAAACAATAATTATCTAATAGTTTATAGCTGCTTTTGGTTTTATCTGTCAATTAAAAAATGTTTTTAAGCCATAAATATACACAAAGTGAAAAAATTTACAGGCTTTTATTTATATCGCTGATAATTAGTGTTTTAAGTGTTATTTATTAATAACGCTATTTATAAATATAGACTCGATATTTATGAATGTAGACTTGCTTCACTTTGAATGCCAATTAATTCTTTGTTAGTTTGATATCGAAAATTAGTTGCAACGTTTTCTGGCGGAAACCGAAAAGCCAAAATAAAAGAGTAGGTAAATTATAATTAATATATTTATATTATGAAAAATTTATTTTTTGCGCTAGCGTTTATGCTAGTTGGTAGTTTATCTTTTGCTAGTAATACTATTGAGTCCAATATTATTACTGAAGTTAAAATCAATGATGCCTTAAATGCAGTTGATGTAATCTTAATTGAGGAAATGGATATGTTTAAAGAATGTCATGTTACAATCAAAGGTACAATTAATGGTGAACAAGTTGATCTTGATATAACATTTACTAGTGATTCAGGAAGCTGTATTAAGGATACAGTAAAACTTCTTAAAGAATTAGCGGCAGAGTAATAAAATAATTAGTTAAAATTTAAATAATTTCAGATGAAAAAATCATTTATTATTATAGGAGCTTTGTTTTTTTGTTCTTTTTTAAGTGCTAAAAATTTAGAGCATAATTTAGTCACAGATGTATTTAATGGCGAATATGAGTATTCAAAAAAAGTAGAAACCATTTCGTTTTTAAAGCTAAAGAATATTAATTATGAGTCATCAAACATGCTAAGTGAAGTGAAAGTAGATTGTACGATTCGAATTACTGGTACATTTGATGGTGTCGAAGTAGATGTGGAAATTACTATTCATGATGTAACGTGGGTAGGCTGTAAATTGCTTCAAGCCGGCATTAGGGCATTAGAATAGTGAATTCATTAATTCAATTTGGGCGTTAATTAATATATTAATGCCCAAATTAAAATAACTAATTATGATAAAAAAAGTAATAACAATAATTTTGCTTGTAAGTATTGGTTCTGTTTATAGCCAAGTAAATAGAGATATTCATGCTGTTTATTCATTTTATAATCTTAATAATGGTAAAGAACAGGTTGTGAATCTTTATATTAGCAAAGAAAAAGCTTTTTCAGAGTTTTTAATTAAAGTCCAAGTTAATGACACTCTTTTTATTGATGATGAAGATACAATTAATTTTAAAGTCGAACCAAAGGATAGTATTGGTAAGCAGTACTATATAGAGGGTCAATTAATTACTTTTAGAGATATCATTTATGAGAAAAGTGAATTCAAAGAAGTTATAGTTGAAGAAGTTATCCCTGATTATAATTGGGATCTTAAAAGTCAAGCAAAAAAAATAGGAGAGTTTAATTGCAACCTTGCTACACTCGAATTTAGAGGAAGGAATTATAATGTTTGGTATACAACTGATATAGCAACACCTTTCGGTCCTTGGAAATTTTATGGACTACCGGGTTTAATTGTCGTAGCTGAAACTGCTGATAAATCAATTAAGTTTCAACTGAAATCTATAAAATCAAATTCTATAAAAGAATTAGAAATTCCCAAACAAGGCAAAAAAATCACATTTAAAGAATATGTTAATTTTAAACATAACGAAGTAAATGACTATATAGAGAAGTTAAAATCAAAATTACCAAGAGGTGCTGTTGTAAAGATAAACAGTAGAAATAGTACTCATCTAGAGAAAGACTATAAATAAAATAATAGACTACTAAGAATCTATGAAATTTATATGATAATGATTTAAAAAAAAGACAAAAGCATTAATGATAATATTTCATCGCAAAAACATACTAATTCTGTTTGCTTTTTTACTGTCAATAGTTTGTTTTTCTCAATCAAAGCTTACAGGAGTAATAACAAGCAAGAGTAATAATCCTATTCCTCTAGTAAATGTTTTAATAAAAAAAGATTCTTCATCAATTATCGTTGCTTATACGCACACAAATAATAAAGGAAAATATGTTGTAGAAATCCCAAAGATGGGAGTATTTAACATAACGTATTCTTCCTTAGGTTTTGAGAGTAAAACGGTATCTATCCAAATAAACGATTCTAAAAAAATAGATGTAACTCTAAAAGAAAAATTATTAGAGTTAGATGAGGTTTTTATTCAAGCAGAAAAGCCAATATCCATAAAAAAAGATACTATCATCTTTAAAACTAAGTACTTTATAAAAGGTAATGAGGTTACTGTAGAAGATTTATTAAAAAATATACCAGGATTAAATATAGATTCAGAAGGCACCATAAAGGTTGGCAATCAAGAAATAGAAAAGCTAATGATTGATGGTGATGATTTTTTTGAAAAAGGCTATAAAGTACTATCTAAAAATATGCCTGCATACCCTATTGAAAAAGTAGAGGTTTTAAAACATTATTCTAATAACAGGTTATTAAAAAACATAGAAAACAGTAACAAAGTAGCACTAAATTTGAAATTAAAAGAAGATGCTAAGCGTATTTGGTTTGGTAATATAAAAGCAGGGTATAGTTTTAAAAATAGGTACGAATTTCGGGGAAACTTAATGAACTTTGGTAAGAAAAATAAGTATTATTTCTTAGCAAATTTAAATAGTATTGGTTACGATGCTACAGGTGATGTTGAAAGCTTAATTCGTCCTTTTCGTATGAACGAACCCTCAAGCGTAGGGGATAATGAAAATGTAAACTCATTATTGAACTTATCACCAAACAATCTTAATTTTAAACAAAGTAGAACCAACGTTAATAATGCTGAATTAGTTTCGTTAAATTCTATTTTTAATCCAAGCAAAAAAATAAAAATAAAAATACTAGGGTTTTTTAATTGGGATGAAACTGATTTTTTTAGAAATGAAATTAATATAATAGATGTTAACGGTACCAATTTTACTAACAGAGAACGTTATCAACTACAAAACAAAACGAAGATAGCTTTTGGTAAGTTCGATGTTATTTATAACGTCTCAAAAACTAAAATGTTAGAAGCTACAACCAAATACAATAGTGGACATTTTAACGATAGGTCTAATTTAGTCTTTAACAGCAGTCCCACCATTGAAAATTTACAACATCAAAATACGCTTTTTGACCAAAAAATAAGTTACACCAATAAATTTAAAGACAAAAAAGTGTTTTTGCTAACTGGACGTTTTATAAACGAAAAAAGACCACGGCGTTATAATATCAATCAATTCTTTTATCAAGATTTGTTTCCAGCAAACATAAATACGAATAATGTAAGTCAACAAAGTACCAATCAAATGCAATTTATTGGCATAAATGTGCATTTATTAGACCGAAAAGATAATGGTCATTTATTGGAATTGCAATTAGGGAATGAATATAGAAGAGATAAATTAGCAACAATATTTTCATTATTAGAAGATAATACGATTTTAGAACAACCTAGTGGTTACCAGAACCAAACAAATCACCAAATCAATGATTTATACTTTAAAACTAAATACCGTTTAAAAGTCAACGATTTTAGTGTTATTGGGAAATTAAATATGCATCAGCTTTTTAATCGTTTTGAGAACAACAATGCATCAAGCAATCAAAATCCATTTTTCGTAAATCCTAGTTTAGGTTTCGATTGGAAAATAAATGATAAAAACAAAATCACATCATCTTATTCTTACAATACAACAAATGCAAAAGTTCTAGATGTGTTTAGTAATTTTGTATTAACTGGTTTTCGTTCATTTTCAAAAGGAACAGAAGGTTTTAACCAATTAAATGCTTCAAGTGTTGTTTTTAATTATCAACTTGGTAATTGGAGTGACCGTTTTTTTGTCAATACATTTATTATGTATAGCAAAAATCACGACTTCTTTTCAACAAATACATTAATAGAACAAAACTTCTCAAAAGCAGAGAAAATATTGATAAAAAATCGAGAATTTATAAGTATTAATTCTAAATTAGATTATTACTTCAATTTTATATCTTCTAACTTAAAATTAAATTTGGGTTATACAAAAAGCGAATTTAAGAATAGTATAAATAATTCTAATTTAAGGGAAGTAACTTCAAACAATTATAATTATGGTTTAGAATTACGTTCTGGTTTTAAAGGTTTTTTTAATTATCATATTGGAACAAAGTGGACAACTACTAAAATAGAAACCACCACAAATAATTCGTTTACAGATAATGTAAGTTTTTTAGATTTGTCATTTGTATTTAATGATAAATTTGATATTCAATTACAATCCGAACGCTATTATTTTGGTAATTTGGAAACTGACAATACATATTATTTTATGGACTTTGATACACGTTACAAGCTTATAAAAAATAAATTGACTTTAGGAGTTGCAGGTAAAAATCTTTTCAATACTGAGAGATTCAAAATTTTTTCAATCAGTGACATTGGGTCTTCAACAACAGAATATAGATTATTACCAAGATATATGCTTTTAAAATTAGAATATAGATTTTAATTAGTACCTTGAATTTAAAAATTAATATTGAAATTCCCTCACTACAAACAGCGAGACCACAAAGACTGCGGTCCAACCTGTCTAAAAATAATATCTAAGTACTACAAGAAGACAATTACAATACAAGAACTACGGGAATTAAGCGAAACCACAAGAGCAGGTAGTAGTTTATTGGGCTTAAGTGATGCATCTGAAAAAATAGGCTTTAAAAGCCTAGGCGTAAAAATCACTTTAGAGCGCCTTTTAGAAGCACCATTACCCTGTATTCTACATTGGAATAAAAATCATTACGCTGTTTTATACAAAATCAAAAATGAGACTTTCTACATTTCAGACCCAGCACACGGTCTACTAAAATACAGCAAAGAAGAATTTTTAAAACATTGGATAGGCAACAATGCCACAGATCAAACAGAAGAAGGAATAGCCCTATTATTAGAACCAACAGCAAAATTCTACGATTCAGATTTTGACAAAGGCAAAACTGAATTTGGCTTTAAATTTCTATCACGCTACATCTTTAAATACAAACGCTTTCTTTGGCAATTAGTTATAGGTTTAATCGCTGCCAGTTTATTACAACTCACCTTTCCGTTTTTAACTCAAAGTATTGTCGATGTAGGTATAAAAAATCAAGATGTACATTTCATTTACCTTATTCTGTTTGCTCAATTAGCATTGTTCATTGGCAGAACAGCAATTGAGGTTATTAGAAGTTGGATTCTATTACATTTAAGCACACGTATAAAGATCTCATTAGTTTCAGACTTCTTTATAAAGTTGATGAACCTTCCTATTGCCTTTTTTGATACACGAATGACAGGCGATATTTTACAACGCATCAACGACCATAAACGTATAGAGCGCATATTAACAACATCATCGTTAAGCGTGTTATTCTCCATGGTAAATTTGGTAGTTTTTAGCTTTGTATTAGCGTATTATAACCTTTTATTATTTGGTATATTTCTACTTGGAAGCTTCCTGTATTTCTTATGGATTATCATTTTCCTAAAAAAACGAAGAGATTTAGACTACAAACGTTTTTCTGTAGTAAGTCAAGAGCAAAGTAAAGTGATTGAGCTGATTAATGGTATGCAAGAAATAAAACTACACAATGCTGAAAAGCAAAAACGCTGGTCTTGGGAATTTTTGCAAGCTCGTTTATTTAAAGTATCTATAGAAGGTTTAGCACTAGAACAATACCAAAGTGTAGGTTCGGGCTTTATTAATGAAGTAAAAAACATTTTAATAACAGTGTTATCTGCTAAACTAGTTATAGATGGCGATATTACTTTAGGTATGATGTTAGCCATTAGCTACATTGTAGGTCAACTCAACTCGCCAATAGCACAACTTATAAATTTTATTAGAGAAGTCCAAGATGCTAAAATCTCGTTAGAACGTCTATCTGAAATTCATAATAAAGAAGATGAAGAACAGCAAGACGTAGAAAAAATCACAGATATTCCATTAAATGCTAATATTGAGTTATCAAAAGTATCATTTCGATATATAGGTTCAGTCCAAATGGTTTTAAAAGATTTAGATTTAGAAATTCCAGCCAATAAAATAACGGCTATTGTTGGTGTAAGTGGCAGTGGGAAAACCACCTTAATGAAATTGCTTCTAAAGTTCTATGACCCAAATAGCGGACAAATAAAACTTGGGAATTACGATTTACAACACATTTCACAAAAAACGTGGAGACACCAATGTGGAGTCGTAATGCAAGAAGGCTATATCTTTAATGATACCATTGCCAATAATATTGCAGTTGGCGAAGATTATGTAGATAAAAAGAAATTAGCCCATGCTGTAGATGTTGCCAATATTAAAGAATTTATAGAAACCTTACCATTATCCTATAATACAAAAATTGGCATGGAAGGCGTAGGTATAAGTACAGGGCAAAAACAACGTTTACTTATTGCAAGGGCTGTTTATAAAAACCCTAACTTCTTGTTTTTTGATGAAGCCACTTCGGCTTTAGATGCTAATAACGAAAAAGTAATTATGGTAAAGCTAAATACTTTTTTTGAAAATAAAACTGTTGTTGTTATTGCGCACAGATTAAGTACCGTAAAAAATGCACATCAAATTGTGGTATTAGATAAAGGGAAAATAGTGGAAGTGGGTAATCATGAA
>Ga0256845_1003089_pt1 | contig 11507 bp, 11 predicted proteins | sample RiftiametaG_FD_189101 | JGI IMG/M metagenome (GOLD analysis project Ga0256845, IMG submission 189101) | Tube worm associated microbial communities from hydrothermal vent at the East Pacific Rise, Pacific Ocean - Riftia | ecosystem: Host-associated > Annelida > Integument > Unclassified ... | reverse complement strand
ATGCTAGTTTACAAAAAGTAACAATTAAAACGGATGATAATTTTAAAGAAAACGTGTATATCAAAAATGCACGTTTTTTAGATATTAAAAATATTTTTTCCGACACCTCAGCACCATTTCCAAACACCTTGTTATTACCTGATAAATTTGAAGGAAAAGCACAAGAACTAGGAATAAATAGCGATAGTGTAATTGTGGTTTATGATGTGTATGGCTATTATTCGTGTGCACGCGTATGGTGGATGTTTAAAGCAATGGGACATCATAATATTGCTGTTTTAGATGGTGGATTGCCTTGTTGGAAAGACGCAAAATATCCAATACAAGAAAAGGAAGAGAGAGTTGTTGAAAAAGGAAATTTCAAAGTAAAATATACAGCAGGCTTAATACACGACTATAGGAAAGTTTTAAACTCAATTGCCAATAAAAAAATGACCATTGTAGATGCACGGTCATACAATCGTTTTTTAGGAGTAGAACCGGAGCCTAGAAAAGGTTTGAGAAGTGGTCATATACCAAACTCAATAAGTTTGCCTTTTGCAGACTTATTGAATGGGACTAAAATGAAGTCCCCTAAAGAATTAATCAAACTATTTTCGACCTTTAAAAATGAGCATTTCATATTTTCTTGCGGCTCGGGAATTACTGCTTGTATATTAGCATTAGGAGCAGAAATTGCTGGAATCAATAACAAATCAGTTTATGATGGTTCGTGGACTGAATGGGGTAGTTTAACAGATTTACCCATCGAAAAATAATTATTCTAAAAATCGTTGTTTTAATTGTGTCGATGGCATCATGCAACTTTTACTTTTTCCATACCATTTATACCTGTTTTTTGCAATGTAGTCATAAAGCCAATCTCTTAGTTTTTTTGGAATGAGGTAGCCAATTACCGATAATGAATAAATACCACCTAAAATATAAAGAAGTTTTAAAATTGCTGTTGATTTATAGTAGAGTGTATTGTTGTAAATCAGTATAATAGAAGTTAATGAGTGTTTTTTTTTATTATGTTGTAACAAAATTTGTTTCCCAGCGTCTGATTGTATAGAAGCGAATTTAAAATGTTGATAATTATCGCGTTTAATAATAAAATTGACTGATGCATTGCACAAATTGCAAACACCATCAAATAAAATAAGTGGTTGATGTAGATTTTTTTTCACAATTGCAAGTTACAAAATCAATTTTGATTCGTCTTTTAACAAAATCTTAATACACAGTTTTTTTACTAAGTATTATTTTTGAACCAAATAACTAACTAAATGATTCAAATTAAAAATCTGCATAAATCTTATCCAATGGGGAAAGAGTCTCTCCATGTTCTTAAAGGTTTAAATCTACACATAAAAGAAGGGGAATTCGTTGCAATTATGGGCTCTTCAGGATCTGGAAAATCAACTTTGTTAAATATTGTAGGTCTTCTTGATATTCATGACGAAGGAGAATATATATTAGATGGTCAAAAAATTGAAAATTTAGACGAAAAGAAAGCGGCAATTTTAAGAAATAAATTTTTGGGGTTTGTTTTTCAATCGTTTAACTTAATAAGTTATAAAACGGCTCTTGAAAATGTTGCTTTACCGTTATATTATAAAGGTGTAAATAGAAAAGATCGTCAAAGAATAGCCTTAGAATATTTAGATAAGGTAGGACTGAAAGATTGGGCAAGCCATCATCCAGGGGAACTTTCAGGAGGACAAAAACAACGTGTTGCTATTGCTCGGGCACTTGTAACGAACCCAAAAGTAGTGCTGGCCGATGAGCCTACAGGAGCATTAGATTCTACAACGTCAGAATCTGTTATGGAGTTGTTAAAAGAAATAAACAAAGAAGGAATGACTGTTTTTGTAATTACTCATGAAGAAGAAATAGCAGAACAAACCCAAAGAATTGTTCGATTGAAAGATGGAATTATAATAAGTGATGAAAAGATTGGAAATAAACCACTTAAAAAAGTAAATATTTAATCATGTTTGATATAGATCGTTGGCGAGAAATATTTGAATCGATAAATAATAACAAACTTAGAACTGTACTAGGAGGTTTTACAGTTGCTCTTGGAATTTACATTTTTACCGTTTTATTTGGTATGGGAAATGGTTTAAAAAACACTTTCTCAGCACTTTTTGTTGATGATGCGAAAAATATAATTTTTGTACGTCCAGGTTTTACAACAAAAGCGTACAAAGGCTTTAAAGAAGATAGAAGGATCCGTTTTAAAAATGACGATTTGAAGTTGTTGCGAGAGAAATTCGGAAATGAAATTGAATATTCTTCTGCTCGATTTTATAGAGGAGTTATTGCTAGAAATAAAAAAGAATCAGGTAATTATACCGTAAGATCAGTACATCCAGATCATCAATATTTAGAAAAAACAATAATAACAGATGGGCGTTTTATTGATGAAAATGATATCATTAATAAAACAAGACACATTGTAATTGGTCGTTTGGTGGCAGATGATTTATATAAAAATGAAAATCCGGTAGGTAAGTTTTTAAATTTAAACGGTATAATGCATAAAATTGTTGGTGTATTTAGAGATGAAGGTGGAGATCGAGAAGAGCGAAATATTTATGCACCCGTAACTACATTCCAAGCTATTTATAAAGGGACAGATTATATTGATGAAATTGCTTTGACATATAAAATGGAGATAGGAACATCTGGAGCCCGGGCATTGGCAAAAAAAATAAAAAACATTTTAAAAGAAAAACATTTCGTTTCAAAAGATGATTGGGGAGGAATACGCGTTCGTTCACAATTCGAACAAGCTGAAGATATGAATAATTTTGCAAGTATGCTTCAAATGGTTGTTTTATGGATTGGAATAGGAACTTTATTTGCTGGAGCAATTGCTATTGGTAATATTATGGTATTTGTAGTTAAGGAACGAACTAAAGAATTAGGAATACGAAAAGCATTAGGCGCAAAACCAAGTGCAATTGTAGGTTTAATTTTACAAGAATCGATTTTTATTACAACGCTGTCAGGTTACATAGGGATTTTACTTGCAATATTTACACTAAATAGTATTGGACCAGGATTGGAAGAATTTTTTATTACAAACCCGCAAGTTGATACGGGAACGATAGTCTCAGCAACAGTAATATTAATTTTAGTTGGTGCAATTGCTGGATATATTCCAGCAAAAAGAGCAGCAAAAATAAGACCAGTTATTGCATTAGCAGATAAATAAAACATTAAAAAAGACAAATGAAGTTTATTTTCGATAAAGATTCTTGGCAAGAAATTTTTGGTTCTATCAAAAAAAGTAAATTACGTACAGCCATTACAGTAATAGGAGTAATGTGGGGTATATTTTTATTTATCACATTGTTAGGAGCTGCCAGAGGTATGGAAAACGGCTTTGATAAAGAGTTTAGTTCATTGGCAACTAATAGTATTTTCCTTTGGGGGCAAAATACATCTATTCCAAACAAAGGTTTTCAAAGAGGAAAACAAATTAGATTGAAGATTCAAGATCTTGAGGCTATTATTGATCAAATTCCTGAAGTTGAATTTGTTGCACCAAGAACCGCACAAGGAATATTTGGTGGTTCTCAAGCGCAGGTTAAACGTAGTACAAACTCTAAGCAATATAGCATTTTTGGTGACTATCCTGTCATTGATAAAGTAAGTAAAGTAAAACTATTAGAAGGGCGCTTTATCAATGTGTCTGACATAAATGAAACGAAGAAAGTTTGTGTAATTGGTGAGCGAATTGTGGACGAATTGTATGAAAAAGATGAAAAAATTGTAGGAAGTTTTATAGAAATTAACAAAAGTTTTTTTCAAGTAGTTGGTGTTTATAAAGAGAATTCAGCATCCTTTTTTGAAGGGGATAATTCTATCTATATGCCGTTTACAACTTTTCGAAAAATGCACAACTTAGGCGATAGAATTCATTGGATGGTAATAGCAGCATATAAAGATGCAGATATTGTTAAAGTTGAAAAACAAGTAAAGGAAATATTAAAAGCAAGGCACAATGTGCACCCAGATGATGAAAGGGCTTTTGGATCTATGAATATGGGAGAAATGATTGGTAAAATAATGGGTTTTGTGAAAGGGATTAAGTTTTTAACTTGGTTTGTGGGGATCTCTACACTTATTGCAGGCGTAATTGCAATTGGTAGTATTTTATTGATTACCGTAAAAGAAAGAACAAAAGAGATAGGAATTCGTAGGGCTATAGGAGCAACGCCAAGTAAAATTAGAGGGCAAATTGTATTAGAATCTGTTTTTTTAACAACTATTGCAGGATCTTTAGGAATTATATTTGCTGGGCTTGTACTAATGGCTATTGATGCCGCAACAGCAGGGTCAGATAATTTCCCGTTTACAAATCCAACAGTAAATATTCCTATTGCATTAGGTTCGGTTGCTGCCTTGGTAATTTTTGGTTCTTTAATAGGAATGATTCCTGCGCAGCGTGCAGTAAGTATTAGACCAATAGAAGCATTAAGAGAAGAATAAAAGCGAACTTGAGTTCAACTAAAATAAAAATAAACCAAATTAGAATAAATTAATAGAAATGAAAAAAACAATTATATTTTCAATTATCGGATTGGCATTAGTTGCTGTTCTGGTATGGTTCGGAAAAATGAATACGAAATCTGTTATTACTTTTGAAACAGAAACAGCTTTCAAAGCAAATATTGTCAAAAAAACAGTAGCAACAGGAAAGGTAATCCCTTTAGAAGAAGTTGAAATTAAGCCACAAATTTCTGGAATTATTGATAAAATTTTCTTAGAAGAAGGAGAAGTTGTTAAAAAAGGAGATTTAATTGCAACTGTGCGTGTTGTGCCTAATGAGCAATCATTGGTTAGCGCAAAAGGACAGGTTCGTAATTTAGAAATAGGTCTAAAAAATGCTAAAGTGGTATATAATCGTAACAAGTCGTTATTTGATAAAGGTATAATTGCAAGTCAAGCTTTTGAAAATTCGGAATTGGCGTATAATCAAGCAAAACAAAATTTGCAGAACGCTAAAAATAATTATAAGATAATTCTAAAAGGTTCGGCCGGTGGACCAGGAAATACAGCTAACACAAATATACGTGCGACTACTTCTGGAATGATTTTAGAAATCCCAATAGAAGAAGGAGATCAAGTAATTCAACCTGGTGGCTTTAATGCAGGAACAACTATTGCATCAATTGCTGATATGACAAAAATGATTTTTGAAGGGAAAGTTGATGAAGCTGAGGTTGGAAAAATAAAAGTTAATGTTGATTTAGAAATTGTAATAGGAGCTATTGATGACGCTAAATTCCCTGCGAAATTAAACTTTATTGCACCAAAAGGAACGGAAGAAAGTGGAACGGTTCAGTTTACGATTAAAGCAGATGTAGAGTTGGAAGAAAATTATTTTTTACGTGCAGGATATAGCGCAAATGCTGAAATTGTTTTGGATCAAAAAGACAGTGTTCTTTCTATAAGAGAGGCAGTTATGCAATTTGATAGAAAAACAGAAAAACCATATGTTGAAGTGCTTGTAGGAGAGCAAAAATTTGAAAAACGCGAAATTGAATTGGGGATTTCAGATGGAGAAAATGTTGAAATAATTTCTGGTATAACTGCTGATGATAAAATAAAAATTTGGAATAAAAAAGCAGAAAAAGACGAAAAAGAAGACGATAATTAAAAGTTTAGTTAGTAATTTTATTTATCTGAATGAAAAGCCCAAACATTGTTTGGGCTTTTTGATTTTAGTATTTTATACGCTGTGTATTTTGACATTATATCACTAAAAAAAAACGTCAGTTCGAGTTTTCTTTGAAAGAAAAAGTATCGAGAACAAGATGTTTTAATCAAAATGTATAACCGGTTATTTTATAAAAATTGTGATGCAATTTTTTCCGATTTTCTACTTTCGGAATAATCGTAAAACCCTTCTCCCGATTTAATGCCTAATTTACCTGCATTTACCATATTTACTAGTAATGGACATGGTGCATATTTTGAATTTTTAAAGCCATCATACATCACATTTAATATAGATAAACAAACATCGAGGCCAATAAAATCAGCAAGTTGAAGAGGTCCCATTGGGTGCGCCATTCCCAATTTCATAACGGTGTCAATCTCGTAAACCCCAGCAACCTGATTATACAATGTTTCAATAGATTCATTGAGCATTGGCATTAAAATTCTATTGGCAACAAAACCAGGGTAATCATTTACTTCAACAGGAACTTTACCCAATGTTTTTGAAATTTCCATAATGCGAGATGTTACTTCATCACTGGTATTATAACCACGGATAATTTCTACCAATTTCATAATAGGAACTGGATTCATAAAATGCATCCCAATAACTTTATCAGGTCTGCTGGTAGTTGCAGCTATTTGCGTAATTGAAATTGAAGACGTGTTTGTTGCCAAAATGGTATGCTCAGCACAAGCAGCATCAACTTCCTTAAAAATAGATAGTTTTAATTTTAGGTTTTCAGTAGCAGCCTCTACAACCAAATCAACTTCTTTTACTCCATTAGCAATTGTAGCAAATGTGTTGATGTTTGAAAGTGTTTTAGATTTATCATCTGCTGTAATTTTGTTTTTCGAAATTAATCGATCCAAATTTTTACCAATAGTAGTTATAGCATTTTCTAAAGCCTGTTTAGAAACATCTATGAGGTTAACTTTAAATCCGCTTTGTGCAAAAATGTGAGCGATACCATTTCCCATAGTTCCCGCCCCAATAACAGCAATATTTTTCATATTTTTTTATTTAAAGCAAGCAATAATTTGATGTGCGATTTTTAATGCTTTGGTGCCATCATTAAGTGTAACAATTGGTCTTGTTTCATTGATAATCGCTTCGTGGAAAGTCTCTAATTCATCTAGTATTGCATTGTTGTTTTCAATTTTTGGGTTTTCAAAATAGATTTGTTTTTTTACGCCTTCTGCATTTTGAAGAATCATTGCAAATTCATCAGGAGTTTCAGACACATCCTTCATTTTTACGACTTCACTTTTCTTTTCTAAGAAATCTATAGATATATATGCATCCTTTTGAAAAAAACGTGTTTTACGCATGTTTTTAAGTGAAATACGACTTGCCGTTAAATTAGCAACACAACCATTCTCAAATTCTATTCGTGCATTTGCTATATCAGGTGTGTCAGATATTACAGAAACACCACTTGCATGAATACTTTTAACTGTTGATTGTACCACACTCAAAATAATATCGATATCGTGAATCATTAAATCTAAAACAACTGGTACATCTGTTCCACGAGGATTAAATTCAGCTAATCGATGACACTCGATAAACATAGGTTCTTTTATAAGATCTTTAACCGTAGTAAATGCAGGGTTAAATCGCTCTACGTGACCAACTTGACCTGTTACATGGTTTTGACTTGCTAATATGCGAATGGCCTGTGCCTCTTCAACTGTATTTGTAATTGGTTTTTCAATAAATACATGTTTTCCTGCTTCAATTGCTTCTTTGGCACAATCAAAATGAGAAAGGGTAGGCGTAACAATATCTACTACATCTACTTCAGAAATTAGTTCAGAAACCGTATCAAATTTTTTATAACCGAATTCTTTTGAAACTTTTTTGGCATTTTCTTCAAACGGATCATAAAACCCTACAAGATTGTATTTTGATGATTGATTTAGTAATTTTAAATGTATTTTTCCTAGATGCCCAGCACCTAAAACACCCACGTTTAGCATATGTTTAGTTTTTTTCAAAAGTAAGAATTTTTTGTTGGTAAATGTGTATTTTTAGCTTTCCAAATTGTATTAGATTGAAAGACACTTTAAAACATCAAGGACTTCGAAATAAATTAGTTAAGATGCTGATTGCTAAAGGAATAACTGATGATAGGGTGTTGCTGGCAATACAGAAAATACCAAGACATTTATTTATAGATTCAAGTTTTGAAGACTTTGCTTATCAGGATAAAGCATTCCCCATTGCGGCAAATCAAACTATTTCTCAACCATACACTGTTGCATTTCAGTCTGAATTATTACAATTAAAATCAGGCGATCAGGTTCTTGAAATTGGTACAGGCTCAGGATATCAAACGGCTGTTTTGTTAGAGATGAATGTAAAAGTTTATTCAATTGAACGTCAACGAGAATTGTATAAAAAGACACAATTATTTTTGCCAAAATTAAATTACAATGCAAAGACTTTAATTTTTGGTGATGGTTATAAAGGATTGCCCAAGCAAGCACCTTTTGATGGAATTATTGTCACAGCTGGTGCTCCTTTTGTGCCTAAACCTTTATTAAGCCAATTAAAAATTGGAGGTAGATTGGTTATTCCTGTTGGTGATGAATCACAAATTATGACATTATTTCTCCGAAAATCGGAAAAAGAATTTGAAAAACAAGAATTTGGTGATTTTCGCTTTGTACCGATGTTAAAAAAGAAAAATTAAACTTTATAAATAAATGTGTTGATATTCATTCCTGCACCAACCGAGGCAAAAATAAGCGTATCACCACTTTCAATTTTATGAGGTCTTAATTTCCCTTTTAAAATTAGATCTAAAAGTGTTGGAACCGTTGCAACAGATGAATTTCCTAATGTCGAAATTGTCATAGGCATTATATCTTCAGGGATCGTATCTAAATTGTATAATTTAAAAAGACGTTCTAAAATGGCGTCATCCATTTTACCATTGGCTTGATGAATTAATAATTTTTTAATGTCTTTAGGATGAATTCCAATTTTATCTAAACATTCTTTTACTGTTTGAGGTACTGTTTCTAACGCATATTGATATAATCTACGTCCATTCATTTTCATGTACAATTCATTTTTAGTAGTTTCATCTTTTTTAAATGATTCTCCCATAAAAAGCATTTGAGAATGAAAATAAGTATCAGAGCGTGTTTTATGTGCCAGTATGCCAATAGGTGTTTCGCTGTGTTTTGCTTCTAAAATTACTGCACCAGCACCATCGGCATAAATCATACTATCTCGATCGTGAGGATCATAAATTCTCGAAAGAGTCTCAGTACCAATCACAAGAATTTTCTTAGCATCACCAGATTTGATAAAATAATCAGCTTGAATAACTCCTTGTATCCAACCAGGACACCCAAAAGGAATATCGTACGCAACCGTATTCGGGTTTTTTATTTTTAATTTATATTTTACACGAGCGGCAATACTTGGTACAATATCAACTTGTTTATTTGTATTTGTTGTGTCACCAAAATTATGAGCCACAATAATATAATCCAATTCTTCTTTGTTAATATTTGCCGATTTTATTGCTTCTTCTGCCGAAAAAAATCCAATATCCGAAGTCTTAATATCTTCGGTAACATATCTTCTTTCCTTTATAGTAGTAATTTCTTCAAATTTTTCAATAATCTCTCGATTCGATTTTTGAATAGGCTCACCATTACTTTGGTAAAACTCACTATGTAAAAAATCTTCGTTTTTTATGCAACGTTTAGGAATGTAACTTCCAGTACCGGTAATTATGCTATATAAAGGGTGAGTCATTTTTGTGTTGTTGTTAGCAAATATATTTATTGTACTATTATTTTATTTTAAAATTAATGATTTCTTACGATGTCCAAACAATTAAATGACTCGTATTTATCTAATTATCAATTAATAGTGGTAAATCGTATAGTATTCAGAATGATGTAAAGTAAACTTAATCATATTTTGCATCAAATTTACCATTCCATTTTCCCTGCACTTTTAAAACTTGTTCAATTACATCGCGTACACAACCTTTACCTCCATTTTTGTGAGAAATATAATGTGAAATTTCTTGTATCTCAAAAGCAGCATCTTTTGGGCTGCAAGATAAACCAGCTAATTTCATTACGGGATAATCCGGAATGTCATCACCCATATAAAGTATATTTTCAGACTTTAGATTGTGTTTTTTTATAATTTCATTATAGGGTTTCATTTTATTATGAGCACCCAAATAAATATCTGTAATTCCTAATTTTTGAAGCCGTGTTCGCACACCTTCATTTGATCCTCCAGAAATAATGCACACAAGATAACCAGCATCTACCGCAGTTTTTAGTGCGTAGCCATCTTTAATATTCATTTGACGAACCAATTCTCCACTTTCAAAAACATGAATAATTCCATCAGTGAGTACACCATCAACATCAAAGATGAATGCTTTTATTTGTGGCATTATTTCTTTATAACTCTTTTTCATTTTATGAATATGTTTTAAGAATGGATTTTGTTAATATTGTATAAATGTCAACTTCGTTACTTTCTAATAGTGCTAGTTGACTGTTGATTGTTGATTTGTCATTTCTTTTTGCAGGGCCCGTTTGAGCATCAAAAGGGGATTTTGTTTTTATTTTATTTGCAGTTTCGATGATTAAAGGCTGCAAAATTTCAAAAGGGATTTCATTCTCAGTACAAATTTGGTGTCCGATATGATATAAATGATTTGTAAAATTATTTACAAAGACAGCCGCTAAATGTATTTTTTTTCTCTTTTCAGAATCAAGTTTATAAACGTTATCAGAAATACAATAACTCAATTTATCCAACAAATTAATGCCATTACTAGTATTAGCTTCTATACAAATAGGAATATTACTAAAGTTAATTTCTTTATTTTTTGAAAAGGTTTGAAGTAGGTAAAACACACCTGTATTAGATCCTTTTAAAGAATTTATGCTTACACTTCCTGAAGTATGAACAATGAATTTAGAAGGGGCTATTTGTTTTGAAAATGATGAAATTGCATCATCTGAAATGCAAATAATATAAACATCAGCGTCCAATAATTTATTTATATTATCAGTAATATTGACTTGATTTTTTAAATGCTGAATTTTAGTGATATCTCTAGCATAAACTTGCACCAAGTTAATTTTAGGATTTGACAAAAATACTTTCCTAAGATGACTACCTACATTTCCGTTTCCAAGAATAATCACTTTAATCATAAAGCGAAGATAGTTAATATTAGTAATTTGAACAGTTGATTTTTGTTTTTTGTAACTTGCCGTTTAAAAGTCTAATTTATAAACGATCAAGATGAAAAAAATAGGATTAATATTTTGTATGTCTTTAATATTTTGGAGTTGTGATAATCCAAAAAAAGAAGCGATGACCGTAATGTCAAAGCAAGAAATAATTATGAATGCTGAAACGATATACCAATTTAAAGTGAAAGATCTTTATGGAAATGAGTTTGATTTTTCTTCGTTAAAAGGAAAGAAAATTATGATTGTTAATACGGCCTCTAAATGTGGTTTAACACCACAGTATGAAAATTTACAATCTTTATACGATACCTATAAAAACGATAATTTTGTAATTATAGGTTTTCCAGCAAATAATTTTGCTAGCCAAGAGCCAGGAACAAATCAAGAGATAGCCTCTTTTTGTAAAGAAAATTTTGGTGTAACTTTTCCAATGATGGAAAAAATATCGGTTAAAGGAGATGATATGCATTCGGTTTATCAATTTTTAACACAAAAGAGTAAAAATGGATTACAAGATTCAGAAGTAGCCTGGAATT
>Ga0256845_1003088_pt1 | contig 11510 bp, 6 predicted proteins | sample RiftiametaG_FD_189101 | JGI IMG/M metagenome (GOLD analysis project Ga0256845, IMG submission 189101) | Tube worm associated microbial communities from hydrothermal vent at the East Pacific Rise, Pacific Ocean - Riftia | ecosystem: Host-associated > Annelida > Integument > Unclassified ... | reverse complement strand
TACTATCCTTAACTTTTGGCAATCATGGTTTTCGAGAGTTAGAAAGACAAATACCAAAAATTTCACCAAGGATGTTATCTAAGGAGTTAAAATTGTTAGAAGAAAACCAGTTAGTGAATCGTAAGGTGATGAATACAAAACCTATTACTGTCGAGTATTCATTAACTACGCACGGAATGACACTTAAACCTGTTCTTTTTGCATTAAGAGATTGGGGTGTTTCTCATCGAAAAAAAATATTTTCGGTATAAACAAAACACAATCAAGTAGATAACTGATTATCAAATTGTAACCAGTTGTATCTCACGCCACTGTACATACGAAGAGCTACACTCGGTATTTTTGATTCCTCAACCTCACCACCATCTATGATGGATTATACTGAATTTCATGACACCTTTTGAGGCAAACACATTATATACTAAGTGGTCTAGAAGCTTTGATATACCGTTGTCTCCAATATACATCATCAACCACATCTTCACGCACACCCTTGCTAGAAGAGGCATGAATCATCTTTATATAACCATTGTTAAAATAACTAACAATACCAATATGAGTTATTTTTTTGCTCCCAGGCTTAGCCCCAAAAAATATTAAATCTCCTTTTCGTAACTCCCCTATATATACACGCTTACCAAATTTACTTTGTTCTTGAGAAATTCTCGGTAGTATAATCCCAGCGTCTTTGTATACTAAATGTGACAAACCAGAACAGTCGACCCCTTTATTACTAACCCCACCATATTGATATTTAACCCCAACGTATGAGCGAGCAATTTTTACAATCTCTTTTTCTTTTGATGACTCTTTAGTTGTTGAAGATTGTTTTGTAGTATCTTTAGTACTTGGTTGGTTGCTTTTACAAGCTAATAATCCTGCAATAGCAAGTATTATGTAGATTAATGTTTTTTTCATCTGGTGCTTATTAATGAAGGACTATTTAACAATAACCCCCAAATTACTAAAAATATTAATTAATATCTCGACTATCTTTCCGCATATACATATAATAAGTTTACTGCTAAAAATTATCCACAATTCACTTCCTAAAATGGCTTAAAATTCGTAGTTTTGCGGTTCAGTTCAGATTTTACTGTACAGACATGCCTCTTTTTGAGACACTCTAATCTGTACTGAAAACAAGATAAATTAACACCATATAAGGGGGTTTTAATATGAAAGAAATAAAACAAAAAGGTTTATACGACCCAAGTTTTGAACACGATGCTTGTGGTATTGGTTTTGTAGCCAATCTAAATAATATCAAATCACATAAAAACGTAGTTGATGCCCTCCATATGCTTACTAGAATGGAGCACAGGGGAGCTTGTGGCTGTGAGGAGAACACAGGAGATGGAGCAGGTGTTTTAATACAAATACCGCACAAATTTTTTATCAGAGTAACTAAGGAAGCTGGATTTAGTATTCCTAAAGAAGGAGAATACGGAGTAGGGCAAGTGTTTTTTCCTAGTGACAAAAAGCAAAAGGAGGCTTCAAAAAAAATCCTAGAAAACGTAATTGCACAATTTGATTTTGAGATATTAGGTTATCGCTCTTTACCGACTAATAATGCACCAATTGGTGACTCTGCACTAGCAGTAGAGCCAGATATGCAGCAATTGTTTATTGCCAAACCTTCTGAGATGTCTCACGATGACTTCGAAAGGAAATTATATGTTATCCGTAATTATGCTACTCATAGCATTCATGAGCAAGTAAAAGGTGCTGATGATCATTTTTATTTTACAACATTATCATACAAAACAATTGTATATAAAGGAATGTTGACTACAGAGCAAGTAGGTCAATACTTCCATGACTTAAATGATAAAGATGTAGAGTCTGCTCTTGCAGTGGTACACTCTCGTTTCTCTACCAATACATTTCCGCAATGGAAATTGGCACAGCCGTTCCGTTATATCGCTCATAATGGTGAGATCAATACCGTAAGAGGTAATGTGAACTGGATGAAGTCAAGAGAAGCGATTCTTAAATCGACAAACTTCTCAGACAAAGAATTAGCAATGTTATTGCCAATTTGTGATGACACACAATCAGATTCAGCTAATTTAGATAACGCAGTAGAGCTACTAGTTCTATCAGGTAGATCATTGCCACAAGTGATGATGATGCTTGTGCCAGAGGCTTGGCAAAATATGCCAGAAATGGATGAGGACAAAAAAGCATTTTACCAATACCACGCTCACCTTATGGAGCCTTGGGATGGTCCTGCTTCAATCTCATTTACAGATGGTAAGATTGTAGGAGCTACTTTAGACAGAAATGGATTAAGACCTTCTCGTTTTTGTGTGCTAGAAGATGGTACCTTGATTATGGCTTCTGAAACAGGAGTACTACAACCAGATCCAGCCAAAGTAATCAAAAGAGGACGTTTGCAACCAGGTAAGATATTTGTAGCAGACCTTGAGCAAGGTAGAATCATTACTGATGATGAGGTAAAAGAAAATATCGCTACCGAATTTGATTATAAAAAATGGCTAAGTGATAATGAAGTCGCTTTAGAAAATATTCCAACTGCTAAAGACACGAACAAAGAACTAAATGATGAGGCTTTATTAAAAGCGCAACTATTACATGGTTATGCTTCGGAAGACCTCAAAATGGTTGTTTCTCAACTAGCGATTAAAGGTATAGAGCCATTAGGCTCTATGGGTACTGATACAGCATTACCGATTTTATCCAATCAATCTCAACATTTATCAAATTACTTTAAACAGTTATTTGCACAAGTAACCAACCCACCAATTGACTCTATTCGTGAGAAAATGGTGATGTCGCTCAATTCATATTTAGGAAAATCTTTAAATATACTTGAGGCTACTGCGGCACATTGTAGAAAAATAAAATTAGATCAGCCAGTTCTTACTAATGTAGAATTAACAGCACTTAAAAACATCAAACTTGATGGGTTTAAATCAGGTGTTATTGACGCTGTATTTAGCCCGTCGGGTAAAGATGGAGAACTGGAAACTGCAATAGATAACATCGCTAATCAAGCAATTGAATTGGCAAAAGATGGTGTCAATATTATTATCATATCTGATAAAAAAGCAGGGAAAGATAAAGCACCAATTCCTACTTTACTAGCAACGGGAGCTATTCACCATGCTTTAATTAGAGAAGGACTTAGAGCCAATGCAGGCTTAGTAGTAGAAGGGGCCGATATTAGAGAAACTCATCATGTAGCTACAGTTTTAGGTTATGGAGTTGTGGCTGTTAACCCTTATTTAGCCTTTGAGTCTCTAAAAGGAATGTTACGTCAAGGCTTAATTGACCCTGACAAACATAACTACGAAGACTTAGAAGCTGGGTTTATAAAAGGTATTGGATACGGATTGAGAAAAATATTCTCAAAAATGGGTATCTGTACTTTACAATCTTATAGTGGTGCTCAAATTTTTGAAGCTTTAGGCATCAGTACACCAGTCATAGACAAATGTTTTGCTGGTACTGCCTCTCGTGTAGAAGGCTTAGACTTTGATGGCTTGGCAAAAGAAGCACTTATTAAATATGACGCTGCTTATCTAGCAGTTGAGTCTGTTAATCCTAAATTAGGAGTAGGTGGAGTATACCAATGGAAGAGAAGAGGAGAACGTCATTTATTTAATCCTACTTCTATTCACTTCTTACAGCAATCTTGTAGAACTGATAATTATCAGATTTATAAAAAATATGCTAAAGAAATCAATGATCAAACAGAGCGTGCAGCCACATTGCGAGGGTTACTTGACTTTACAGCAAAAGAACCTATTCCGATTAACGAAGTAGAATCTGTAGAAAGTATTTTTAAGCGGTTTGCTACTGGTGCAATGTCATTTGGTTCTATCTCGCATGAAGCACACTCTACATTGGCTATTGCGATGAATCGTATTGGTGGTAAATCAAACTCTGGAGAAGGTGGAGAAGATCCAAAAAGATTTCAACCTAAAAAAAACGGAGATTGGGAACGTTCTGCAATTAAGCAAGTAGCATCAGGTAGATTTGGAGTTACTTCATACTACTTGACTAATGCTGACGAACTTCAAATCAAAATGGCTCAAGGGGCTAAGCCTGGTGAAGGTGGACAGCTTCCTGGTCATAAAGTAGATGATTGGATTGGGCAAACACGTCACTCAACACCTGGTGTAGGCTTGATTTCCCCTCCTCCTCATCACGATATTTATTCTATCGAAGATTTAGCACAGCTAATTTTTGATTTAAAAAATGCCAATCGAAAAGCCCGTATCAACGTTAAATTGGTGTCAGAAGCTGGTGTTGGTACAATTGCTTCAGGTGTAACAAAAGCTCATGCAGATGTTGTATTGATTGCAGGTCATGATGGAGGAACTGGTGCATCACCATTAAGCTCTATTAGACACGCTGGTATGCCTTGGGAGCTCGGTCTTGCCGAAACACATCAAACACTTGTCAAAAACAAGTTGAGAAGTCGTATTGTAGTACAAGCAGACGGTCAGATGAAGACTGGGCGTGATATTGCCATCGCTGCTTTATTAGGAGCAGAGGAATGGGGTGTAGCAACGGCAGCTTTGGTGGTAGAAGGTTGTATCATTATGCGTAAGTGTCATTTGAATACTTGCCCAGTAGGGATTGCCACTCAAAACAAAAAATTACGTAAACGTTTTGCTGGTAAACCAGAGCATATTGTAAACCTGTTTAAATTCTTAGCTAGTGATTTAAGAGAGATAATGGCAGAACTTGGTTTCCGTACAGTACAAGAAATGATTGGACGTGTAGACAAGCTCAAAAAACGTGATAACATCACCCATTGGAAATATAAAGATTTAGATTTATCTAAAATATTATATAAAGAAGAGGTACAAGAAAATGATACAGCTTTCTGTTCTACTTCACAAAAACACGGAATTGATGAGCAAATTGATTTTCAATTTATCGAAGTAGCAAAAGATGCTCTTAAATCTAAAAAGCCAGTAGAGGCTAGTTTTGATATAGAAAACACTAACCGATCAGTTGGCACTATTATTTCTAACGAGATTTCTAAAAGATATAAAGGAGAAGGATTACCTGAAGATACCATCAAGTTGAACTTAACAGGTTCGGCGGGGCAATCGTTTGGAGCATTTTCGGCGGCAGGTCTTACGCTGTCGGTAGAAGGAGAAGCCAATGATTATTTTGGAAAAGGCTTATCAGGAGCTAAGCTTATTTTAAAACCTTTCAAAAACACTCAATATGTACCTAGCGAAAACATTATCGTAGGTAATGTTGCTTTCTTTGGTGCTACATCGGGTACAGCATACATAAGAGGTGTAGCTGGTGAGAGGTTCTGTGTGCGTAACTCAGGAGCTCATGTAGTGGTAGAAGGTATTGGCGATCACGGTTGTGAATACATGACTGGTGGTACGGCTGTAATACTTGGAGACATTGGTCGTAACTTTGCGGCAGGAATGAGTGGTGGTGTTGCTTATGTATATGATACCGACAACACATTCAAACCTAAGTGTAACCGTGAGATGGTTGACTTTGATACTTTTGATAAGGAAGATGTAGTGACTTTAAAACAAATGATAGAAAATCATTATTTGAACACTAACTCGGATGTTGCAAAAGATGTTTTGGATAACTGGAGTAATGAAATTAATAAATTTGTAAAAGTAATGCCTAGAGATTACAAAGCAGTATTGCTAAGACGTAAACTTGAAGCATTAGAAAAAGATAAGGAGGTAGTCAACCATGGGTAAACCAACTGGATTCTTAGAGAAAACTCGAAAATTGCCTGATTATATTGAGGCAACAGAAAGGGTTAAAAATTATAAATCTTTTGTAAAAGAAGTTCCACCAAAATTCTTAAATGAGCAAGCATCTCGTTGTATGGATTGTGGAGTTCCTTTTTGCCACAACGGTTGTCCGCTAGGCAACATTATACCCGAGTTTAATGATGCGGTGTATAACGAAGAATGGGAAGAGGCTTATACCATTCTTACCTCTACCAATAACTTTCCAGAGTTTACTGGTCGTATTTGTCCTGCTCCATGCGAAAAAGCATGTGTACTAGGAATTAATCAACCACCAGTGACAATAGAGTTTATAGAAAAAAGTATTGCAGAAAAAGCTTTTGCTAATGGAATCGCAACACCTCGTATACCTGAAAAGCGTACGGGTAAAAAAATTGCCGTAGTAGGTGGAGGGCCTTCTGGGATGGCTTGTGCTGAACAACTAAACAGTGCCGGGCATGATGTAACAGTATTTGAGCGGGCAGAAGAAATTGGTGGTTTATTAAGATTTGGTATTCCTGATTTTAAATTAGAAAAATCTGTTGTACAACGTCGTGTAGACTTGATGAAAGAAGCGGGTATTATTTTCAAAACAGGAGTAAATGTAGGTATTGATATTACAGCCAAGCAATTAGAAAATGATTATGATTCAGTAGCTCTTTGTATGGGTTCTACTGTACCAAGAGATATCCCAATTCCTGGTAGAGAGTTGAATGGTGTTCATTTTGCGATGGATTTTCTTTCTCAAAATAATACCCGAGTAGCTGGTAAAACAGAACTCAAAAATCATAAAGGAGAAAGTGTAGAAGCAATTTTAGCTACCAATAAAAACGTAGTAGTAATTGGTGGTGGTGATACAGGGTCTGACTGTGTGGGTACGTCTAATAGACAAGGAGCCAAAACTGTAACTCAAATTGAGCTATTGTCTAAACCTCCATTAGAACGTTCTGAATTAACTCCTTGGCCAATGTGGCCAATGCAATTGCGTACTTCTAGTTCTCACGAAGAGGGCTGTAGCAGGCAATATGCTTTGTTTACAAAAGAATTTGTAGGGGATGGCAATGGTAATCTAAAAGGAATTAAACTAGCCGAAATGGGTTGGTCTGATCCAGAACCAGGCAAAAAACCTGCATGGGTTGAGCAACCAGACACTGAGCATGAAATCCCTTGTGAACTATCTTTATTAGCCATTGGATTCTTACATCCTCAGCATGATGGCTTATTAGACCAAATTGGTGTAGAGTATACCGACCGTGGTAATGTAGTAGATAACAAATACCAAACTAATAATGAAAAATTCTTTGTAGCAGGTGATGTAAGAAGAGGGCAATCACTAGTAGTATGGGCAATATCAGAAGGTAGAGAATGTGCCTACTATATAGACACTTACCTAATGGGTTCGTCTAACCTTGAGAAAAAAGATGAAGGTTTGCAAGCTGTACAATCATCATATTAATAATATTATTTTAACAGGGTATAAAAAAGGAGGGCAGATGCCCTCTTTTTTTGTCTAAAAAATATCGACATTAAATCCTTTGTCGAAATAACAGTTAAAAAAAACGAAAAAAACATTGCTTTTGTTAAACAAATTTTAGAATTTTGTACTTTATTAAGAACTAGATAACTATGAACAGAGCAACAGAGCAACAGAGCAACAGAGCAACAGAGCAACAGAGCAACAAGTAATAAAGGTTTGAAGTACGGCGCTTTAATATTACTTGCCACAGCACTTACAATAGCTGCTTGTAAGAAAAAACCTTTACTTTTAGAAAATGAGCCGCCAGATAGCTCTACCTCTATAGATGAGTACGTAGGGAAGTTACAGTCTGTAAAAATAAACCCAGCAATTGCTAGCCCTACCGAAATAGGCAGACCTCTAGCCACTTGGGATAAAAAAACAAGTTTGTATTGTACTTCTAAAAAATATAAACTAGGTCCAGCATATAACGAAGGTTTTTTATTAGACCCAGCTACTGATGTTATCTTTCCAGGGGCAATATTAGATGGTAATAGCATTTATGATGGAGGATATAGGCTTGTTTCTTTAGCTAGGACAGGTGGTACTATCTCTACAGATAACACTGCTGCAACGCAATCATTTACGAAAGTCAACAAAACAGTGAAATCAGAAGTACAGCAAGGCTTGATAGACCTTCTTAGCAATACAACTGTTGACGGTACTGCCGCCCAGATTAATTTTTCTATTGACGAGATGAAAAGCCAAAAACAATTAGACATCGCTTTTGGTTTTTCGATAGATGCAGGAAAAAAAGGAAACTTAAATACTACTTTTGCTTTTGGTAAAAAGGACATCAAATCAAGGGTTTTGATTAAATTTCAACAAATTTATTATACCGTTACTTATGATGCCAAAAACAAACCTAGTGAGTATTTCACTTCATCGGTTACAGCTAGTGATGTGTATAATGCCATTGATGGTACTAGTATAGCACCAGTATATGTGAGTAATGTAAGATACGGTAGAATTGGATATTATGCCGTTACTAGTAACCTTACAACCAAAGAATTAAAAGCAACTTTAGATGCACAAATAAAAAAGGCTACAGTTTCAGCTTCCGTAGATGCAGCCTTAACAACAAAACTAGAGCAAGCTAATACCAATATTTCAGGAACAATAATAGGAGGTAATGGAAATGATGCAGTATCTGCGGTATCGGGTTTAGATGGGTTTTATAAATGGATAGCAGGAGGAGGAAGCCACTCGGCAACATCTCCAGGCCTACCTGTTGGTTATACCTTGCGTAGATTGTCGGACAATGGTGTGTTTACAGTCCAAAAAAACACTGAATATACAGTGAGAGAATGTAGAGAAGTAAAAGGAGCAATCTCGCTAAATAGCATGAAACATGTAGCTGGCAGTATGCAAGATCATGTATTAGGGAATGTCGTTATGACTATGCATTATGATGATTCTACTGTGACCAATCCTTCTCCCAATCAATTGTGGCAAGTGTCTAAAAGAATTGATTTACCTAAAGACGAAGAAAAACCCATTACAAATCCAGCAACAGTAGATATTGCATTTTCCCCAAAAAGGTTTAATACTGCCTACATGAATATTACTGTAGATTTGGATAATTCATCAAATGAATTTAACTCGTCAGATTTTGGTGACAATCAAGATGTACAATCATATTGGGCTATTGCTACAAAAAAGGCTACTTATAAGATATATTTGAAAGATATTGTTAATACTCAAGCCTTATCAGCACCTTGGAGTACAAATGACGGACAGGTGTTTCATTTATCTGTAGATGTGCCAGAAGGCTCTGTATACGCTAATTTCTGTACAGGAAGAAAATGGTGTGCTTGTACGAAAGGGGCTTGTAATGATAGATATAATGGACATTTTTATAGAAAAGCTTCTACAATTAAAATGTCATTTGCGATTAATGTAATTGCACCAGGTAGTTAAAAGATAATATGATGAAAAAATTAAACCTAAAACTAGTACTAGCAATGGTAACATTGCTAGTGGTTTGGTCTTGCAAGAAAGGTGATGATCCTAAGCCAATGCCACCTCAATTGGCAGAAGTAATTATCAATACAGATACGATACATCCTGTACGCCATATCAAAGAGATAAAATTGTATGTCCCAGAAAATAAAAATATGTTGGATTATAAGTTTTATAATATTACAACAGGTACTTATAGCAATGACGTAAGCTCAGATATAGAGCTGGCATATTTCTTTAACCCTACAGCAAGCTCAGTCAACCACTTGGGTAGCTCGCAGTGGGATGCAATGCGTGGGCGGCACAATATTTCAAATATTAACCAAACCGCTGTAACATTTTATGATATAGCAGATGGTTTTAGCCCTATATTATATGACACACTTAAAGATGAGCGGTCAATAGCAGGTATTATATTTGGTGGTAGCGGAACGACCTCAGCTATAAGTGGGGGCATTCAAAGTGACGAGCACGGCTGGCTTAAAGATGAGATTATTGGCTTCAAGCTGAGTAACGGCAAGCGTGGCTTGATAAAGCTCACAAGAGACCCAGTAGAAGCCTACCATCATATTAAAACAGATTCTTTGATAGACGGGACTCTCATCTTTGATATCAAAATGGAACAATAGTGTTTGTTGGAACGATTTAATGTTAAATAACATATTTTATGAAAAATAAATTAAAAATCACCTTATTATTTGGGATTGTATTATTGAGTATTTCTTGTAAAAAGAAAAAAGATCCAGAGCCAGATGATCTTACTCCAGAAATAATAATACGAAGTGACTTTTCTATAAGTATAGATGAAAATCCTAATTTAGGAGATTCTCTTTTTACATTTAATCCTACAACTACTAACACGGACAATGTAATTTATAGAATAATTTCTCAAAGTGTTGAAAATGCTTTTCAAATATCTAACCGAGTTGGTAATACTATGTTAGTTGTGGTGGATAGATCTATTAAATTTAATTACGAAATTAATAAAAGCATTACGGCACAAATAGAACTTAAAGCATGGAATGAAGAACAAAAAAAGGAAACTATTAAGATAGTAACTATTAAGGTTTATATTAGAGACTTGCCAGAATCTGAAATAGGAGATTTTATAGTAGGTGATAGTTGGAATGGAGGACGAAATGGCGTTGTTTTTTGGGTAGACTCTACAGATGAGCATGGTTTGGTATGTGCGATGTCAGATGCAAGAGAAGAAGCATTAAAATGGGGATGTGAAGGCACAATTATTGGGGCTGATAAGTTAAATGATGGAAATTATAATACGATTATGATAACAAGTAATTGTAATGATCAAACAACTGCCGCTTATCATGCAGATAAAAGCAAGTGGTATTTGCCTTCTTCAGAGGAATTAAAAAAGTTAATGTCAGAGCATAACGTGATAAATACTGAGTTATTAAACTATAATAATGGGAAAAAGCTTTCCAAAAATTATTGGTCTTCAACTGAGCATAATACTCTTTATGCATATTATGTCACACAAAACACTATTGTTAATACAGCAAAAAAATCTGACACAATTAAAGTCAGAGCAATTAGAAAGTTTTAAACATGAAAAAAATAATTACAACAGCATTAATAGCCATAAGTATGATATCTTATGCTCAAGAGAAACAGGGACATATAGCCGTGGCTATAGGTGGCGCCAGGCCAGTTGGAAATTTTGCTAGTAAAAACATTAATAACGATGACGCTGGATATGCTACTAATGGAATTTCTTATGAGGTATCAGTTGCTTACAAGATAAAAGAAAGTAATTTTGGTGTCACTGGGATGTTTCATTATCAATTTAATCATTCCGATTTAACTTCATTAGATATTTCAAATCAAGGGGGGCTTGGCATTACTCAAAGCGTATCTGCCACGAGTACATGGGCAATTTCTGGTTTGATGGCTGGTGGATTTGGCGAATTTCCTATTACTGAAAAAGTTGTTTTTACAAGCCGGGCAATGTTTGGGTTTTTAAAAGCAACTTCACCTGATATAAAAATATCAGGAAGAACGCCGGCCATCCCTCCTTATTATACTTCTCAGGAATTTCGCTATTTCCAACCCGCACAAATTAGTTCTAGTTTGTCGTATTTATTGGGCATCGGCTTAAAAGTGAATATAGGGAAACGGTTTAATCTTTTACTTAATTATGATTATATTGGTTTAAAACCAACTTTTGATACTAGTAAACTCACAGATGATAAAAAAAATGATGACAAGGGAAGCTTTAAGCAAAGTATGAGTTCACTTAATTTAACAGCTGGATTTGC
>Ga0256845_1003087_pt1 | contig 11511 bp, 11 predicted proteins | sample RiftiametaG_FD_189101 | JGI IMG/M metagenome (GOLD analysis project Ga0256845, IMG submission 189101) | Tube worm associated microbial communities from hydrothermal vent at the East Pacific Rise, Pacific Ocean - Riftia | ecosystem: Host-associated > Annelida > Integument > Unclassified ... | reverse complement strand
ACCTGTCATAAACCTTCCGCTTTCCATGAAGAGTTCAGGTGCAAAGTTGTTTGAACTTTTAAAACTATTTAAAAGTTTTTCAATACCTTTTGCCATGAGATTTATATTCAGACCTTGTTGTTCCGGCTGGTAGGGAATACCAAGTCCACCACCAATATTGATAAATTCAAACGTAATTCCAAGTTCATTTGAGACCAGAGCAACCATATCTAAAAGCATTTTGGTTGTTTCAATCATATACTCATGGTTGAGTTCGTTGGAGGCAAGCATTGTATGCATACCAAATCGTGTTGCGCCTTTTTCCAATGCTTGTTTGTAAGCAGGCAATACCTGGTCATGGCTGATTCCATATTTTGATTCTACAGGGTTACCGATTATTTTATTGCCTTTGCGCCTTGATCCCGGGTTATACCTGAAACAAATGATTTCTGGCATTTCTGGTATTTTTGATATAAGGGAAATATCATCGAGATTAAGTATGCAGCCATCATCACTCAACGCTGTTGAAAATTCATTGTAACTTGTGTTGTTTGATGTGAACATAATCTCCTCACCAGAGCTGTTGATACTTCTGGAAAGGAGTACTTCAGGGGATGAGCTGCAATCAAATCCAAAACCCATATTTTTCATGATTGCCATGATTTTTGGATTGGGAAGCGCTTTGACTGCGAAGAACTCTTTAAAGCCGTCAACATTTGAAAAGGCATGTTTCAAGGCTTGACCTGTTTCTCTGATACCTTTTTCATCATATATATGAAAGGGTGTTCCAAAATGTTCCTCAGTTTTTTTTACAACACGGGAAAGTCTCTCTTTAAAATCTTTAGTCATTGGCATGGCTATTTATCTCCTGTCTGTTCTGGTATTACAATTTGAGCGCTCTCTTTGTATGTCGCAAGAGCAATAAATGTTTTAGTGCTTAGAATATTTTTAATATTGTTGATTTTTTTCCTTAATATTTTTTCAAGCTCTTGGGGTTCAGAAGTCCTTAATTTAATCATAATACAGTCTTTGCCTGCAAGGTGATGTACCTCCTGGACCTGCTTTATTTCTGTAAGAAGCTTGCATGTATCTTGAATAATAGTAGCATTTTCAAGTTTGATTTGAATAAAGGCAACCATGGATTGGTTAAAGTGATCTGGATTGAGCCTGACTTCATAACCGTCAATAATTCCGCGGTCTTCAAGTTTTTTTATACGACCAAGAACTGCAGATGGTGCCATTTTAATCTTTCTTGCAACATCAACATTGGGAATCCGGGCTTTTTTTTGTAAGATTTTTAAAATTGTGTGATCAATATTATCCATTTTTTTTATATTCCTTAATATGCAATCTTTTATGGAGTATATTCTAATATTATCCATTTGTCAAGAATATTATTTTTATATTGATGGGATTTATAGAAATATATTCAGTATGCCCCATGGGTGAGTTTTTGACATATCATAAAAATAAAAGAGATTTTTATTGAAATAAAGACAATAATAATATATTCTGTTCCAAGATTCAGCGAAAAATAATATTACCTTTTTGAATAATACGTATATGACTATTTTGCAGGAAAAATATAAAGTCCTTGTGGTTGACGATGAAGAGAGCATTCTTGATGTTACAGAAGGTTTTTTCCAGCGAAAAGGACATGAAGTATTAACAGCAGCTAATGGGAGAGAGGCCATTGAAATCCTTGATAGAGAGACTGTAGATTGTTGTTTTACCGATATAAACATGCCTGAAATGGATGGTTTGGAGCTTGCAAAAGAGTTGCAGAGAAGAGACCATGGATTCCCCGTGGTAATAATGACGGGCTACCCTTCCATTGAAAATACAATTGATACTTTAAAAAATGGTGTTGTTGATTTTCTTGTTAAGCCTGTTAACCTTGAACAGATGGAATTAACCTTAATACGGGTTGTACAGCAGAGAAGTGTTTTTGTTGAAAATCTCATTTTAAAAGAGGAAATTCAAAGACAGGAAAAATTAAAAAAACTCAACAATGAGCTGGTCGCAAGGATAGATGACGTCAATATATTAAATAGAATAATGGAAGATTTTTCCAATACAGACTCAAGCCATGATATATTTACCAAGGTGGTGGAGCTGGGGGCAGGAATTTTAAGAGCTGACAATGTGATATTCCACATCTGGGTTGAGGCAAATGACTCTCTTATCTCTGTTGCTTCATCTGGCAACATTGATGATAACAATATTTCTAAAGGGATAAAACCATTTATTAAGGGTGTTATCCAATCTGATGCAGAGCCTTGTCTTGTTTCCCAGGGAAGGGCAAGAAATGAGTTGCCCGATGGTGTGCTTTCACTTATGGTCGCACCCTTAAAAATTCGGGGTAAGGTTTTTGGGACGGCAAGTGCTGTTATTCTGAAAGGAGACAAAAGTTTTGATGAAAAAGATATATATTACATGACTTTTATCACACGAAAAGCAGCCTCGGCAATTGAAAATATCGCTTTATATGAAAACATCTATGATAATCTTTTTTCAACCCTCTATGCATTTGTTGCAGCGGTTGAAGCCCGAGACAAATATACGAGAGAACATTCAACACGAGTTGCCAAGATTGCCTATAAAATTGGAGAGCAGATGGGATGCTCCGACGAAGAGTTAAATATTATTAATTTTGCGGGATATCTCCATGATGTAGGTAAGATAGGGATAAGGGATGATATCCTTTTAAAACCGGGAAAATTGACTGAGCAGGAGTATGAGAAGATTAAAGAGCATCCGGTTATTGGCGCTGATATTGTAGGCAAGCTTGGGTTATGGGATAGAGAGCAAACAATTATCAGGCATCACCATGAACGGTTTGATGGAGAAGGCTACCCAGATGGCTTAAAGAGTGATGAAATTCCAAAACTTGCAAGAATTTTATCAGTGGCTGATGTAGTTGATGCCATAGGTTCGGATCGTGCATACAGGAAACGGATGGAGTATGATGAGATGATAACAATAATCAGAATAAATTCCGGTAAACAATTTGATCCAGAAGTAGTAAAAAGTTTTTTAAAAATCGCAGACAAAAATCTGTTAAATGATTTATAAATTCTTGAGACAAAGGTTAAAATATGATAATCTACTGGTTAAAGTCATTACACTGTTTTAATCAATAATATGGAGAAGCTTCTGATGGTTAAACAAGATGGCAATAAAAGTAATATCGAAAGACGGAAGCATGAGAGAGTTAACTTTGCCACCTCCATTAGTGTGACAATAGACACAGGAGATGAAAAAATTGATGTTAAGGGCGATTCAAGGGATCTCAGTCTGAAAGGTGTATTTATTGAAACTAAAAAGGAATTTCCCATTGGCAGTCGATGCTCAGTTGAAATTTCTCTTTCAGGAGATGACAATGATATTAAACTGCATGTAAAAGGTATAGTCGCAAGAAACGTGGACAATGGAGCAGGAATTATTTTTGACTCGATTGATGTTGATTCTTTTACACATCTTAAAAATATTGTAAAATATAATAGTACTGATAATTAATTCATATAAAAGAGGGTTTTATTTTGGACGTAACTTTAATTAATCCATTTATTAATGCAACGATAAATGTCCTTGAAACAATGGCATTTATGGAAGTTACTGCTGGTAAACCGTTTTTAAAAAAAGGTAATGTGGCAATCGGCGATATCACAGGGCTTATGGGACTTACAGGAGTTGCAAATGGTACTGTCGCAGTGACTTTTGAGTCTAAATGCATCCTTGCTATTGTTTCCAACATGTTCGGGGAAAAAATGAATGAAATCAATAGTGAGATCATTGATGCTGTTGGAGAGCTGACAAACATGATATCCGGACAGGCAAGACGAGAGCTGGAAGAGGTCGGGCGATCTTTCAAAGCAGCAATCCCGTCTGTTGTAGCTGGTGAAAAACATAGCATTACCCACTATACCAATGGTCCAAAGATAGCAATTCCATTTGCAACAGAAAATGGCGATTTTACCATTGAAGTTTGTTTTGAAAGATGAGACTTGTATTAATCTTTATCTAAGGAGGGAGGGAATACATAATGGATACATCCATCAAGGTCCTGGTTGTTGATGATTTCGCGACTATGCGCCGTATTCTTAAAAACATTTTAAAACAGATTGGGTTTAAGAATCTAGTGGAAGCTGATGATGGTGCAACTGCCTGGGATGTTCTTGAGGAGCAGAAGATTGATCTGGTTCTGGCTGATTGGAATATGCCTAAAATGACCGGATTAGAACTTTTAAAGAAAGTCAGAGCAAGTGAAAAATATGCCAAAGTTCCTTTTTTAATGGTTACTGCGGAAGCGCAGAAACAGAATGTTATTGAAGCTGTACAGGCTGGTGTATCAAACTATGTTGTGAAACCATTTACCGCAGAAGCAATTTCAGAGAAATTAGAGAAAATATTAAAATGAGCACAGTACAGGTATTTGCAAGGAAAAGTTATGATAGAGAGGAAAGTTTGATGCATGCTGTTGTAGAGAATAAATTTTTTACCCATGATATTGCAGGGTCAAGCCCTTCAATACTCTCTGTCCTTGAAAAGATCAAAAAAGTTGCTCTCTCAGATGCTTCTGTTTTGATCACCGGGGAGAGCGGTACAGGTAAAGAACTTGTTGCAAGGGCAATACATGCCAACAGTGATAGAAGGGACGGTCCCCTGGTTGTCATTAATTGTGGTGCCATACCGGGAGAGTTACTCGAGAGCGAGCTTTTTGGCCATGAAAAAGGAGCTTTTACAGGGGCCCATAGATTACGAAGGGGAAAATTTGAAATTGCAGATAAAGGGACAATGTTTTTAGATGAAATCGGTGATATGAGCCCCAAACTGCAGGTAAAACTTTTAAGAGCTATCCAGGAGCGATCTGTTGAACGTGTGGGAGGAGAGAACCCCATTGATGTTGATATCAGAATTATCTCCGCGACAAACATTGATCTTGGTCGGGCCATTGAAAAAAAAGAGTTCAGACAGGACCTGTTCTACAGGTTAAATGTGATCCCTTTTGAAATTCCTCCTTTGAGGGAGAGAACTATGGACATCCCTGGTCTGGCAGATCATTTTCAGAAAAAATTTATTAAAAGAAACAGCCACTATAAAATGAAGACCATTTCTGATAAAGCAATGAAAATCATGAAAGAATACAGCTGGCCAGGCAATATCAGAGAGCTTGAAAATTTAATGGAGCGCATTGCTGTTCTGGTTGATGATAATGTGATTGAACCTGTATCTTTACCTGATTATTTTTTAACATCCTCGGACTGGGTGGCAGCACCAACTATTTCGTCGATTTTTGAAAATAGCATTGGTTTTAATAGAGCTGTGGATCAATTCCAAAAAAGTTTGATATGCCATGCCCTTGATCAGACTGACTGGGTTAAGGCAAAAGCTGCTAAGCTTTTACAGATGAATAGAACAACTTTAGTTGAAAAAATTAAAAAAATGCGTATTGAAAAGGGCGAATCAAAGCCAACCTTTTAAGCCCTTGCAGTCAATTCTTTGACAAACTTTTTGACACTGACATGATAGCAGGCTTAATATCAAACCTGACCAAATCAATAAAATTGTTGTGAAAAACTTCTAACATGTTATTATTAATAATATTTGAAGTTTATTCTATCATTATTTTATTTGTTATGGCATATTAATTGCTATGAAAGTAATTTACACATATCATACAAAATTATATAAACTTTTATGAAAAGATGCGGATAATATGGTGCAATTAAATTTTAAGTTTAAAAGTTTGTTGGTGCTGTTATTACTTATAACACTCTTTTTTGCCTTTTTTGTAAATTGTGTTCAGGGAGAAGAAACTATATTTCTTGAAAGGGTTACGATAGAGCAGGCACCATGTCTTGTTAAGCTTTATGTGTCAAAAAAAGTACCGTCAAAATTCATAAGAGTTGACAAAAATGAAGTTTTGCTGGCATTGAAAAATATTGAAAAGAGAGAAGGATTAAAAATAATTGGCAGCAAAGGTGCCCTGATAAAGAAGATTGTACTGCAAAAACTTCCAGGAGGTGTGGTTGCTGTTCTGGTTACAGGTCGTCGTAATTTTGATCTGGCAGAAACAGCCTACAATGCAAGGGGATCATATTTTGTCATCAATCTGGAAAAAACTGTTGGAAAAATTGATGCGAAACCAGATGTAAAGAGAAGCTTGAAGAGTCGTTCTGAAAAAAAACAATATAAACTTATTTTGCCCAAGGTTACGAAACCCAAGAGAAATATTATCGAAAAAGATATTAATGGTGCAAGTGAGATAAGTAAACCTGGGGAAGCTGGTATTGAAAATGATCAAAAAAGCAAAGGATATATCCTGCCTGAAAAAGGCAGGAGTGATTATGCCGGCGATATTTCAGATCTGCTATTAAAAATTGATGTGGTTGGATGTAACAGGGGCAACCAAACAGATGAGTTGAATAAAACTATTATATTGTTAAAACAGGCAGAGTATAAAACAGCGTTGACTATTCTTGAAAAATTTCTTAAGGGGGAAAATCAAAAATGTCTGGAACAAGCATCATATTTAAGGGCATATGCTTATTATAAATACGCTGAAACAAAGGAGCCCTTGAAACTGGTTCAGGCAGAGCACTATTTTCATACTGCCCTTGTAACCTATCCCGACTCGAAGTTAACACCATTTGGATTCACTGCAATAGGACTTATCCATCTTAAAATGAACAATGCTGCTGTGGCAGAAGGGTATCTCACCATTGTAAAAGATAGATATCAAGAGCACTCAAGTCTTGCTGAAGTGTATTATTATCTTGCCAGAATCTATAGACAAAGAGGCTTTAATGAAAAGGCTTTAAGATACTATAAAAAGGTTTTTGAAGAGCTGCCTGATAATAAGTATACAGCTGATGCAGGAATAGGATATGGAAACACTCTGTTTGAAAAAAGGCATTATCTTGATGCATTGAATATTTTTAAGTTTATTATCAAACAGGATGAGGGGAAAATATACAAAACTGATGCTCTTTTGTTAAGCATGGGTAATGCTAATTTTAAACTTGGTAGAAACACTGCTGCCAGAGAGAATTTTACAAGGGCAATAAACCTTTTTCCTAAGATCAAAGAGAGAGATATTTTGTTCAGCAAAATTGCTGATACCTATGCCAATGAAAATAAAATAAAAAAGGCAAAAAGTATATATAGTTTTGTCCGAGAAAAGTTTCCCGATGGTGAAGGTTTTATCAGAAGTTCCATCGGGCTTGCAAGGTACCTTGAAGATAGAAAAGAACGAGAAAAACTTTACATCATGGTAAAACAGAGATTTCCAGACCATAAGTTTGCAAGAGTTGCCATGATGAGACTTGCCGAGATTTATCAAGAGCATAAAGAGTATGAAAATTGTATCAAAGAGATAGAAGATTTACTCTCTACAAATCCCATGGGTCTGCGTTATGAAGCCATTAAATTGATGCAGAAATCCTATGAAGCTCTTTTTAAAAAAGCACTTAAAGCAGATGAATTTACAGACATACTACAAAAATATGAAGAAAATTTTATCCGTCTTGACAGAATGACCAGCAAAAAAATATCGTTAAATGTCGGACTTTCATATTTAAAGGCAAAACTCTATGAGCAGGCGTTCAATCATCTTATCAGTTCCTATAAATTGTATAAAAGATCTAAAAGACCTGCTGAACTTCTTTTTGGCATGGGTGTGGCAATGGATGAGACAGGTAGAGATGATGATGCAGTAAAGCTCCTAAAAGGATTTACAAAACGGTTTCCTGAACACTCCGCTGGAGCAGAAGCATATCTTAGAATGGGTAGGATTTATCTTGAAAAAGGCGAGTTTATACAATCAGGTGGTATGTTTGAAAGAGCATATAAGTCAACCAAAGACTATATCAGAAAAGCAAAAATCCTTGCAGCCAAGTCAAAACTATACGCAAAACAGGAAGAGTGGGCCAAGGTAACTTTTGTACTGGCAAATGCGGTTGAAGATATCACTTCAGCCACGGGCAAGCATGGTACATTTCTTTCAGCCATGTACAGAGAAATGGGCAATGCATATTTGAAGCAGCATATATATGTTCGGGCAGCCGAGTCTTTTTCTCTGGCAGTAAAATTTTCTGAATCTGACAATGAAAAGGCAAATCTTCAGTTTCTTATGGGGGATGCTTTTCAAAAGGCAAACGTATTAAAACAAGCTAAAAAAGTATTTAAAGATATAGTAAAACAAGATGATTCGGTTTGGGCAAGGCTTGCAGAACAACGTCTTTCTACACTCGCACTTGCAGAAAACGCAAGAAATTCATAAATTATTAACAGACAATTGATAAGGTTTTCAGGAGTTTAATATATGCCTGGTCCAAGGGTCCTGATTATACAAGAGAGCCCCAAAAAAAGAATTAAACATACAAAACTTGCAGAAAATTCAGGTTTTATGGTTGATGCCTTACCTGATGGTTCTAATGCTGAAGCTGTTTTATCACAAAATAAACCAGATGTGGTAATTGCAGATACAAGCTCTCCTCAATTTACACCTTTTGAGTTTTTAAGAAAAATCAACAGCAGTGATATCCCTTGCAAAATTCTTTTTATTTCGCCTGCACCTGATGTGCAGGCTGCTGTTGAGCTCATGAAACAGGGAGCCCTTGATTATTTGATTGAGCCTGTCCAGGAAGAGCAGATAGAGTTTTATCTGCAAAAAATTCTTCTGGAAAATGGGCAATCCACCCATGAAAAGCATTTAGTAGATATGTCAAAAAACAGGGTTAAAATTATAACAAATGATAAAGAGATGCTTCGGTTGTTGAAACTTGTTGAAAAGGTTGCTGACAGCACAGCTTCTGTTCTGATACAAGGTGAGTCAGGAACAGGCAAAGAGCTTTTTGCAAGATATGTCCATGAGAAAAGCGATAGAAGGAATATGCCTTTTGTTGCAGTCAATTGTGCAGCTCTTCCAGAAGCTTTGCTTGAAAGCGAGCTGTTTGGTCATGAAAAAGGAGCATTCACAGGAGCGATCTCAACAAAACCCGGCAAGTTTGAACTTGCCCACAAGGGGACACTTTTGCTGGATGAAATATCAGAGATGCAGGTACATCTCCAGGCAAAATTACTTCGAGTACTCCAGGAAAAACAAGTTGATCGTGTTGGTGGAACCAAACCCATTGATGTTGATGTACGGATTATTGCCACAACTAACAAAGAGATTGAAACAGCAATCAAGGACGGTGATTTCCGTGAAGATTTATACTACAGGCTTAATACAATACCTTTGCTGATTCCATCTTTAAGAAATCGCCAGGAAGATTTTGATCCCCTTTGTGCATATTTCATAAAAAAGTATAGTAAAATTGACAGGCGAAATGTCAAAGGAATGACAAAGGAGGCATTTTCACAGCTCAGCTGTCAAAAATTTTCAGGTAATGTAAGGGAGCTTGAAAATATTATTCACAGAGCTGTATTGCTTGCAGAGAGTGGTCAGATAAAGCCTTGTGACCTTTTGTTGACTTCTGGAGGCACCATGGAAATACCCCGGAATCAAAGAGCAGATATTGTGGATGATTCCAGTGATAAAACATTAAAAGATATGGAAAAGAGGATGATATTCCATACTTTGGACGAAACAGGAGGAAACCGCACCAATGCAGCCAAAATTCTTGGTATAAGTGTCAGAACTCTTAGAAACAAACTTAATGAATACAAGAAAATATTAAATTCGTAAAAAAGGCATGTAATTTGCAGGATATTATCTGCATGACAATATATATACCTGAGTAAATCGTGGATTTTGTATTCAGGGCATTTAATAAAACAATTACAGTTTATCAACACTTAGCACTAGAGAGGGATCTATGCCTGATTCAAGAATGTTTGGTAGAACCTATGAAGTATTATCAAATTCAATAGATATATCGGCAAAGCGTCATAATCTTATCACTTCTAATATTGCCAATATGGATACCATTGGCTATAAGCCAAGAGACCTGGACTTTAACAGGACATTACAGCGGGCAATGGCTGGTCCGCCACCATCTGACATGAAACAGACACATGGAAAACATTTTTCGGGTTTTGATGTGAACTCTTCTTTAATTAAAGGGGAAAATAGTGAGGATGTGGATATTTATCATTTGGATTCAGTCAATATTGACACTGAGATGACACATCTTGTGGAAAATAACATAAAATATCGTACCTCGACAGAAATGCTTTTACGAAAAATGGATAAACTGCGTTATGCCATAAGAGAAGGAGGCAGATAAGTCATGGATCTTTTAAATGCGTTAAAAATAAGTGCAACAGGTTTAAATGCCCATCGTACCAAGATGAATCTTATTGCTGAAAATCTTGCGAATGTTGATACAACCAGGACTGCACAGGGTGGTCCCTATAAAAGAAAAATGGTTGTATTCCGGGGAGAGGATATTAGTAAATTTAAAACTGTTCTTGAAAAAAAAGAGAGGAGAAATCAATTGGGTGCCATTGAATTTTCCCCCATTGAATTTGAAGACGAAATCAAAGAGAGCAGGGGAGATGGAGTAAAGGTACAGGAGATTGTGCAATCCCAGGAGGATTTCAGAATTGTTTATAACCCTGCCCACCCGGATGCTGACCCGGTCACAGGGTATGTAGCAATGCCCAATGTTGATCATTTGACTGAAATCGCAGATATGATTGTTGCAAAAAGATCCTATGAGGCAAGTGTTACTGCAATGTCCAATACAAAAAGCATGATTTTAAAAGCATTGGAAATAGGCAAATAATGTAAAAGGAAGGTGGATATAATGAAAATCGGCAATACAGGCAAAATTGCACTTCAACAAGAACCCCTTGCAAACAAGATACAAAAGGTAGATTCATCTTTTGCAAAAAGAGTGAAAGCTGCCATTGAAGATGTTAACTTAAGGCAGCATCAGGCTGATGTTGCAATTGAACAGGTTGTCAATGGTGAGCTTGGTATACATGAAGGCATGATGGCATTGGGTCGTGCTGACACATCTTTAAGACTCCTCACCCAGGTTCGGGGAAAAGTTATGGATGCATATAAAGAGATTATCCGCATGCAGGTATAAATTTAAAATAAACAGACCACAGGTATAAAATGAATCCAGTTATAGAAAGATTTACAGAAATTATAAAAGAGTTAACCATTGTAAAGAAAGTAATGCTTGGGGCCCTTATTTTTGTAATAATCGCAGGCTTTATCACAATGTTTCTCTGGGCAAACAAGACAAAATTCAAGGTTGCCTATAAAAGTTTATCTAAAGCAGATGCTGCGGAGATCGTCTTTAAATTAAAAGAGTCTAATACAGCATACAGGCTTGATAATGGTGGTTCTACTATCCTTGTTCCTGAAAAAGAGGTGTATGATATAAGACTTACCATGGCAAAAGAGGGAATACCTAAAGGTGGTGGAGTTGGGTATGAAATATTTGATAAAACAGAGTTTGGAACCACGGAATTTGTTCAAAAAATCAATAGAAAGAGAGCTATCCAGGGAGAACTTGCAAGGACAATAAGTGCTTTTGATGTGGTGAAAAGTGCCAGAGTAATGATTGT
>Ga0256845_1003086_pt1 | contig 11513 bp, 9 predicted proteins | sample RiftiametaG_FD_189101 | JGI IMG/M metagenome (GOLD analysis project Ga0256845, IMG submission 189101) | Tube worm associated microbial communities from hydrothermal vent at the East Pacific Rise, Pacific Ocean - Riftia | ecosystem: Host-associated > Annelida > Integument > Unclassified ... | reverse complement strand
TTAGAAGGCATCAATAATAAAATTAAAACTATGAAACGACAAGCTTATGGATATCGTGATTTTGAGTTTTTTAAATTGAAACTTTTTGATCTTCATAATAAAAAGTACGCATTAATCGGATGAACCAGTATTATTTTATTATATTCTTTATTACATGTTTTTGTTGTTCCATTTACAACCTATCGTTATCGCATCCCATTAGATCCATATATTAATATTATTATTGCTGGCTGTTACGGCTTAGTATTTTCATACAATTCTTTATTTTATCGGTTCCATAAAGATATTTAAATCTATATGAAAAATTTATAAAATCACTGTTTATGTCTTCTCAAATCAGAATTCTTTTTATCATTGATGGGCTCCACGGAGGAGGCAAAGAACGCCAGCTTTATGAAATTATAAAGGTGCTTTCTAAAACCCCTCATCTAAAGACAGGTATAATTACATTTAATAAGAACGGGCACTATTCCAATAAAATAAAAGAACTGGTAACTTTTTTTGTAGAATTAAACAAACGCCCCACTCGTTTAGAACCATTCTTTACTATATGGAAGCACATTAGGGTATTTGAACCGGATATAGTCCATACATGGGACAGTCTTTCTTCTATGTATGCATACTTTCCGACAAAAATTTTTAAATTGAAATCAATTGATGGTTCAATACGCGATGCTGGGATAGAAAATGGATGGCAGCTCTGTTTAAAAAAATATTTTTTAAACAGAGCTGATTTGGTCATTGCTAATTCCATAGCAGGTCTACATCACTATAAAATCAATGGGGAAGTTATATATAATGCCATTGATACCCGGAGGTTTCATCAAAAAAAGCTAAGTAATGAAATCAATATTATAATGGTGGCTAATTTTACAGAGTACAAGGACCATAAAACTTTTATGGAAGCTGCAATCAAACTAGTAAACAACAATCTAATTAGCAATGTTTATCTGGCTGGTGATGGTCCTTATAAGCAAACCCATATTGATAATATAAAGGCAAATCATGCAAAAATATTTCAAAGATTTCATTTTTTAGGATTTACCAATAATGTAGAAAAATATTTATCAAAATGCCAATTTGGTGTTCTCTGTTCAACTTCTACTTACAGTGAAGGTGTTTCAAATTCAGTACTCGAGTATATGGCTGCTGGTCTTATCCCCATTGTAACTGATGTAGGCGGTATGAAAGAAGCAATTAACAATAATGTAAATGGCTTTTTAATTGAAGAAAAGAAACCAATACAAATTGTGGAAATAATTCAATCGCTCCAAAAAGATTCCAAAAAAACAGTAAATATTATTCTAAATGCAAAGGAATCCATCAAAACAAAATTCTCCTATGAACAGAACATCAATAAGCTTATAACAATTTATAAAAAAATATGTATAAAAAAATAAAGCCATACCTGAATAGACTTAATTTTTATATGGGAAACAACCCCAAGATTGCGGACAATAACAACCGGCATCAATTTATTCCTTCACCTTATAAATCTGTTGTTTTAATTTCTGCTGATTTTGAACTTGCCTGGGCTTCAAGATATACAAAGAATGCGAAGGACCCATACCAAAAAGCGATTAATAATGCAAAAAGAGCCAGGAAAAATATTCCCAAAATACTAAAATGTTGCAAAGATTATAATATACCCATTACCTGGGCAACTGTTGGACATTTGTTTTTAAACAAATGTTTTGCAAAAGATTCTGTTGCACATCCTAACATTTTAAGACTTAATCATTTTGAAAATGAATATTGGAGATATGATAAAGGTGATTGGTTTGATTGTGACCCATGTACAAACTTGAAAGAATCTCCTGAATGGTATGCACCAGACCTTATTCAAAATATTTTGAATTCCGATATAAAACATGAAATTGGATGTCATACTTTTTCCCACATTGATTGTAGCGATAAGATTTGCTCTGATGCTGTTTTTAATTGTGAAATTAATGAGTGTAAACTCCAAGCAGAAAAATTCAATATTGAGCTGGAAACTTTTGTTCATCCAGGACATATAATAGGGAACCTTGACAATCTGTCAAAAATGGGCTTCACATCATTTAGAAGCAATAATAGGAATATTCTTGGATACCCTGCAAAACACAAAAACGGGTTATGGGAATTTGAACAAACAGCAGAATTTGCATATCAACCTCAATGGTCAATAGAATATCACATTTACAGATACAAAAAGATTATTGATAGAGCAATAAAATCCAAAACTCTCTGCTATCTCTGGTTTCATCCCTCTTTTAACTCAATTGTGATTGACGAGATATTGCCTTCTGTGTTTACTTATATTCAAGAGAAGAAAAATCAAATTTGGATTACTACTCATAGAAAATATGTTAATTGGCTTCAAAATAAAAAATTATCCCCTACTCAATAAAGGTTATAAATATGATCCCTCATACTGATAAAGAACCAATAGCTATAGTCTTTGGTCTTTTCGAAACAGGTTTAGGAATAGCGCGTAGCCTTGGACAGCAAGGTATTAAGGTTATTGGAGTAGATTTTAAGAAAGATATTGCATGGTATTCCCGGTACGTGAAACCCCTTCTGTGTCCTCACCCTCTCAAAGAGATGAAAACATTCCTTGAATGGATAAAACAAAATTTTTCGAATAATATAAAAAAAATCCCGATTTTTCTCAGTTCAGATGATTTTTTGAATTCATTCTCAATCAACAGGGCTGTTCTTTCTGATTTATTTTTATTTAACATAGCTAATAACGATTTACTGGACAAAATATCAGACAAGTATAACCAGTATTTGTTAGCTAAAAATGCCGGCATTCAACTGCCAAAGACACAAGTCATTACAAATAAAAATGCTATTAATGCTTTAGACCTAAATGACTTCCACTTTCCAGTGTTTATAAAGGGATTGGATGTTACTTCCTGGCGAGAAAAAATCAGTGGGACAATTAAAGGCTTCCCTGTGGATTCGGTTAATGATCTACATTGTAAAGCAATTGATATTCTGGAACAAAATGTTCCCATTGTTATTCAGGAAATAATCAAGGGTCCAGATACTAATCACTTTAAATATAATACCTATATCGGAACTGATGGTCAGATAAAGGCAGAATTTACCTTAAGAAAAATACGTCAGAACCCGATCCACTTTGGTGTGGGAGCTGTGGTTGAAAGCGTTTATGATGATGAATTGGTTGCAGAAGGTAGGAAGCTATTTAAAAATATCAATTTCATGGGGATTGGTTCTGCTGAATTTAAACGGGATGAACAGGATGGAAAGCTCAAACTCATAGAAATAAATCCCAGGTACTGGCAGCAAAATTATTTATCCACAGCCTGTGGAATTAACTTTCCTCACATTAATTATTGTGACTTAAATGATATACCCATTGAAAACAATTCAAGCTTTAAAAACTGTATAAAATGGGTTAATCAATACATGGACTTTGATTCCTTTTTGAAATACCGAAAAGAAAACAACTTAACCTTTTCTTCCTGGAGAAAATCATTAAAAGGCAAAAAAGTATATTCTGACTTTACCTGGGATGATCCAATTCCTGCTTTTTATGAAATAAGGTTTGGACTCAAACTGATTAGAATACCACAGTATTTATGGAGAAGAATATGCAAATAAAAAAAGCTCTTGTTACTGGGGTGTCAAAAGGGCTGGGTAAAGAATTATGCTTTATCCTCCACAACCTAGGATATGAAGTACATGGAATTTCCAGGACCCCTAAAAGCCTGCTTAACAAAAAGCTGTCTAAGTCTTTAAACACTTACTACCAGATTGATCTGGCTGCAAAAACTGACATTGATCAATTTATTAATGACAACAAAAATTCATTTGATTTGTTCATTCTTAATGCGTCAGGGCGTAACTTCAATCAATTCTCAAACTTTCAGAGTAGTGAAATAGAATCTTTAATCAATAGTTCGTTTACCCATCAATTGTTGATTCTGAACCATGTATTAAGGATCATGTTAAGCAAAAACAAGGGCTACATCATGATAATTTCATCCAAATCAGGCATAAAAGGATATAGTTCCGGCTCTATTTATTGTGCGATCAAAGCGGCATGGATTACCATTCACGAATCAATATCAAGAGAGTTGAAAGACAGCAATATAAACTTATTGACAATAATCTCTGATTCTTTTTCCGACATTAAAGGAAATAAAAAACCATTTTTCCATAAAAATATCCGTAACATACACAATGTGTTATCAAATCTGGAAAAATTCAAAAAAAGCAAGGTAATATATAGTTTAACACTAAAAACCAGATTTCTGGTGTTTCTAACATATTGTAAAAAGGCGATTTTTATATGATTTTTGATTTATTTTTTGAATTCTCATTCAAGACTGATAGTTTTGACTCCTTAAGCTATGTTTCATTCAAAGAAGCAACCTATTATACTGACATTAAAGGTGTAGAAAATTGCATCAAGTTTAATAATGGATATTGCACTACACTAAATAGACGAGATTTTCAAGATTCTTTTATCAAGGCAGGAAATGATTATCTCTGGATATTTGGATATGTGTATACGAATAAAAGGTATGAAAGAAATACTGGCAAGCCTGTTGAGCTTCTCAATGCTGAAAATTTGTTCATGCTAAAGAATGATCATCCGGATCAATGGCAGTACTTGATCAAAGGATCATATGTTATCATTCATTTTAATAAAAACCAAAGAGTGATATGTGCATATACAGATTTTTTAAATGTCCTGCCACTATACTATGCCTTTAATGGCAAAAATCTCATTATCTCTTCTAATACAGCTATGATGCTCAAGCGACCCTGGATAGACAAAACACCCGATAGACTTGCCCTGACTATGCAGCAACTGTTTGATTATATGCTTGGTGAGCATTATTTTGTTATAGGTATCAGAAGAATGGAAAATGCCAGATGCTACAAATTCGAACCGGATGGTCTGAGTAAGCAGGTTTATTGGGATGTTCAAAATCTCAAACATGATAAATTACTTCCCAAGCAAGAATCTCTGGTGCTATTAGATGAACAGCTTAAAAAAAATGTTAATCTGTATGCTAACTATGCCCATCCAATTTTAGTATCGATGACTGGTGGATTTGACGGCAGAACAAATGTTGCCATGCTGGATAGAGACCCAGATACATATAAATGCTACTCATATGGAATGCCGGGTAGTAAACAAATACGAGTGCCTCAAAAAGTGGCTGAACATATAAAAATCAAGTATGAGCCGATCTATCTTGACTCTGATTTCCTAGACCAATATACATTTTTAAGTAAACAAGCCTCTTACTTCAGCAATGGAACAGCACCAATAGGTTTTGCAAACAAATCCTATGCATATGCTATACTCAATAAATATTCTGATGCCATAATCACTGGCTTATTCGGCAGTGAGATACTAAGGCCGATTCACAACAATAAAATCCAGGTTAATGACCAGTCCTTTGCTATTTTTCTAAACAAAAATCTAAGGGAAGGAATTGAAAATGCAATTGATAACCTCAAAGGATTCTCTTTTTCTGATTTCAATCTACAGGATTATACCGAAGCTCTATATTGCTATTTCAAAGAACATTATTTTGATAAATACCAGGGATACGACCCAGTTACTCGATTTTTCTTTTTCATTATTCAAGAAGGGCTTCGTAAATATTTCAGCCAGGAGATTAGTCTTGAGAGAGTTTTTCTTACCACGAAATTTCCATATTTTGACATGGATATGATTGAGTTGATCTATCAGACCACCTGGGCAGGAATGTATAATGGCTTTTTAGGTGAAAGCAAATTCAAACGACGTAAAGGTCAGTTATTATACGCTCATATCATGAAAAAATACTGTCCCAAAATTATGGATATAGAGTTGGATCGTGGTTATAAGCCAAAATCATTATTATATCCTTTCCCTTTCAACTATCTATCTATCGGATTAGGTGTTATAAAAGCAAGAAAATACATAAAAAATGCCGGGGGAAACGATACATTCAAAACAGAGCTCTGGGCAAAAAACACATTACAACAGATCGCTGATCTATCAAAATTTTTTATTAATATCAATTTAAATGATAAAACGCTTGATGAATCTTTAAAAATGGCAGAGCAGGGAAGATTTTTAACCTATAGGCATATGGCTTCAATGAAACAATTTTTTAATATGGTTGGATAATGAAGAGAAAAGTTTTTCACTTTATCAGGAAAAAATTTCAATTAAATTCTTCTTTTATTCAAAATCAAATTTTGAATCATATTAACTTCGAGCCTGTTATTATTTTTCGCCAAAGTTCCACCCAAAAGGACTGTAACTGTAACTTTGTTATGAAAACAGGTGAAAATATTAAAATAATCGATTTAGGGAAGGATGAAACATTGTTTGAGAATAATCTTTTTCATTTCTGTAAAAGATTAAGTTTCAGGCAAAGCAAAAAATTAAGGAAACTCGTCCAAGAGATCAAGCCGGATATCATGCACTTTCATTATGGTACAGATGCTGGCATTTACCTAGAGGCACTAAAAAACAGCACTCTCCCTAAAATGGTTTCCTTTTATGGTTATGATTGTTTCTCATTCCCGAAAAAATTTTTCGGGCTTGGACGTATCTATTTAAAAAAAAGGGTTTTTCAGCATTCCTCTATCATTATAGCAATGTCTCCTGAAATGAAAAAAGATTTGCTAAATCTTGGTTGTCCCCCTGATAAAATTGTAATACATTATCATGGTGTGCCATCTAATTTGCTAACAATTAAGAAAGCAAATAATCAAAAAGAGACAATCACCATTTTGATGCTGTCTTATATAGACCCTGTCAAAGGTCATATTTTTGTTTTAAAATCTCTTAGTAGTTTGATTAAGCAGGGCGTTTTACATTTTAAATTGAGAATTGTAGGCACTGGTCATTATGCACATCAAATAAAACGTTTTGTTTCTTTATATAGATTAGATCAGCATGTTGAATTTGTTGGTCAAGTCAAATATTTATCGGCAGAATATTTTAAAGAATTTGACAATGCAGATATTTTTTTACATCCATCTGTCACAACAAAAAATGATAAAGAAGGTATCCCTGGTTCACTTGTGGAAGCAATGCTTGCCAGTTTACCTCCAATTACCACTTACCACGGAGGGATACCATATATTATTCAAAATAAAAAAACAGGGCTACTGGTAAAGGAGTGGGATGTTAACAATCTGACTATTGCAATAAAATCCTTGATTATTAATACTAATTTGAGGCACCAATTAGGGATAGCAGCTCGTAGCTATGCTAAAAAGAACCTTACTTTGCACAACAAAGAAATTGAACTTGAGAATATTTATAATAGTTTTTTGAAAACCTAATTATGTGCGGTATTTGCGGAATAATAAATTTTAATGGCCAGTCTGTCCATGATAAGCCATTAAGTACTATGATGCAGGAAATGAAACATCGCGGTCCTGACGATGATGGAATATTCTCTGACGGCAAAGTTGGTTTTGGGTTTGTCAGGTTGAGTATTCTGGATTTAAGTACGGCAGGTCATCAACCTATGTATAGCCATGATAATCGCTATGTAATAGTTTATAATGGAGAAATTTATAATTATATTGAATTAAAAAAAGAATTGAACCATAAATATCAATTCAAAACTGGTACTGACACTGAAGTTGTTCTTGCAGCATATCAAGAATGGGGCGAGAATTGTTTGCACAGATTCAATGGTATGTTCGCGTTTGTGATTTATGATACTAAACGTAAAAAAATATTTGGTGCAAGAGATCGTTTTGGTATTAAACCTTTTTATTATTATCAGGATAATAATAAATTTGTGTTTGCCTCAGAAATTCCTCCTGTTTTATCTATCTTAGATAATAAGCCGGAAGCAAATGACCAAGTTGTGTTTGACTACCTTGCCTTTAATCGAACAGACCAGACTCAAGACACATTCTTTAAAAATATTTATAAACTCCAACATGGGCATTCATTCAGTATTAGAAATTCAGAGTTACGATTAAAAAAATGGTATGATTTAAAACAACATGTTGGGAATCCCTTTAATAGCCCGGCAGAATATAGAGATCTTTTCAGCGATTCCATAAAATTAAGACTTCGTTCTGATGTGCCTGTTGGAGTCTGTTTAAGTGGAGGATTAGACTCATCCAGTATAGTTTCTGTATTACTTAACGATTATAATAAAAAAGACTTGAATACTTTTTCTGCAGTATATGGAAAAAATGAAATCGGTGATGAATCTGAATTTATTGCAGAATATAATAATTTGTTAAATAATATGTATTACACACAACCTTCTGCTGAAAGCTTATTTGCGGATAAAGCAGACTTTGTTCATACCCATGCAGAACCGATACCTTCAACGTCTCCATATGCTCAATATAAAGTCATGGAACTTGCAAAGAATCATGTGGTGGTGACATTGGACGGACAAGGCGCTGACGAACAATTAGCTGGTTATCATTACTTTTTTGGATTTTATTTTAAGGATCTTTTACGAAGTTTTTCTATTTTCAGATTGTTGTCTGAATCTTTTTATTATTTAAAAAACCATCGCTCCTTGTATGGTTTTAAAACATTTGCTTATTTCCTTTTGCCGGAAACTATTAAGGCTAATCTTAGAACTTCTGAACATGGTTATATAGACAAGGAATTTGCTGACCAATACTCTTCTTCAAATACAATTACTTCAAATTTATACGGTGCTGAAAATTTAAATAGCGCTTTATTGGATCATTTTGAATATAAACTGGAACATCTTTTAAAATGGGAAGACCGTAATTCCATGAGATTTTCTCTGGAATCACGAGTCCCTTTTCTTGACCACAGGCTTGTGGAAAAAATTTTAGCTTTATCTGCAAATCAAATAATCCACAGAGGTATGACTAAGCATATTTTAAGAGAGGCAATGAAAAGCACTTTGCCTGAACGATTACGCATGCGAAGAGATAAAGTGGGTTTTGATACTCCTCAAGATAAATGGTTTAGAACAGAACAATTCAAAGAATATATTCTAGATGTCATAAATTCTGATTACTTTAAAAAAATGGGGTTTATTGACCAAAACAAAGCAAATGAATTATTTCAGAAACACTTGAATAAAGAGATAAATATTGCAAAAGAAATTTGGAAATGGCTCAATATTGATTTATGGCACAAACAATTTATTGATTAGGATGATTTAAGGTTGAATTATAAGTTAGTAACAAAGGTAGATAAAGTAGATCGAAACAAATGGACTATATTTGTTAGTAAACATCCATATGGTAATATATTCCAAACTCCAGAGATGTGTGAGGTGTATCAAAATACAAAAAAATATGAACCTGTATTTCTGTCTGTTATTGATGAAAAAAATGATATATATGGAATATTATTAGCAGTTATTCAGAAAGAATATTCTGGAATATTAGGCAATCTAACAGCCAGATCAATCATTCATGGTGGCCCCCTCATAAAAGATGATAACCCTGATATTTTAAAATTTATTCTTAAAGAATATAATAAAATTATTAAAGACAAAGTGATCTATTCTCAATTCAGAAATTTCAGAGAATGGGACGATCTAAAAAGTATTTTTATAAAAAATGGCTTTTTATATGAAGCGCACCTGAATATACTTATTGATTTAACAAAATCAGAAGAACAACTGTGGAAAGAAGTTCATTCAAAAAGGAGGAATGAAGTAAGAAGAGCAACAAAAGAGGGGGCATCCTTTTCTGTCGAGCATTCAGAAGCTTCACTAAAAAAATGCTATGGCATTCTGCAGGAAGTATATGATCGGGCAAAGTTACCAATACCAAATTATAAGTTTTTTCATAATTTGTTTTGTATTGACTCTGATGCAAAATTAATTCTGTTTTGTGCCTATTATAAAGATGAAATAATCGGTTGTATGCTTGCTCTATGTTTTAAAAATACAATTTATGATTTTTATGCAGGTAGTAAGAAAAAATTTTATAATAAGTACCCCAATGATTTAATCCCGTGGGAAGTGTTTAAGTGGGGCAAAGAAAATAATTATAAAACATTTGATTTTGGAGGAGCGGGAAAGCCTGATGTTCCTTATGGTGTTAGAGATTATAAAAAAAAGTTCGGTGGGGAATTTGTAAATTTTGGAAGGTATGAAAAAATTCATCATCCCATGTTATTTAATCTGGCAAAAGTTGGCTTTAAATTATGGCAGAAGATTAAGTGATTATGAGAATACTAATTGATATAGGCCATCCAGGTCATGTGCATCTGTTTAAAAATTTTGCATGGATTATGCAAAAAAAAGGACATAAAATTCTCTTTACAACCCGTGAAAAGGAATTTGAAATAGATCTTATAAAAAAATATAAATTTCAATACATTTCTTTTGGCAGTAAATATTATTCAACTTTTGGCAAATTATTTGGATTGATAGAATTTGATATGAAAATGCTGTTTGCCTCTTTAAAGTTCCGCCTAGATATATACTTAAGCCATGGTTCAATGTATGCGGCTCAAATAGCATGGCTTTTAAGGAAACCCCACATAAGCTTTGAAGATACCGGAAATCAAGAACAGATAAAGCTGTATAAACCTTTTACAAAAACAATTTTAACTTCTGATGTATTTCCATTCTCATATGGACATAAACAAATTCGCTATCAGGGTCATCATGAGATAGCTTATCTTACTCCTAAATATTTCACGCCGGATAAAGGGATATTTGACCTTTTAAAAGTCAAAAAGAATAAACCTTATGCTGTATTACGGTTTGTATCCTGGGATGCCTCACACGATATTGGCCAAAAAGGACTTGATATTAAAACAAAGCACCATATAATAGACCTACTCACAAAAAAAAATATAAAAGTATTCATTAGCTCAGAAAAAAATTTACCTGCTGGTTTGCAACAATATCAAATAGGTATTCCGCCTGAAAAAATGCATGACGCTCTGTACTTTGCCGATATATTCATAGGGGAAGGCGCAACAATGGCGATGGAAGCTGGAGTTTTGGGCACTCCATCAGTTTATATCAATTCTTTGGGTGGTAGCAATTGTCAAGATTTAGAACAATATGATCTTGTATATAACTTCTCGGATTCTGTTGGTGTTTTAGATAAGATCAATACCTTAATTAACAGCAAAATCCTAAAAGGATACTATAAAGAAAAACGAAACAAATTATTGAAAAATAAAATTGATGTGACAGCATTTCTGGTTTGGTTTATTGAAAGCTATCCCAATAGTATAAAAATCATGAAAGACAATCCTGATTATCAGTTAAAATTTAATACCTTTGCAATTTGACATTCAAATATTGCTGCCATATAATGATGTCATAATGAAGACAAAAAATGATATCAAATTTGGAGCTATTTATGAAAGCCATAACTATAAGGGGTGTTGAGCCAGATGTTGCAAAAAAATTAAAAATAACTGCTTCTGAACAAAATAAAAGTGTTAATCAACTTGTTATTGAATTTATCAAAAAGAACCTGGGCATTGAAAAAGAAAAAAAATATTCGCGTGAATACACCGACCTTGATAACCTGTTTGGAACCTGGGACAA
>Ga0256845_1003085_pt1 | contig 11523 bp, 10 predicted proteins | sample RiftiametaG_FD_189101 | JGI IMG/M metagenome (GOLD analysis project Ga0256845, IMG submission 189101) | Tube worm associated microbial communities from hydrothermal vent at the East Pacific Rise, Pacific Ocean - Riftia | ecosystem: Host-associated > Annelida > Integument > Unclassified ... | reverse complement strand
AAGGTAAAAAGTCATCGTTTAAAAAAATGGCGAAGGCAAGTAATGATGCTGATTTTGTTTTTTTTGGTGAATTCCATGATAATCCGATTTCTCATTGGTTGCAATTAGAATTGATGCAATCAATGTATGCTCAGTATGGCGATCGATTGATTTTAGGTTTTGAAATGTTTGAACAAGATCAGCAATTATTGTTGGATAGCTTGATTCATAAACAGATTTTAGCCAAGAATTTTGAAGAAAGAGCACGATTATGGCCTAATTATACAACCGATTATAAGCCTTTGATTGATTTTGCAATTGAATACAGCCTGAAATGTGTCGCAGATAATATTCCGAGAAGATATGCTTCTTTAATGTTCAAAGAAGGTCGGAATAGGTTAGCAGGACTGTCCGATGAAGAGAAATCATGGATTTGTCCGTTAGATTTTGAAATTGACACAACCCTTTCTCAATATCAAGAAGTTGCCAAAATGGCTGTTCACATAGAAGGATTGGATGGGTATGATTTAATGCAAGCCCAAGCAATAAAAGATGCAACAATGGCCTATTTTATTCTAAAGAACATGAAAGAGGATAATGTTATGTTGCATTTTAACGGGGCATTTCATTCTGATTTTTTCCAAGGAATTATGTGGTATGTATTGCAAGAAAAACCTGAAGCAAAAATAATGACAATTTCAACTGTCTCACAGGTAAACTTTTCTTCTTGGAAGAAGAAAATAATGGTCGAGCAGATTTTATAATCGTTGTTCCTGAAAACATGACCAATACACACTAAAGAATAATTCTTTTTAAAATGAAAATTAAAGAAATAACAAATTATTTAGAATCACTTGCGCCGATTTCAAGTCAAGAAAGTTATGACAATTGTGGTTTAATAGTTGGAGATTCTTCGAAGAAATGCACAAAAACTTTAATCAGTCTTGATTGCATAGAAGAAACTGTTGATGAAGCGATAGAAAATGGATGTAACTTAATAATTGCACACCATCCGATTGTTTTTAGCGGTTTAAAAAAACTGACTGGAAAAAATTACATTGAAAGAACAGTTATTAAGGCAATCAAGAATGATATTGCAATTTATGCAATTCACACCAATTTTGATAATTATATATTAGGAGTGAATGATGAGATAGGGGATAGGTTAGGGATTGTAAATCGCAAAATTCTGTCGCCAAAGAAAAATTCATTGCTTAAATTGGTGTGTTTTGTTCCGCAGAATGAACTTGAAATAGTTTCCCAAGCAATGTATTCTGCAGGGGCTGGGACTATTGGTGATTACAGTGAATGTAGTTTTGGTACAGTTGGAACGGGGACTTTTAAACCTGGTGCAAATGCAGATCCGTTTGAAGGTAAGGTCGGTGAGCTTTCTGTAGCTCAAGAAGTTCGATTTGAGGTGTTGGTTTCAGAACATCGAATACAAGCAGTTATTCGTGCGATGAAAGAAAACCATTCCTACGAAGAGGTTGCGCATGAAATTTACCCAATTCTGAATGAAAATCAATCTGAAGGAGCAGGAATGATTGGTGAATTGCCCCAAGAAATGGATACAATTGATTTTTTAACGGAATTGAAAGAAAAATTCAACTGCGGAATCATTCGGCATACCAAAATAACTTCAAAAACAGTGAAGAAAATTGCTTATTGTGGAGGTTCTGGTAGTTTTTTGTTGGGAGAAGCAAAAAAAAATAAAGCAGACCTATTTATTACGGGAGACTTTAAGTACCATGAGTTCTTTGATGCTGAGAATGATATAATTATTGCCGATATAGGGCATTTTGAGAGTGAACAATATACTTCTCATCGAATTGAGCGTATTTTGACGGGAAAATTTACTAACTTTGCGGTTCGATTAACCGAGGTAAGTACAAACCCAATAAAATATTTTTAGGATGGCAAAAACGGCAACTAAAAAAGAACAAACAGTAGCAGAGAAGTTAGACAACTTATATGCATTGCAAAAAATTGATTCTGAAATGGACAGAATTCGAACAGTTAGAGGTGAGTTACCACTAGAAGTTCAGGATTTAGAAGACGAAGTTGAAGGATTAGATCAACGTATTGAAAAGTTGCAAAATGAGGTGAAAGAGTTGGAAACAGCTATTTCTGATCGTAAGAACTCTTCAGCTGATGCTGTTACTTCAATTGCTAAATATAAAAAGCAACAGAACAACGTTCGTAATAATAGAGAATATGATTCAATCTCAAAAGAAATTGAGTTCCAAGAGTTGGAAATTCAATTGAATGAGAAAAAATCAAAAGAATTCAAGTTTAAAATTGAATCTAAAAAAGAAATTCTTGATACAGCAATTGAGAAAAGAAAATTAAGAGGAGAAGATTTAGTTACTAAAAAATCTGAACTGGATGAAATTATTGCTGAGACTCAAACGCAAGAAGAGAAATTAGCGAAGAAATCTAAATCTGCATTAAAGAAATTAGATGATCGTTTAGCGAAAGCTTATACTCGTCTTCGTACAAGTGCTAAAAATGGTTTAGCTGTTGTTGAAGTTGGTCGTAGTTCTTGTGGGGGTTGTTTTAATAAAATTCCTTTGCAACGTCAAATTGATATTCAAGCGAAAAAGAAAGTTATCGTATGTGAGCACTGTGGGCGTGTCCTCGTTCCTGGTGAATCAGAAGATTAATCTTTTTTAAAATATATTTGAAAACCGTTTCAATTCATTTGAAACGGTTTTTTTATTTTTGTACTTCAATATTTTACTTTTTAAACCCTGTATATGAAATTCTCTGATTATTCAATTTCAAATAACATCAAAGATCAATTGGACCAAATGGGATTCAGTCGACCGACAGATATTCAATACAAAGCCATCAAACATATCTTGAATGGTGAAGATGTTATGGCTATTGCTCAAACTGGAACAGGGAAAACTGCTGCCTTTGCTATTCCAACACTGCACTTAATGACGGGAGGGAAGAATAAGTACAATAAAGGAATTAAGTGCTTAGTAATGGTTCCGACGAGAGAATTGGCGAAACAGATTGCAGGCGTTTACCGAGAAATTGGAAAGAGAACAAATATAAAAGTACTCGGACTGTTCGGAGGAGTAGAACAGGAACAGCAAATTAGAACGTTGAACAATGGTATTGATGTTTTAGTTTCAACACCTGGGAGAATGTTTGATTTAATTTCTCAAGGAGCGATTGATATTTCAGGAATTAAGTTTCTTATTCTTGATGAAGCAGATCTAATGCTTGACCTAGGTTTTGCTAAAGACATTAAAGATGTAATGCGATTTATTCCAGGTAAGAGACAAACACTGTTCTTTTCGGCAACAATTTCTAAGAAAATTAAATCATTGGCTTACGACGTTGTTCGTAACGCTATTCGAATTCAAATTTCTCCAAAAAATCCTGTTGCCAAAACAATTACACATGCTGTGATGGAAATTGAAATGGACGATAAGCGTTTCTTTTTAGAGAATATTATCAAAGAAAATGTTGAAGGAAAATTCATTGTTTTTGCTCGTACAAAAGTGAGGGTTGAAAGAATTGTTTTAGCAATGGATAGGGTTGATATTAAGGCAGAACCTCTTCATGGTGGTGTTGACCAGAAAGATCGTTTTGCGACGTTGGATCGCTTTTCAAAAGGAGAAAACAAAGTGTTAATCACCACTGACGTTGCTTGTCGTGGAATTGATATTCCAAATGTAGATGCGGTGATTAATTATGACATCCCTGATAATCCAGAAAACTATGTTCATAGATGTGGACGTACAGGGCGTGGAAAAAATAGAGGACAAGCAATCTCTTTTTGCAGTAAAGGTGAAATTGAATTATTAGAAGCGATAGAAAAATATACAGGGGATGAAATTGATCGTTTTGAGGTCGATAAAAAGGATTACCTTGAAATTTTAAGGGATTCTGATGATGGGACAAATAATTGGAAAAAATTAATGGACCAGGATAATAAATTCAATGACATTGGTTTAGAATGGGATTAAATTCATTTTTATAGAATCCTGATTTTGATTGGAGTTTTATAGATTTGTTTAAATTATTAGTAACTCAAACCCAAAATTTTTCTGTACAGCATCAAGTTCCTGATTACATTGTCGTTAATGCTGTTTTTTCGACAAAAAGATTAAAAACTTCGACAAAACACTAGATTTATTCGATTAAATTTTGTAGTTATCGATAAAAGACTTAATTTTGACGATATATAAAGTCATTTAACCGACGAACCACTATGAAATATTTAATCACACTTATCGTGTTGTGTGTTGCAGCACTGTCTTTTTCACAAGAAATTCACCTTGACCATGAAGCAAATGCGATTGGGGAGAAAAGCCAAATTTTTATTAAAAGCCCTAAGAAAATTGTTTCAAGGCATCCGGGTTTCAAATCAGCATCTTGTTCTAATGCAAGTTCAGGGACTATTCAATTGATCAGTTGTTCTGATGTTGGAACAGCTAACTTTAATGCTTTAGCTATTTCTTCAGTTGTTGATTTTTCGGCAGGAGTTGCATGGCCATCATCTAGTCCTTCTTGTTTTTCTGGATCGGAAGCAGCAGGAAACTGGAGTGTATTTGATTTAGCACCGGGAGTCAGTTCTATTTCTGTTTTGACAAGTTCTTTTGCTGAAGCAGGGAACGCATGGAATTTGAGAATGACTTTTTACCAAGGTGTAGATTGTACAAGTTTAACAGAGGTAGATTGTAAAGATGTTTTGACTTATATAAATGGTGTTGGCTGGATTGCACTTGATCCAGTAATTACAGGTTTAGATGATACACAGAAACTATGGATTTTCACTTCTTGTGACGATTTATATAACATGGACGCAGAGTTGAGAGGGTTTTCTACTCCAGTTAATTCAACATGTGTGTCTTCTATCAGTCAGCCAACAGGGTGTAATGCAGGAGCGAGTGGAGAAACAAGTTGGTTAGGGCCGAATAATAATGGTGTTGTTTGCGCTGGAGGAACATGGTATTCCAATGAAAACACAGTATTTTATACGTTTCAGGCTACGTCAAATAATGCCACTCTTGAAGTACAAAATGTAATTTGTAATGATGGAACTAATGGAGAGGCCCAATTTGGAGTTTGGGAAAATTGTGGAGATGTTGGTGATTATACTTCGGGTTTCTTAGGTTGTGCGGTAGGAGCAGGGACTTTGTCTATGCCGCTACTAACTATTGGTCAGACTTATATTATTGTCGCAGATGGTCAAGCGGGAGATGTTTGTACGTGGGATTTCGTTTCAACAGGAATTTCGTTGCCAGTTGAATTTGTAAGTTTAAATGCAACTTCAATGAATGGTTTTAATGAAATTACATGGGCAACTGCTTCTGAAATTAATGCAGATTATTTTGCGATTGAAAAATCAGTAGATGGAATTAATTTCAAAGAAATAGGTTTTGTAGATGCTGCAGGGACTTCTCAAAGTAGAATTGATTATTCTTTCATCGATGATGAACAAGAAAGACAAACGGTTTATTATCGTTTAAGACAGGTTGATTTGAATGGAGAGTTTGTGTACCAGGGACCTGTATTTCTGGAATATGCACCCAACGAATCCTTAATAATTGCACCAAATCCTGTTCATGAGATGGCAAATGTCAATTTCTTTTTCAAAGCAAAAACAGTTTACCAAATAGAATTGAGAGATGTGAATGGAAGAGTTTTATATGCAGATTTATTTTCAGCTCAAAGCAATGTTTTTTCTTATCCAGTACCAACCAATGGTTTCGAATCAGGGATGTATTTTTTATCTATACAGATGGAAAATGGAGAAATGTTTACACGTAATTTTATGAAGAAATAATTCGTATACACGAATGTTATCACACAATAAAGAAATGTTTAAATCAATAGAATTGTTAAATAACACAGTTTTGTTTAATGTAAAAGGGAGAATTATGTTGAAGCAATGTTTTATACAGGATTGCCAGCTTATAATTTTCTACCTTCAGTTGAACAATACCATACTTTAAAAGCAAAAGATGTAAATATTGCAATTTTTAAAACGATAAATCTAGAAGTTCCCGATTATTTGAAAAATGATTCAACAATAATTATGATTGATAAAGAAATTAAAGGGTATAATTAAAAATTCTCAAGAGATACAATGGTAACAATTTAGATTTGTTTACATGATTAAAAAAAAATAGAGAAAATAGAATCATTAATTGTGTCGAAATTAATCGCTGGACAGATTTTGAAGGAAATAAATTTTTTGGTTGGCCTGACCTGAAACTTGTGAAGGAATAAAATGATTGGATATCTCATTACTTAATAAAATGTATAAGAATACCGTTTCTATGTCATTCTAATTTTCTACTCTCTTTTTTCTATGAAGTTCTATTTTTTCCTTTTCTTCAATGCTTTGTTATGTTTTTTCTTTTGCTTTTCTGCTAATTTGATAATCGCTTCATTTTGAACATTTTTAATTCGGTCTAGAAGTATAATTGGATTTCTTTTTTGCATGAGATAGTTCGCGTTACAATTATTGGTATAATCTTTAACTTCAAAAGAAAAATTTTCATTTGCTGCACGAGCAAGTGAACCAACATTTTTTAATTCTAGATTATTATCTTCTAATGCTAAAAAACCAATTTGTGCTCTTACAGATAGTTTTCTATATGCTATAATGTATGAAGTTCTCGTGTTCTGTTTTGTGTACACGTACACTCTTGTGACTTTTTTAAGAACATCGTAGTCGTAACTGGCTGAGTACTTCATTATAGCAACAAAATTATATTTTTTAGCTTTAATGTCCTTGTAAACTTCATCCTCTGTTCCTGAAAGTATAAATGTAAACTTTTCTGTATCAAATGATTGTTTAAGTTGATCCATAAAGGCAGGAAGCAAAGTGTCTATTTCAGAAGGAAAAATGGTATCAATTCTTTTTGTATTTTGTTCTTTTTTTGTTAATGGTACTTTTTGTTGTTCGACATTGTATTTATTCGACTTAACTTTCCCATGTATAATATAAACAGGAATTTCTTCTACTTCATTAATTCTATCAATCAATGTTTTTTTATCGTCAGCAATAGAAATACTGGTAATGAATAGTGCGCTGAATAAAAGTAAATATCTCATTTATTTATTTAAAAAGTGAATTTTATAATGCCTGTTTATTAATTTGATAAAAATAACAAAAAAACTTATCACTTCATTCTAACGTTTCATTTCCTTAAACAATATTCACCTCTCTTTCCAAGCAAACACCAAATTTACCCTCTACATCAGCAATGATATTAGAAGATAAATCAAGAATTTCTTGTCCAGTACTTCCTCCATAATTGACTAGTACCAATGCTTGATTTACATGAACACCGTAGTTCTCAAAACGAGTTCCTTTCCATCCAGCTTTTTCAATCAACCAACCCGCAGCCATTTTGACTTGTCCATTTGGAGCGGGGTAGTTAGGTACAGTAGGTTGTGTTTTTTTAATTTCATTTAAGATAGAAACATCCACAACAGGGTTTTTGAAGAAACTTCCTGCGTTACCGAGTTCTTTCGGATCAGGTAATTTACTCGAACGAATAGCAATAATTGCATTACTGACCGATTTTATGGTTGGTTCAGCTATTCCTTTGTTCTGTAATTCCTCTAGAATAGCACCGTAAACAACATTAACCGTGTGTTTTTTTGTCAAGCGATACGTTACAGAAATAATGATGTACTCTCCTTTCTTTTCTCGTTTAAAAACACTCTCACGGTAGCCAAATTGACAGTCAGAATGGTTAAATGTATGGATTTCTCCTGTTTTGATGTGATAAGCTTCCAGTTCTACAAAAACATCCTTGATTTCAACACCATAAGCACCTATGTTTTGCATTGGACTGGCTCCAACACTACCTGGAATTAAAGATAAGTTCTCTGTTCCTCCAAAATTGTTCTCAATGTTTTGTAGAACGAATTCATGCCAAACTTCCCCGGAACCAGCTTTTATAAGTACCTTTTCGTCATCTTCTTCTATGATTTCATAACCTTTGATTTCATTTTTTAAGACTAATCCTTCAAAATCTTGCGTCAATAAAATGTTGCTGCCTCCACCTAAAATTAAAAGTGGATCATCGTTTCTTTCAGAAAGAATAGTTGACAATTCTTCAGTGTTCGAAAACTGAGCAAAACGTTTAGAATTTACGTCGATACCAAAGGTGTTAAAGGCTTTTAAAGAGATGTTGTTTGAAATCATAAATCAAAAATAAGACATAAATGAATACTGTTTCCAAAGAAAAAAAATAAACTTCAACGTTGAATTGTTGTTAATTCATTTCCACTCCTTAAATTTGCGGTATGCAGAATGAAAAAATCACCCTTGAACAAATCAATGAATTCAATAAAAACACTTTAATTGAGCACCTTGGTGTTGAGGTCTTGAGTTACGATGAAACTCAAATTTCTGCAAGAATGCCCGTAGATAAAAGGACACATCAACCTCTAGGGTTACTTCACGGTGGAGCAAGTGTTGTTTTGATTGAAAGTTTAGGCTCAATCGGTTCAAGTTTACTGGTAGATTTAAGCAAAGAATACCCTGTTGGATTGGAAGTGAATGCAAACCATGTTGGTTCTTCACGTTCTGGGAATGTAATTGGAATAGCGAAAATTATTCATAAAGGAAAAAAAACACACGTTTGGACGGCAGAAATTAGAGATGAAGAAAGTAATCGACTGATATCTTCTGGACGATTGACAGTAATGATTGTACAAAAAAAATAATGAAAGGAGACATTCTTTTTTATCGTTTTCCTCATGGGGATGTGCAACAGACTTTTGGTGTGTTTGAGAAAGTGAATCAATTTTCACCGAACAGTGGATTTATTCTTTCTGATTTCAATTGGGAAGAGAAATTCATCTTTATTGAAAAGAAATCTGAACCTAAGTTGTACTTTCGAAGTGATGAGGTAAATTGTCTTTCAAAAGAAGAGTACATTGTTTCTGCATCACTCTTTTTAAACCAATTGAGAAATAAGCAATTGTCAAAAGCAATTTTTTCTCGGGTAAAAAAAGTACACGGATCCATTGAAACCGAAGAATTATTCAAACAACTTTGTGACACTTACCCTGATGCTTTTGTTTATTTGGTGTCTAGTCCTCTTTTTGGGACTTGGATTGGAGCAACGCCAGAAGTTTTACTGGAATCAACGGGTGGGAAAGCAAAAACAATTGCGCTTGCAGGAACAATTGCGGTGAATTCTCAAGAAGAATGGTCAGAGAAAGAAATTGAAGAACAGCAATATGTTGTAGATTTCGTAACGCGTAAATTGAATGATTCTTCAATTCAAGAACTTGAAATTTCACAGAAAATGGAACTAATAGCAGGTCCTGTTAAACATTTAGTCACCAATTTTAATTTCCAATTACCACAAAATGATGTTTTAGCTTTAATTCAAGAATTACATCCTACTCCAGCTGTTTCAGGGTTGCCTAGAGAAGATTCTTTGGAGTTGATTGAAGAAATTGAAAGCCATGAGCGTAAGTTTTATGCGGGTGTAATTGGCTTTATTTCTGAGCATGAGACTAAATTGTTCGTCAATCTCAGGTGTGCTGAAATTCAGGAAAATAGCTCGTTTTTGTATGTTGGGGGTGGATTCACCAAAGATTCTGATGTGGAGAAAGAATGGAATGAAACAGAACGAAAAGCGGAAACACTATTAAATGTGATGCAAAAGAATTAGCTTTGTCATCGCATGAAAACAACAAATAAATCTGGAGTAGCTCTTTTTATTGAAGAATGTTATCGTAATGGCATGAGGAATGTCGTTTGTTCTCCCGGCTCTAGGAATGCACCACTCATTATCGCGTTAGACGAGCACCCTGAAATAGAAACCGTAGTCATACATGATGAACGGTCTGCAGGTTTTTTTGCAATGGGAATGGCTCAGCGTTTAAAAGAACCAGTTGGTGTAGTATGTACCTCGGGTTCTGCGGTGTTGAATTATTTCCCTGCAGTAGCGGAAGCTTTCTATCAATCAATCCCTTTAATTGTTATTTCTGCTGATCGACCAAACGAATGGATTAATCATGGAGATGGGCAGACAATTATGCAAGAAAATGTATTTGGAAAACATGTGCATGCAAGTGTGACTATTGATGAATATGTTCAAGATTCTTCGGAAAAAAATTACTTGATTGAGAAAATAGATTCTGCTTTCTCAAAGGCTAATCATCAATGGAAAGGTCCTATTCATTTCAATGTTCCTGTTTCTGAACCGCTTTATGAAATGATTGAAAAAGATTTTTCATTGCCAGCAAAAAACAACCATTCAAAAAGTAATGACTTTCATTTTTCAGAAGAGGAAGGGGGATTTATTGAGGAGAAATGGTCTTCTTGTGCTAAGAAAATGATTCTGTGCGGACAAATGGATAAAAATGGAGCGATTCAATCTATTTTAGATGCTTTTTCCAATGATTCTTCTGTTGTAGTAATTGTAGAGAATACTTCGAATTTAAGAGGAAATCGTTTTGTGCACTGTATAGATAGAACACTTACGGCTATTTCTGACGATTTAATTGAAGATTTCCAACCGGATTTACTCATTACAATTGGCGGGGCTATAGTTTCCAAAAGAATAAAAACTTTTTTGAGGGAGTCAACAATAAAAGAACATTGGAATAGTGGGTATTCTTTTCCAGAAATGAACACTTTCAGAAAACTGACGAAACATTTCAATTGTACTAGTTTAGCTTTTTTAGTGGAATTGGAAAAATTAAATTTGAAATTTCACAGCTCTTCTTTTGGCAATAAATGGAAGCAATTGGATGTAGTTGTCAACGATAAATTACAAGATTACAACCGAGATTTGACACTTTCTGATCTCAAAGTTGTAGAGGTTATTCTTGATTTTATACCCGAGAATTCTATTCTTCACATGGGGAACAGTTCAATTGTTCGGTATTGTCAATTGTTTGATCCAATTTTATCGGTAGATTATTATTCGAATAGAGGAACAAGTGGAATTGATGGTTGTTCATCAACTGCTGCTGGGATAGCACATGTTTCTGTGGGTAAATTAAATGTATTGATTACGGGAGATGTTTCTTTTTTATACGACAGTAATGCGTTGTGGAATGATTATCTCAGTAATAATTTATGCATAATTGTGGTCAATAATCAAGGTGGTGGTATTTTTAAAATTATCGATGGACCACAAAGGACAAATCAATTGGAAAAATATTTTGTAGCAAAACATAATTATTCTGCAGCAAATATCGCAGATGCATTTAATATTGAATACAGTAAAGTTAATTCTCTAGAAGAATTAGAGAATGAAATCCCGTTGTTTTATCAAAAATCAACGACAGATCGACCTAAAATATTGGAAGTTTTTACATCGCCAGAATTGAATGACGTTGAATTGAAAAAATATTTTGAATTTATTAAGAGAAAATGACCAAAGAAGAAGCGTTACATTTTTTGAATGTTAATGATGTAGAAGAAGTTGAAGAAGCTTTTGATGATGTACTCTTTGAGTATAGAAATTTTTTCATTTCAAAAGTTCCTTTCACAAAGCTATTCAAGGCTAAGTTAGTAAAATTGAGTCGGTTTTTTGA